>Ga0187893_10002307_pt1 | contig 42326 bp, 53 predicted proteins | sample MA1701074metaG_FD_139574 | JGI IMG/M metagenome (GOLD analysis project Ga0187893, IMG submission 139574) | White microbial mat communities from a basaltic lava cave in the Kipuka Kanohina Cave System on the Island of Hawaii, USA - MA170107-4 metaG ... | reverse complement strand
CGGTCCGGCGCCTGCTCGAGGTGGTCGCCGCCGAGCGGCCCCTCGTGATACTGCTCGAGGATCTGCACTGGGCGGAGGGGCCGATGCTCGACCTGGCCGATGCGGTCGCCGAGCGGATCCACAGCCCGGTGATCTTCCTGTGCCTGGCCAGGCCCGAGTTCCTCGAGCAGCGGCCCTCGTGGGCAGCGGGGAAGCCCCGGGCGATCACGGCGACGCTCCCGCCGCTGTCGGCGGCCGATGCGCGGCGGATGGCGGGACATCTGCTCGGATCGGCGCCCGATCCGGTCGTCGATCGCGTGTGCGAGGCCGCGGAGGGCAACCCCCTGTACCTCGAGCAGCTCACGGCGACGCTCGAGGATCAGGGCCTCCTCACCGACGGGAGATGGGTCGGACCGGGGGACGCGACGGTCGAGATCCCGACGACCCTGCAAGCGCTGTTGGCCGCCCGGCTCGATCGCCTCGAGCCGACGCCGCGCCTGGTCCTCGAGCGCGCATCCGTCGAGGGCCGCCGCTTCCGGATTGCCGCGCTCCGGACGCTCGCCCCAGACGTTCCCCCAGAGGGATTCGAGGCCGCGATCGAGGTGCTCGAGCGACGCGCGCTGATCCAACCCGAGGACGAGGCCGCGGGGTTATGGCGCTTCGTCCACGCCCTCGTGATGGAAGCGACGTACCGAGGGCTCTCGAAGGAGCTTCGGGCCGATCTGCACGAGCGCCTCGCCGATTGGATGACGTCCGCGGACGCAGATCAGGCCGATGTCGACGAATCGGTCGCCCGTCAGCTCGAGCGTGCCCTCCACCTCCGGGAGGAGATCGGGGCTCGCGACGAGCGCTCGGCCGCCCTCGCCGAACGCGCCGGCGGGCTCTTCGCGAGCGCCGGGTCTCGGGCGTTCGCGGCGATGGACTTCGTCTCGGCCCGCGACTTCTTGAGCCGGGCTGCCGCGCTGCTTCCCGAGGCTTCCCCTCGCCGCTTGGAGACCCTCCCGAACCTGGGAGCCGCGCTCGCCGACTCGGGTCGGGTGGAGGAGAGCGACGCGCTGCTCGGGGAGGCCGCCCAGCTCGCCGGCGCAGCGGGGTTGGATCGCGACGCGCTGCGCGCGTCGGTCCAGATCCTGTCGAACCGGGTGTACCGCTCGCAGACCGATGCGGAGATCGCCTCGGCATCGGAGGAGGCGCGGCGCGCGTTCGGGACGTTCGAGGCGGCGCTCGACGAGGTCGGTATGGCCGAGGCGGCACTCGTCGTCAACAACCTTGCGTACGTGCGCGCGCACGGCGAGGAGGCACAGCGGTGGGCGACCACCGCGATGGTCCACGCGCTCGAGGCCGGGCGCCCGAGGGAGGCGATGCAGGCGGCCGGCGACCTGGTCGGGATGGCGCTGGTGGGGCCGGTCCCGTTCACGCGTTTCGCGACGGACGCGCACGAGCTGTTCGCCGCCGGCGAGCCCGTCGCCGACGTCTGTGGGCACGTCCTGATGGCGGCGGCCGCGCTCGCCGCCGGTGACGAGGACGCGTTCGAAGCGCACGAGGCCCGGTGGCGCGACGTGATCGATCGCCACGGGCTCGCTTTCCTCGGTGCGGCGCACGAGATGGAGCTCTCGTTCGTCGAGATGTGGGTCGGCCGTGCGGAATCGGGCGAACGGCGTATCCGGGAGGCACTGGAGTTCTTCACGCAGACCGCGAACGTCTGGTATGCGAGCGTCGCCGAGATGTACCTGTGCGAGGCGATCTACGCCCAGGACCGGCCGCGTGAGTTCCTCCGTCGTGCCGATGCGTTCGAGGCCTCGACGCTCATGACGGACCGTCACAACCTGATCAGGCGGCAAGTGGTCCAGGCATGGTCCCATCTGCTCCGTGGATCCGCCGTGGAGGCCGAGGCCTCGGCGAGGCGCGCTCTCAAGCTCCTCGAAACGACGGACCTCGTCCCTGACCGGGTGAACGCGCTCCTCGCCCTCGCCGACGCGCTCGACGCGCGGGGGATGGGCGAGGAGGCGGCGGCTGCCCGCCACGATGCCATCTCGGTCCTTCGGGCCAAAGCGAACCTGGCGGCCGTGGACCGGCTCGCCCATCGAGCATGAGAGATCCGGATGAACCCCGGCAGCTGACCTGACCAGGGACCCGCCGATGCGGGATCGGCCATCTGCCGGCCATCGGCGCCTGCAGGCGTAGTTCCGGGACGCGGACGCGCAGAACTGGGTCGAGCGCGGGCGCGAGGCCTGGTCGTCGGAGCCTCGGTCGCCCTCCTCAGCCGAACGGTCACGAAAGCGATTGGACCGTCATCGGCGCTCGCGCCTTCCGTATCCCTCCCGTCGAAGCTTCGCGTGACGAGCGCTGACACGGAGCACATGCCCCGCTACCTGCGGACATTTTTTCGAGTACTGTCCAGCTGGGTGCACCGAGGAGTTTCCGCGGAGATTCCGGGGAGTGGTCCGGGACTCTCCGCCGACTCCCCGATCCACCGGCAGATGGATGCGAGTCGAGCTTCCCGTCGGACGGGCTGAAACCGTGATCGGCGTCATCACGGTGACGCCCGGTTCGGGCTGGACGATCACCTTTCGGTAGTGGTCGTCGCGGTCCCGGACTTTCAACGCGCCCAACAAGGCCGCGGGTTGAAATCCCTGGTGGATGAAGGAGAGACTGGCCCTCGAAACGAAGGCGGATGGTACTGTCGTTCACGTGCTGAAGGCCGCGGCCATCGTCTTGATGGTACTGGTCGTCCTGCTCGGGCTGCCGCTCGGCCTGCCGATGTCGGGGACATCGATGTGCCCCGACTGCGACCTCGGCACGTGGAGTGTGATGTGTATCGCGCTGCTCAGCTCGATCGTGCTTCTCGTGCAGCGTCGTGCAACGGGCATCCCCGCAGCCCGCGCCCGCCGACCGCTCCTCGTAACGGTCGACGTGCCTGAGCATCCACCGCGCTCCTCCTAGGTCCCGTCGCGCCGTCGGGCGCGAGCACGATCAGAAGGAGGCCTCTTTTTGGAGTTCCTGTTGGCTCTGTTGCCCGCTGCTGGGTGTGCAGCTCTGATGTTCGTCTGTTTCCGCATGATGCGGCATTCCCGGATGCCCGCCGCCGAGCCCGACGCGAAGGACGAGGTCGTCGCCCTTCGCGAGGAGAACGCAGCGTTGCGCGAGGAGATGGCACGAACCCATCCCGTCTCCACCGGCACGAACGACGCATGACTCTCAACGATGAGCGAGGAGACCCATGACCAAGACCAACGCACGCAGAAGAACGAGGAGCGCTCCCCGATCACCGATCAGGACCGCCTCGTCCAGGCGATCTCGACGACCTCCACCCCTCGTCTACCGGAGGCCGCTGACATGGGCGGCCGCGGTGGCGCTCGCCGGAGCGGCGGCGGCCGTGATCGTGCTGGCGGCCTCGGGAGCCGATCCGCCCTCTCCCGGCGGCCCGTTCGTGGGAGGAGACCTCCACTCCCTCGTCGTGGATCCGGCCAGCCCCTCACGGGTCTTCGTGGGCGGCCACGAGGGCGTCGCCGTATCCGGCGACGGCGGCAGCAGCTGGGGTCAAGTGGAGTCGCTGGCCGGCGCCGACGCGATGGCGTGGGCGTTCACGGATGAGGGCATCCTCGTCGGCGGACACCCGGGTCTGTACGTCTCCAACGACGGCGGCCGAACGTTCCAACGGGAAAGCGAGGGACTCCCGGCCACCGACATCCATGCGCTCGGCTCCGGCCCCGGGGTGATCTTTGCGGCCTCGCCGCAGGTCGGGGTGTTCGCGTCGACGGACGGCGGCGCCTCTTGGGAGCTCCGCACCGATGAGGTCGGGCAGTCGTTCATGGGAGGCATCCTGGTCGACCCCGAGGACCCCAACCACCTCGTCGCGCCGGACATGGCGGCCGGGGCGGTCGAGAGCTCGGACGGGGGCAGGACCTGGAGCGTGCTCGGCGGCGTCGGTGGCGCCATGTGGGTGAGCTGGGATCCGGGCGACACCGCTCGGATCGTCGTCTCGGGCATGGGGCAGGCGGCGCTGACCGATGACGCCGGCCAGACGTGGGGAGCCGTTCCGGTCCCCGAGGGTGCTTCGGTGATCGAGATCAGCCCCCACGACCCCGACACGCTCTACGCGGGAGCCCTCGAGGGGACGGACGCGGCCATATGGATCAGCCGGGACGGCGGAACGACGTGGGAGCGCCTCTGACGACCGGGATGCCCTGGCTCGGCGGCCGTCGCGGTCTGAAGCCGAAACAGCCCGGTGAGGGGGTGCGCACCTGAGGTCGAACGAAGACGAACGAGACGAACAGCGGACTGAGCCCCAGCGTTCCGGAACGCGGCGAACGCTCGTCGCCGGCGTGGTGCTCGTTCCGACGATCGCGTTCGCGCTCCTGCTCGCCTCCGGGCTGGGTCGCGATCCCCGCGAGCTGCCGCCAGCTCGTCGGCAAGCCCGCGCCCTCGTTCGCGCTCCCGCGTCTGGGAGGCGGGGGCCGACTCGACCTGGCTTCGCTACGAGGCCAGGTGGTGGTGGTGGTGAACTTCTGGGCGTCGTGGTGCCTGGCGTGCCGAGAGGAACACCCGGACCTGCTCGCCGCGTGGGAGCGGTATCGGGAGCGGGGCGTGGTGCTCGTCGGCATCGACTTCGAGGACACGGAGGAGGCGGCGCTCGCCTACGCCGAGGAGATGGGCGGGGATTGGCCGCTCGTCACCGATCCGGGCTCCCGGACCGCCATCGCCTACGGCGTCTTCGGCGTCCCCGAGACCTTCGTGATCGCGCCGGACGGGACGATCACGGCGAAGACGGTCGGCGCGGTCACGTACGAGTGGCTATCGAAGGAGATCGACGCGGCGCTGAGGATGAGCTAGGAGGACGAACTCGATGATCACCGGCAGTCATGTTCGGCCATCCGCATGCGCGTGCGACGGCCCCTCAGGGATCGACCTGAAGGACCTCGATCCCACTGGAACCTGGGCCGACGATCACGCGTCGAACGGCGCTACGGTCCGTCGTTGCGAAGGAGCTGGACATGAAGCGGATGGCGTTCCTCCTTGCGAGTCTCATCCTGACCGTGAGCGCCGGAGGGGCCACCGCGGATCCCGGCCACCAGAAGCCGAGGATCACGGTCATGCGCTGGCAGGACCCGCCGGTGACCGCGAACGACGCCGGTTGTGAAGAGCAGGGGACCTGCGCGGAGGAGATCCTCATCCTGAGGGCGCACGACCCCGATTCATCCATCACCGAGATCCAGGTCTGGTTCGACGAGAACGGCGATCGGGCGCCGATCGTTTTCGCACACACCTACTGCGTTCAGGGCAACGCACCAGGACAGCCCGCGCGACTGGAGATCGGCGGATCCTTCTCGGAGCCCGGCACCTACACGGTGGCGGCGGTCGCCTACTCTCACCGACGGTGTCTCGCGCATGAGAGCGGGGATAACCACTCCGACCTGCATTCGAGGGTGTTCAGGCTGGTGACCGAGGTTCAGCCCGCCGAGTAACCGTAGTTCCCGAGTCTGCCCAGCGAAACCGTCGCTCTTCAGGCTGCCACCTCGATTTTGTGCGTGAGTTCCCCGGCGCCCTGCTCCTCGACGTTATTGTTCGTGGTGTGGTGAGGGATATGGCAGTGCAGCAGCCACCGTCCCGGTTCTCGCGCCGTCCAGATGACGTCGTAGCTCTCCCCGGGCCCGACGTTCACGGTGTCCTTCTCGATCCGGGCGCCCATGGGAACGCGACAAACGCCGGGTGGCGCGTGCTCGAGAGACTCAGGCGGCCCAGGACAAGGCCCGTGAGCGCAGGCAGATCACCCTTCGCGCCTATCGGTTCCGTCGGGTGCTCGGTCGCTCGTCAGCCTGGGGATCGTCGTTGCCGTGAGTCACTGGCTCGCGCACATCCAGCTCTGGGGCTTGCGCTCACAGGGAGTCATGGACCTGGTGGCCGGCTACCCGATGGCGGGGCTGCTCGGCATCTCGGGCGCCGTCATCCTCACGCGATGAGCGACACCCCGTACGCCATACGCCTTGATCCCAAGCAGGCCCCAGCGGAACCGGAAAGGAGATCCCATGCGTTCGAAGCTCCTGGCGGGAGGTGCCGTGGCGCTCGCCCTGCTGGTCGCCTCCTGCGCCGACGAAGGGTCGGATGCTTCCGGCACGGCCGATGATCCGCGGACGATCGAGGTGACGGCGCTCGACCCCTTCACGTACGAGCCCGCCTCGATCGACGTCGTGGCCGGCGAGACCGTGCGGTTCGTCGTGACGAACGAGGGGGAGATCGATCACGAGTTCGTCGTTGGAGACATTGAGATGCAAGAGATGGCCGAAGAGCAGATGTCCGAGGGCATGGGCGATCACGGCCAGGCCATGGCTTCGCTCGAGCTGGAGCCCGGCGAGACCGCGGAGGCCACCGTGACCTTCGATGAGGCCGGCGAGCTCCTCTATGCCTGCCACATCTCGGGTCACTACGAGGGAGGGATGGTTGGGACGATCACCGTCGGGTGATGTCGGACGTCGGGCCCCCATGCAAGGGGCGAGATCGTGTCGGCGTACCGTCCGTCGACGGGAGCTGTGTCGCACGATGGGATCGAGCTGACATGTGATTCCGATCAAGAGATCCATCGGCACGCGAGACGCGTTCCTCGTTCTTCTTTCATTCATCATCGGAGCCGCCGTGGGCAGCCTCACCGTGGCGCTGCTTCGATGAGAGCTTGCCGAACCCTATGGTGGGCTCTTCTGCTTCCCTCACCAAGTAGCCACGCCGGCTGCCGCCGCGAGGCAAGGCCGGCGGCTTTGCAAGCGCGCCTCCGCCGCCACAGCAGATCCCACGACCCGCCGAGGATGTGCTCGCACGACTCTGCTGGAGAACGGGGCGGGTCAGCGCCGCGGGCGCAGCCCGTCCAGCGTGACCGTCACCAACCGACGAACGGCGGCCTTCGACCGATGCCTGCTGGCTCCCGCTAGGGCGTTCAGGCAGTAGCTTGCGAGCTCGTCAGGTACGACGTCATCGCGGACGTCGCCGGTCCGAACGGCCTCGCTCAGGAGGTCCCGGATCATGACCTGGACCTGGTGTTGCGCCCGGGCGACCCGCTGGTCCCGGTGGAGGAACGCCGCGAGCTCGGCGTCGTGGTGATCGCGCGACGCGAGGGAGATGAGGGCGAAGGCCTCGAGCACTGCCTCGAGTTGCTCGCGAGCGCCGCCTCCTCGGTCCCGGACCTCCTGGAGATAGGCCAGATGGGCGGCGATCTGACGTTCGTGCCAGGCGCCCAGGATCGCCTCGACGTCGGGGAAGTACTTGTACAGGGTCGCGCGACCGATGCCGGTCTCCTGCGCGATCTCCGACATCGTCACGGCGAGCAGTCCGCGCTGGGCCACGAGGGCCGCCGTCGTGTCCAAGATCGCTTCGTGCACTTCGCGGCGGTGCGCCTGGATCGTCTCGGTCCACAGCTTTGGCACCGCCGAAGTATACGTGACGCCGATGTTGAGACTCACTGGTTTGACGGAGACATACTGTCTCGATAATCTGGGGATGACACCAGCGTGAAGGGCAGCCGAGATGGAGGCGATCGGATGACCGACCCGCTCCGTCGCCCGCGACCCGAGGGCAACGGCGGCTCGGGCCCTCATCGATCCCAGGGCGGCGCATCACCCTGGAAGGTCGTGCTCGGCGCGACGATCGCGATCGCGCTGCTGGTGCTGATCGTCCTCCTCCACGTCACCGGCACGATCGGCCCAGGTGTCCACTAGGTAGGAGCGGAACGTGTCGGAACGCGTCGACGAACGGGATCTCCTCCCCCCTCCACCCGACGGGGCTCGCGATCCGGTGGTCACGGTCGCCTCGCTGACCAAGCGCTACGGCGACCTCGTCGCCGTCGATGACCTCACGTTCTCCTTGCGCTCCGGCACCGTGACCGGCTTCCTCGGTCCGAACGGCGCCGGCAAGACCACCACCCTGCGAGTGCTGCTGGGGCTCGCCGAGCCGAGCGGCGGCGAGGCGCTCGCGTTCGGCCATCGCTACCGCGAGCTCGAGCAGCCGGCACGACGGATCGGCGCGGTGCTCGAGTCGAGCGACTTCCATCCGGGTCGATCCGGACGCGACCACCTGCGCACCCTCGCGCTGGCCGCAAGGCTCCCGTCGAGTCGCGTCGACGACGTGCTGGCCCTGGTCGAGCTCGAGCCCGCCGCCGACCGGCGCGTGAGGACGTACTCGCTCGGGATGCGTCAGCGGCTGGGACTGGCGGGGGCCCTGCTCGGCGACCCAGAGCTGCTCGTCCTCGACGAGCCGGCGAACGGGCTCGATCCCGCCGGCGTCCACTGGTTGCGACGCTTCCTCCGCCGCTTCGCCGAGCGGGGTCGGACCGTCCTCGTCTCGAGCCACATGCTGGCCGAGGCGGCGCAGACCGTGGATCACGTGGTGATCATCGACCGCGGCCACAGGGTCGCGAGCGGACGGCTCGAGGAGCTCACCGAACACGGACGAACGCTCGAGGACGTCTTCCTGGGGCTGACGGGGACGACGCCGTGAGAGCCGAGCTCCGAGCCGAGCTGTTGAGACAGCGCTCCACGCGAACCGCGCTCGGTCTGTTCGGCGCGATGCTTGGCCTCGTCCTGCTCGCCGTGCTCCTGCACGGCCTGCTTCCCGCCGAGAGCCTCGGCGAGACCCACACCCAGCTGTTGGTGTTCGGCCGGGGCGAGTTCCTCGGCGCGCTCTTCGCCGCCCTGCTCGGCGCGATGTCGATCACCGCCGAGATCCGCCACGGCACGATCCGCTCTACGTTCCTCGTCTCCCCGCGGCGCGAACGCGTCGTCGTGGCGAAGGTCGCGGTCAGCGTGCTGATCGGGGCCGGGTTCGGTCTGGCGGCCGGCGCCCTCGGGGTGGGAGTGGGCGCCGCTGCGCTCGGGGCACGAGGGATCGACGTGCGGCTCGACGGGGGCGACTACGCACTCTTGGTCTTCGGGGCCGCGGGCGCGGCGGCGCTGTGGGCGGGGATCGGCGTCGGCGTGGGGGCGCTCGTCCGCAACCAGGTTCCAGCGCTGATCGGTATCTGCGCCTGGCTGCTGTTCGTCGAGGGCCTGCTGGCCGGCGATCTCGTCGGTCTGGGCACCGTGGGTCGGTTCCTCCCGGGGGCCGCCGCGGCGGCCGTCAGCGGTCAGGATCCGCAGTTGCTCCTCGCACCGGCGGAGGGCTTCGTCCTGCTCGCGTCGTATGCGGCGGCCTGGGCGCTGGCGGGCGCGATCGCCATGTCGCGCCGGGACGTCGGGTAGTCCCGTGCCGACTCCGGGCCACGCCGTCGCGGTGACAGGAGGACGCCGATGACGACTCACGCAGGCGACGTCGAAAGCCGGAGCCGGCCGGGGATCCACGTCACCGTGGTCGTCGCGAACCGGTACGCGTTCGACACCGACGCGGCTACGGGGAGTGAGATCAAGGCGAAGGCCGGGATCCCGGCGGGCTTCGACCTGTACCGTCGGGGGCGCGGCGGGAACGAGTCGATCGGCGACGACGACTCCGTCGAGCTGCACAACGGCGATCACCTCTTCGCCCGGCCACCGAGGAGCCCCAGCACGGAACAGGTCGAGGAGTGACCGGGAGATGAAGCATTCGCACTTCGGCCACGGCACCACCGGCACCGACGCACCCGGCGCGGTCGTCGCCCACGGACGAAGCTACGACGTGCTCCACCATGTCCTCTTCGGCGGTCGGCGACGCGGCGTGTTCGCTCGACTTGCCGCCCTCAGCGGTGTCCATCCCGGCGACCGAGTTCTCGACGTCGGATGCGGCACTGGCAACTTCACCCGCGTTATGGCCGATGCGGCCGCTCCCGGTGGGCACGGCCCTGGGCGTGGATCCCTCCCGAGAGGCCCTCGCACGCACACGGCGCGTCACCCACCCCGCTAACTTGCTCGTTCTCCGAGGGGATCGCCGAAGCCCTCGATGCGCCGGACGCTTCGTACGACGTTGTGGTGAGCAGCCTGGTGATCCATCACCTACCCGACAGGCTGCGCCCCCAGGCGATCCGAGAGATGTTGCGCGTGCTCCGGTCCGGGGGCCGCGTGCTCGTCGCCGACTTCCGCCCTCCCACCAGCCGGATCGCTCGCTCCCTGATCGGCCTCGTCACCAGCCCGCCATGAAGAACAACCCCGTCCATCTGCTCGAGCCGATGGTTCGTGAGGCCGGCTCCGAGCAGGCACGCAGCGGCCAGAGCGTCGAATCAGCCTCGTCGCGTCGACGCCCGACCCGATGATGCATATTCGATCATCGCGGCCAGCGCCGCGAGGCCGTTGATGCGGCGCATGTGGCGCAACGGCGCACATGGCGTTCCCCGAACCGCGAGTCGGAGGTTCGATTCCTCCCGGGTGCACGGGGAGAAATCGGGGAGTCCTCCCCGATCTCTCCACTCGCCCCGTTTCCTTCAACCAGCCGCACCGAAGTCCTGTCTACGCATCAGTCGCCGCTCGCGTTTACCGCGGGCGAACAGCCTCGGTGATCGCCATCCCGTCGAGGGCTTGGCGTCGAGGCTGGTCCTGCGGGCGAAGGAGCTCCTGCCGAGATGCCGGTCATTGATCACGTGTCAGCGACGAGACTGGAACCGGTCCGGAGCGAGAACGAGCGCGAGCCAAGCGATGAGCCCGCTCGCAATCGTCGCGTACATGACCGCGACGCTTGCCTGCACGTACATGCCCCAGTACATGACCCCGCCGACGGTGGCGGCTGCGATGGCGGATCCTCGACGGCGCATCGCGAGCGCGAACGTCACGAGGACGGTCGACGCCAGCAGGATCGTCGGACCGTGGTCCAGAAGAAGAAACCGGAAGACGCCGGCGTCGTCACTCGGATGCGCTCGATCCATGTCAGCCATGCCCGACATCGACGATGCACCCGCCGCGGCGCTCGCCCCGATGACACCGGCGGCGGCGAGAACCATCGCGGCCGAGCACGCGAGCCCCCCGAGGAACCCCGCCGCGGCGCCGGCGATGGAGGCGACCCGGAACCGGTGGACACGACCCTTGGCGCCGGGCAAGCCCCTCGTACCGGAGCGCCATCTCGACATCCTCCCCATCACGGACCACCCGGATAGTGCCGGGCTGGAGATCGATCACTCGCTCGACCGCCTGAGAACTGCGCCGCCATGAGCATCGACCTATCTCAGTCCCGCTTCCCGTCTTGGCCCGCGGGCTGATCGAGGGGTCGGGTGATCCGACGGGGACTCCGGATCCGAAATATCGTCACGCAGCACAGGCTGATGCGGTTTGTGGCGCCCACCATCATCGTCGGGAGCTTCCTGTTCCACCGATCCCTCCGGCACGACCTCCGTCCCTGAAGTGGGGGTAGCGCCGACGCTGCGGATAGCCTCGAAAAGCAAACCTGGGCGCCCGCCGATGGAGTTGATGAAGATCGTGGTGACGGACGCCGCCATGGCAACCATCGCCCACACCGGATAGATCAGGCCGGTGGCCGCGAGCGGGATGCCGATGCCATTGAAGGTGAAGGCGAGCGCCACGTTCTGACGGAGTCGTCGGTATGAACGGCGACTGATGTCGCGCGCGGTCAGCCCCAGCGTGATGTCGCTGCGGACGATGATGACGTCCGCGGATTCGATCGCGATGTCGGTGCCACCCCCCATGGCGATGCCGACGTCGGCTTGCATCAAGGCCGGCGCGTCGTTGATGCCGTCGCCGACCATGGCCACCTTCGCCCCTTTCGCCTGGAGCTCGCGGATGAGCTTCGCCTTGCCGTCGGGCAGCACCTCGGCGTGGACGTCATCGATACCGAGCTCGATCGCCACGTGCCGGGCGGCGAGGGGGTTGTCGCCGGTCACCAGCACCGGGACGAGTCCGTCGGTCCTGAGGCGCTTGACGGTGTCGCGTGCCTCGGGGCGGATCGCGTCGGCCAGCGCGATGACCCCAAGCGCCTGTCCGTCCCGGCTCACCGCGACCACGGTGTGGCCCTCCGACTCCAGTCGGCCGACCGCCTCGGTCACCGAGGAAAGGTGGATGCCCGCTTCCGTGAGGAAGCTCGGCCGCCCGACGAGCACCCGTTGGGAGTCCACCATTGCGAACACCCCGAACCCGGCGGTGGAGGTGAAGTCTGTGACCGCAGGCAGCACCAGCCGGCGGTCCTTCGCGCCAGCCGTGATGGCCTCGGCGAGCGGATGCTCTGAGTTGGCCTCCGCGGCGGCCGCCACCGCGAGCAGCTCATCGGGTTCGACGTGCGCCACCGGTTCGACGCGCTGGACGGTGGGCTGGCCGATGGTGAGGGTCCCGGTCTTGTCGAGCAGCACATGGGTCACTGTGCGGAAGGTCTGGAAGGCCTCCCCGGTGCGCATGATGATGCCTCGGTCGGCGGCCTCTCCGGCGCCGCGGACGATCGCCAGGGGCGCCGCGATCCCCACCGCGCAGGGATACCCCATCACCAGGACGGACAGGCCAGCGAACACTGCCCGTTGCACGTCCACGTCCCCCGTGGCGAGCGCGCTCCCGACGAGCCAGCCGACTAGCGCCAGCGCCGACACGACGAGGACCGAGGGCGTGTACACGCGAAGGATGCGGTCGACCAGGTGCAGGATGCCGGGCTTCAGGGCGCGGGCGTCCTCGACGTGGCGAACGACCCGAGCGAGGAAGCTCTCCGATGCCGGCGCCGTGGCTTCCACGAGGAGCATGCCGGGCCCGTTCAGCGATCCCGCGACCACGTCCTCGCCCGAGGAGCGGTCGACCGGGATCGGCTCGCCGGTGACGAGCGACAGGTCGAGCGTGGAGAAGCCGTCGCGCACCCGCCCGTCCACCGGGATGCGTTCGCCGGGGCGGATCCGGACTAGGTCGCCGATCTGGACCTGCTCCACCGGCACCTCGGCCCCGACGCCGTCTCGCACCAGGCGGGCCAGGTCGGGCTGCAGGTCGAGGAGCTTCTTCACCGCCTGGCTGCTGCGCGTCTTGACCAGGAGGGACAGCCACTCGGAGAAGATGTGATACGTGGTGATCAGCACGGTCACGGCGAAGAACGCCGCCGTGGGGTATCCGGGCAGCACGCCGGTCAGGCCGATCACCCCGCCGGCGATGCCGGCGAAGGCGCCGACCTCCAGCAGCACGTGCTGGTTGAGGATGCCGCGGCGGGCGGACTGATACGCCATCCGCAGGATGTGCGGGGCCACGCCGAGTACCATGGCGAGCGCGAGCGCTCCGGCGAGCCATTCGATCACTGACTCCGTGAGCACCCCGGCGGCACGCAGCAGGACCGCTGCGATGCCCGGTGCAACGATCGCCGCGGCTCCCGCCAACGCCTTCAGCCGCCCGGCCGGACGCAGGATCGCGTAGGCGATCGGAAGCATCACCGCAACCACCGAGGCCGGCACGAGGACCGACCAGATCCCCGCGACGTTCGCGATCAGCCCGATCGTGGCCAGGCTCGCCGCGACCGCGATCAGCAGACGCAGACCCTCGCGAACCAGGGCCGCCTCTTCTTCCTCGAACGGGCGCAGTTTGCGCGGGTCGTACAGCTCATAGCCGATGTCCCGGAGCGTCGACAGGATCCGTTCCGGACGCACGCGCAGCGGGTCGTAGTCGACCAGGGCCTGTTCGTGGGTGAGGCTGACCGCCACCTTGTCCACGCCCTCCATCCGGCCGAGGGCCTTCTCGATCGTCCCGGTGCACAGCGAGCAGTGCAGCCCGCCAATCCGGGCGCGGATTCGGGCATGCCCTTGCAGGTGGCTGGGCTCTTCGGCCCACACCTCGTCTGGGCTCTTGGTCGTGGCAGTCATGACGTCGCCTCCTCGCTGCCGGTCACCCGGAAGCCGGCTGCTTCGATGCGCTCCCCCAGCACCGCCTCGGGAGCCCGCCCCTGATCGAAGGTGACCCGCACCTCGCCGGTCCGGCTGTTGGCCTCGGCCTTGGTGACTCCCTCCAGCTTGCGCAGGGCCTTGCTCAGCCGGTGCTCGCAGCTGGGGCAGTCCATCCCCTCGACCTGAAACGTCGTTTCGATCGCCATCTCGCTCACCTCCAGAGCTCGTCACGGCGAGGATAGACCTTCCAGTCGGCTGGAATGTCAACCCGGTATCATCGAGACATGCGAATCGGTGAGCTGAGCGAGCGATCCACGGTCCCTACCAAGACGATCCGGTACTACGAGGACATCGGGGTCATGCCCGAGGCGCCCAGGACCGCCTCGGGCTATCGGGACTACGGACCGGATGCGCTCAGGCGGCTCGGGTTCATCCGGGCGGCGCAGTCCATCGGGCTGACGCTTGGCGAGATCAGGGAGATCCTGGCGTTCCGCGACCGGGAGCAGACACCGTGCGGTCACGTGACGTCACTGATCGAGCGCCGTGCCGCCGACCTGTCCGAGAGGATCGCAGCCCTAGAGTCCATGCGCCGCGACCTCGAGCGCCTTGCGAAACGCGCCAGGCGAGCCTCGCCGGCGTCAGCGGGCGCGGGCGAGTTCTGTCACATCATCGAGTCAGCCGAGCGGTAGACGCACGCGTTAGGGCACCAGCTTCCCGCGGGGCCCCATCCCTGGCGGCCAGGGCTGCTGGTCAGGGTGAGGCATCGGGGAGGAATCGTGGAGTCCGCCCCGCCATTCGTGTATGGCCAATGCGAGCTTCGTGGCCGCGTTCCAGCTCAGATCGCGGGTCGCGTCGGAGTCAAGCTCCTCATCCGCTTGTGTACTTGTGATAACCCTCGCGTCGAAGCTTCGCGTGACGAGCGCTGAGATGGAGCACATGCCCATCTACCTGCGGACATTTTTTCGACTTCTGTCCAGTTGGGTGCACCAACGCTTCGTCGTGTTCCGGGTGAATGCTGGACGGAACGGCGCGGGCAACAACGTAGCCTTCCGCCCGACCGCCACGGGGTGCTACCCTCGCCGCCTCGCTACCGTCTTGTGCTCATGACCAACGCGCAGGCCCCGCACGATGCACGTGCCACGCTGTCCCGCCGGGACCTCCTCCTCGGCGCCGCGAGCGCAACGGGCTTGCTCGCGCTCGGCTCATCCGGCGCCGCCGCGACGGTCGCAGCGCTGGACGTCTCCCCCCGCCGCCGGACGGCGGCCCGGCGAAGCGCCGACGGCGCCGGGACGATCGACGGCCTCATCCGGTCCGGCCCGCTCGAGGTCCGGGCCGGCCGGACGTTGCGATTCGACCCCACGCGGGACACCACGCTCGAGGTGACCGGCAACCTCATCGTGCGCGGCCGACTGGAGATGAAGCCCCAGCCCGGCGTCGAGCATGTTCTGCGCTTCGTGGATGTCGACGAGTCGGCCTTCGTCGGTGGCGGTCTGGATCCGCTCGACACCGACGTCGGACTGTGGGTCATGCGCGAGGGCATGCTCGACCTCCGCGGCACCGGGAAGCGGGCTTGGAACCGATCGGGCGCGTCGGATTCGTGGGGCACGCGAGACGAGCTCGTCGTGGCGCCGGTGGCGCCCGACGACTTCGAACCCGCGCCGTTCGTCGCCGGTGACCCCGTACCCTCGTGGGAAGGGCGGCGGGCGGAGGTGCTGAACCTGACCCGCAACGTCCGGATCGAAGGAACGCCCGGCGGCCGGGCGCACGTCTTCATCCGCTCGACACGGCGCCAGAGCATCAGGTACGCGACCCTTCGCCATCTCGGTCCGCGACAGCTCGACGAGGAGTACACGGCGTCCGTCCTCGGCCGCTACGGACTGCACTTCCACCACTGCCACGAGGGGTCGGAGGGCAGCCTGGTCGAGGGTGTCGTCGTGCGCGACTGCGGTGCCCACGCGTTCGTGCCCCACATGTCGCATGGGATCACGTTCCGCGACTGCATCGCCTATGACGTCTACGACGAGGCGTACTGGTGGGATCCGAACGAACATACGAAAGACTTGCTGATCGACCGCTGCGTGGCAGGTTCCGTGCACTTCGATCCCGACTCGGACGGGTATCGCCTCTCCGCGTTCCTGCTCGGCCTCGGTGATCGCCTCACGCTGCGGCGGTGCGTTGCGTTCGCCGTGCACGGCAACCTCACGTCGTCCGGCTACAGCTGGCCCGAGATCCCGTCGGGGCTCTGGACGTTCCGGGACAACGTGGCGCACAACAACGTCGCCGCCGGTATCTTCGTGTGGCAGAACGTGGTGGCGCCACACCTCATCCAGCGGTTCACGGCATACAACAACGGCGAGGCCGGCATCATCCACGGCGCCTACTCGAATGCCTACCACTATCGGGATCTCGACCTGACCGGTCAGGAGACGGCTATCCAGCACTTCGCCACGGGACGCCCCGACCGCAAAGGGCAGCCACAATCCTGGGTGGACGTCCGAGGCGGACGACTGCTCGTGGAGGGCCGCGGAGGGGTGAGCGAGTCACCGGTCCTCTTCCTGCGATGTTCGTTCGCCGGCGGGGTGACCGTGAACGAATGGGCCGGCCACCCGGGTGCGTTCGACTTCGTCGAGTGCGGACTCGAGCCGGACGGATTCCGGCTCGAGTCCATGAAGGCAGGGACGGTGATCCGTGTGCAGCGCGATGACGGCTCGGCGTTCGAGCTCACCACCGCCGGAGTTCGCATCATCGACCCCTTCTACCCGTACTGACGTCACTCGATCACGTCGATCGTTGCACTGATCGCACTCAGGCCGAGGCTCTACGTCGCGTCTACCTGCACGAACCCACCCGGGGGCATTCGATCGTGCGCCGACGCCACCCGCGTCCTGGCCGTTACGCGCCGAGCGCGCTGAATCCCTCGTACACCATGTACGCCGGCCAGAGGATGGCTTTCGGGAAGATCGCCCAGAAGTACTCCCAGAAGGCGTCGGCCTGCTGCCAGAAGTAGAACAAGGCCCCGAAGATCCCGATCCCGTAGATCGCTCCGCCACCCGCGGCTGCGCCCGTGCTGCCCTTCCCCATCGCCGATCTCCTCCGTCGTCGATCCTGCGAACGAGGATATAGATCGACCGGCCTCGATCCGCGCCGGCCTATCTGCCTGACGCGGCTGTGGGAGCATGGGTCGCCCATGGCAGCCCTTCGACGCGACGGGACCCGATCTCGAACCGGCCTCGGGTCGTTCCTGGAGCAGGCGCCGGAGCTGCGGTCGCTGACGCTGCGGTTCCGCGATCCGCGGTCGAGCGAGCCTTCCAGGCCGCGTATGTCCGCGACAACATCTCGTACGTCCGCTTCGCGCACGTGCTGGGCATCGCGCTCTGGGCCGTATTCGCGATCCTCGCCCGGTTCCTGCTGGAGGAAGGCGGGGGGGCGGCCGACCTCGTGCTCCGGTTCGGCGTGGCGATCCCGCTCGTCCTGGTGAGCCTCGCGCTCACCTACGCCTCGTGGTATCCGGACCGGTGGCAACGGATCCTGTCGGTCGTCCTGTTGGTGAACGGGATGCTGTGGTCGTCCCACCGCGCCATCGTCGAGGGCGCCGATGCCGATTGGGCGTTCGCCGGCCTGATCCTCGTCTTCGCCTTCAACTACGTGCTGAGCCGCGTGCAGTTCGTCTACACCGCGGTGATCGGAGCGCTCCTGATCGCGTACCACAACGTGGTCGCGACCCTGTTCACGCAGGACACGCGGCGCGAGCTGATCTTCTCGGACTTCTTCCTCGTCGCGTTCGCGGCGATCGGGATGGCGGGCGCGTACGGGCTCGAGCGCTTCGCGCGTCTGCTGTTCATCCGCGAGCGCGAACTCGAGCGCGAGCGCCGTCGTGCGGACGACCTGCTGGAGAACACCCTGCCCCACGCGATCGTCCTTCGCCTGAAGGAGCGGCATGCCAACCCGCAGACCGGATCGATCGCCGACGGGCTCGCGCAGGTGAGCGTCCTGTTCGCCGACCTCGAGAGCTTCTCCCAGCGGGCGGAGACGATCCCTCCGCGAGAGCTCGTCGCCGTGCTCGACGACGTGTTCCGCCGCTTCGACGGCCTGGCCGACCGGTGCGGGATGGAGAAGATCAAGACGGTCGGCGACGCGTACATGGCGGTTGCCGGTGCCCCCGACGCGGTCCCGGACCACGCGAAGGCCGCGGCCGAGATGGCGCTCGGGATCCAGGAGGAGATGGAGCGGTTGCGTTGGCCGACCGGCGAGCCGATGCGCGTGCGGATCGGGATCGCGTCGGGACCGGTCGTCGCCGGCGTGATCGGTCGGCGGAAGTTCTCCTACGACCTGTGGGGCGACACGGTGAACCTCGCGAGTCGCCTCGAGTCGCACGGCACGCCGGGACGCACGCTGGTGTCGGAGGCGACGGCCGAGCAGCTCGGCGATGATTACGAGCTGAGCGACTCCCTCACCCTCGAGCTGAAGGGCAAGGGCCCGACGAGCGCGCGGTTCCTCCTCGGGCGGGCGGCGGCCTCGCCGAACGTTCCCGTTCGAGCCTCGGATCCCCCGGTCCGCCAGGTCTAGCGCGGGCGTTCGGGGAGCGTCGAGGAGCCGACGTTCGTTCGCAGCCACGCGTTCAGCGGCCTCGAGTCTCGAAGGAACTCGACCACGCGATCCTTCGCCCGACGGGTGCCGAGCCAAGCCGCCGCGGGCCACTCCCGCCACGTGATGATCCCCTTGTAGCGCAGGAGCTCGATCCGTGGGTGATCCTTCGGATACCCCTTGGGCGCGGTCTTCAGCTGATCGTGCCCGGTGACCTCGAGACCGGCCGCCCGCGCCGACGAGACGACATCGGCCAGCTTGCGACCGGAACGCTCCAGGGTCACGGCTTCGCGGTAGCGCTCGAGCTGGTCCGGGGCCATCTCCCACATGCCCGAGCCCACGCCGAGCCCGTCGGCGGTGAGCTGGATGTACCCGTCGCCCACCATCGCGCCGATCTGCGTCTTGTAGGGCGACTTGTCCTTGCTGAATCGGATGTCGCGGTACGGACGGAAGATCCGGGTCTCGCCCCACTCGGGCGCGAGCTCCTCGAGGAGCGCGGCCATCGGGGCCAGGACCACCGTGTCGTAGACCGCTCGGTTGCGCTGCCAGTAGGTCTTGGAGTTGTCGGCCTCGAGACCCTCGAAGAACTCGAGCGCTTCGACGGGCCAGCCTCGGAACGCCATCGTCGCGACCTCCGCCGTCGCCCGAGAGCCTATCGGGTACCGTCGCATCGAGGTCCCTACCCGTGCTCAGCGAGCTCGCTCGTGTGAAGGAGGAACGATGAGAGGCCAGCAGGTCGACGGCGTCGAGATCCACGTCCGCCCGGACGGATCCCTCAAGGTGTACGGCCCAGTCCGCCTGTTGGACGTCGACGGCAACGCGTACGAGCTGGCGCCGTGGCGCAAACCCGATACGGTGGGCGACCGGATCAAGCTCTGCCGATGCGGGCGGTCGCAGACGCAGCCCTTCTGCGATGAATCGCACACCCGGGTCGGCTTCGCCTCCAGGCCACGCGTGACCGACCCGATCACGGCGGAGCCGCAGGATCCCGCGTAGGAGATCGACTCCCCCGAACACCGTCGAAGGGCCCGGCTCGCCGAGCGAGCCGGGCCCTTCGCGTGGGGGAACTGCCAGCTATGACACTCGAACGGTTCGGACCTCCGAACCCTCTGCGACGTGATCGTGTTCGTGGCCGTCGTCGACGACCAGGGTCGTGTCCCGAGCGTCCCGGTCACGCTCGATCACCCCGGGCTCGTGGATCGACGCGTTGGACGGCCCCGTGATCGCCCCGCCGATCATGCCGCCGACACCCGCGGCCACGAAGCTGCCCAGGAGCGTCCAGAACGACGCCCACAGGGCCGTATCGACCCGGCTGTCGATGAGCGTCGCCCCTTCCGCGAGGGAGCTCACGCGGCCGAGGTTGAACACGTTGAAGGTCGACGGGATACCGACGACGAGGGCGACGATGAGGATCAGCCCCCACATCGTGATGCCGTTGAAGAACCCGCTCCCGGCCCCGCGAACGCCGGACAACCAGCCGGCGAGTACGGCGCCCAGGAACAGGCACAGCGCCGCCGAGCCTCCGATGTACCACTCGATGTCCGTCCGGATCTCATCGACACCGGAGTTGAACGCGAGGGCGAGCCACAGCGTCGTCAGCAGAGCAAGGAGCGCGAGGCCGAACACCACCCCCGCGAACACCGCCCCCCAGCGGATCCGCTGGGGGCTCGGCGAAGTGGTCGGCACCGCCGCCACGTCCATCGTTCTCGCGTTGCGCATGTCGAACCTCCTTCCGGTTCGGTCCTGTTGACCGTGTCCAGGGCTCAAGGGAACGCGTGGATCCGTTCAGTCCTTGTCCAGCTTCTCCTTGACCGCGTCCGCGGCCTTGCCGGCAGCGTCCTTCACCTTGTCCGCGGCGTCCTTGGTCGCACCCAAGGCCTTCTTGCCGGCGCCCTTCATCCGATCCTTCTTGCCTTCGGCCTCGAGGCGCTCGTCGTCCGTCGCGTCCCCGATGGCCTCCTTCACGTTGCCCTTCGTCTCGTCCCAGGTCCCTTCCATCCGATCCTTCGCACCCTCCATCTCGTGTTCCCTCCTTCGCTCGACGGCTCCGAACCCATGTGCTTCCCGGCGGGAGCCCGCTCAAAACCCCTCGTCGTCGCGAACGCGGCGGCTGAGGGGGATCGCGTACCAGGCCCAGGTGATCAGGGCGAGCATCGCCGCAGCCACGCCGAAGGCGGCGGACGGCCCGAAGAGCAGTTCGGTGATGAGGCTCGCGGCGGTCGTGATCGACAAGGCGAGGAAGATCGTTCCCACGATGGCGAACCGGTTCGACGTCCGGAGCATCCGCTCCTTGTCGCGCTGACGGAACTGGACCCGGTGATAGGCGGCGGGCGCCATGAAGAGCGCGGTCGCGACGGCGGTGCCGACGAACGTCGCGAAATAGAGGCCTCGCTGGGCGTCGCCGAGGGACTCGAAGCGTCCGCTGAAGGGCACCGTCAACAGGAACGCGAACAGCACCTGTACCCCGGGGAGCGCGATCCGGAGCTCGTTCAGGAGCTCCATGAGCTCCCGGTTGAGGCGCTCGTCCCGGGACTCGTCGGGAGCCGGCGCCGACTCCTGAGGGCTCTGCGCAGGCGACATCGTTCGTGACACGTCCACGACCGCGAGATACCCCGTTCCGGCGAGGCGAAACCCCGCTGCCACGGCGCGCCGCCCGCTTCCGGCGACCGAACGGTCGACCGAACCGGTTTGTCGAGGTGTTCCTACGGGTACGACAGGCGGGTTGGCCGCATCGAGCGGCCTCGGAGGTGGACCCGATGACCCACACGGACACGGAGTACCGGCAGCACGAGCCCGACCAGGGCTCCCTGACGGGCTTCGCCGCGATCAAGTACACGGCGATCGTGGTGATCGTGCTCGCGATCCTGGCCTTCCTGGCCTGGTACGTCATCCCGCAGTTCAAGAACTAGTTCGTCGGAGGGAGGAACATCATGCTTGCACTCGCGCTCGCAGCCTCGAACGCGGCGACGCTCCTGTGGATCATCGCCGCGATCCTCGTGATCGCCGGGCTCGTCACGTTGGTCCGAGGCGGCGTCCTCGCCGGCGTCGTCCTGATCATCGTCGGCCTGCTGATCGGACCCGGCGGCGTCAGTATCTTCAGCTAGCGCTCCGTACGCGATCCCCGAGGCTCCGCCTCGGGGATCGCGTCGTCCCCGCCCACCTGCTCGCGCAGCGTCCGCAACGCCTGCGACAGGATCCGGCTGACATGCATCTGGGACACACCGATCTCCTCGGCGATCTCGGACTGGGTGAGTCCGCGGAAGAACCGCAGATGCAGCACCCGGCGCTCGCGTTCGGTAAGGCTCGTGAGGGCAGGCGCCACCGACGCCCACTCGTCGAGGACCTCGATCGACGAATCCTCCGACCCGAGCGCATCGATCGGCGCACCGCCCTCCTCCCCCACGGGAGCCTCCAGCGGGGTCGTGGAATACGCCTGCACCGCCTCCAAGGCATCGAGCACCTCTTCGGGCGAGACTTCGGCCCTCGCGGCAAGCTCGTCGATCGTCGGTGACCGCCCGAGCTCCTGCGTCAGCTCGGGCAGCGCGGCGTTCACGCGCAGGCCGACCTCCTGCAGGCGCCTGGGGACCCGGATCGCCCACCCCTTGTCGCGGAAGTGCCGCTTCAGCTCGCCGACGATCGTCACCGCCGCGAACGTCGAGAACTGGACCTCCCGAGACAGGTCGAACCGGTCGATCGCATTGAGCAGCCCCACGCTCGCGACCTGCACGAGATCGTCGAGCGGCTCCCCGCGCCGGTCGAATCGCCGCGCCAGATACTCGGCCAGCGGCAGGAACAGCCGTACGAGCTCCTCCCTGGCCGAGGGATCTTCGGGGAGTCGCTCGAACAGCGAGGTCGTGACATCGCGTTCGTCCGAACCGGACATCCGGTCGTCCGCGCTCACGACGTCGGGACCGAGGCGAGCTTGACCAGGTGGATCGACGGACCGGAGGGTCCATCGTCGAGCGTCACCGAGTCGACGAGCGCCGTGAGCAGGCGCCAGCCCAGCGTCTCCTCGATCCCCGCAGGCGGCCGTTCACCCCCGGCGAGGGCATCGACGGTGACGACCGCCTCGAGCCGGTCGGAGCTCGGTCGCAGGCTGAGCGTCAGCGTGGTCGAACCGCCCTGCTTGGCGAGCAGCCGCCCGCAGGCTTCATCCACGGCCAGGCGGAGATCCTCGATGCCCTCGAACGACAGCGGGATCCGCGACGCCACCGAGGCCGCGACCGCCCGGAGCACGTGCACGAACTCCTCGCGCGCGGGAACGGACACGGTGATCGGGCCGGAGCGGGAGGCGGTCATGGGTGGTTCCTATACTAGGGAGGCTCCGGCGTGGCTCGACCCCGATCTCCCGTGTGCACCACTGTGGCGCAAGGTTCAGAGGAGGCAACCGATGGACGTCATCCGCCAGACACGAACGCAGGGGGGGTGGAGCGTGATCGAGGTCGAGGGCGAGCTCGACCTGCACACCTCGCCCGCGCTCCGCGATCACGTGCTCGGCCTCATCGACCAGGGCGCCCGCCGCCTCGCGATCGACATGTCGAAGGTCGATTTCATGGACTCCAGCTCGCTCGGGGCCTTGATCACCTGCCTCAAGCGGCTGCGCGAGAGCGACGGGCGGCTCGTGCTGGTCGGGATGGACGGCCCGCCGATGAAGGTGATGACGCTGACCGGTCTGGATCGCGTGTTCGAGTTCATCGATCCGGGCGCCGAGCTCCCCGACGACTGATCGCATGAGGCGCACGAACGACGTGCAGACGATGCACATCCCGCCCGACGCGGTTCATGTCGCCTCGATCCGTGCCTTCCTCGGCGCGGTCGGTCGCCATCTCGGCTGCTCGGACGAGACGATCGAGGACCTTCGGCTCGCCGTCACCGAAGCCTGCGGCCAGGCGCTCGAGCAGGGAGCCGCACCCGACGGGGTCGACCTGCGAGCCTCGGTCGAGGGCGGGCGTCTCGCGGTGGAGATCGAGCCCGCGGGGACCTTCGAGCGCGGGGAGCTGGACGGTGCCGAGGGCGTCTCACGCCGGGAGCTCATCCGCGCGCTGTTCCCCGACGCCGGCCTCGAGGAGCGCGAGGGTCGCGGCGTGCTTCGGCTGACCGCCCCGATCGGATGACGGAGCCGGTCGCCGCTTGGGACGAGCGCGGACCCCACGGCGAAGACGTCGACCGAGAGCGGCTGGCGCTCACAGCGCTCGAAGCGGCCGCGGAGCGGCTCTCCTTCCTCGCCGAGGCGAGCGAGGTCCTCGCGGCCAGCCTGAAGGTCGATGAGACGCTCGAACGGATCGCGAACCTCGCCGTCCCGCGGCTCGCCGACTGGTGCGCGATCGACATGCTCGGTGCGGATGGCGCGATCGAGCTGGTCGCCGTCGCGCACGTCGATCCCTCCAAGGTGGAGCTGGCTCGCGACCTCCGGCGCCGGTACCCACCCGATCCGGATGCGACGACGGGCACCCCGAACGTGTTGCGGACCGGCCGATCCGAGCTGATCGAGGAGATCCCGCCCGAGCTGATCGAACAGGCGATCCAGGATCATCCCGAGATCGCCGAGCTGGTCCGGGGGCTGCAGTTGCGCTCGTCCATGATCGTGCCGCTCGTTGCCGGAGACGAGGTTTCGGGCGCGATGACCTTCGTGTGGGCGGAGTCGGGCCACCGGTACACGCGGGCGGACCTGGCGCTCGCCGAGGATCTCGCCCGGAGGGCCTCGGTCGCGATCGAGAACGCTCGGCTGTACCAGCTCGAGCACGAGGCGCGCCTCCGCGAGGCCGAGGCGCGTGCGCGGCTGCAGAACCTCGTCGAGGCGGGCACGGCGATGGCCGCCGCCTTCGAGACCGGTGGGATCCTCACCGCGCTCACGGGCGGCGCCTCGCGAAGGATCTGCGACTACAGCGTGGCCTTCATGCTCGGGCCCGACGGCACGATCGCCCACGCGGTGGGAGCGCACCGCGACGCGGCGCGCTACGGAGCCGTCGAACGGATGGCGCGAGCGCATCTGCCCGAGATCGACAGCCCCGACAGCCTGGCGGCGCAGGTCATCCGGACCGCGGAGCCGGTCCTGATCCCACAGGTCCTCGAGGGGCAGCTCGAGCGGGTGATGGCCCCCGGCGAGCAGCTCGAGCTCGCCCGCGAGCTCGGGTTCGACTCCGTGATCGTGGTGCCGATCGCGGCGCGCGGCAGGACCTTCGGGGCGCTCGCGATGGTGCGCGACGGCGCCTGGCCACCGTTCGGCGAGGACGATCTCTCGTTCGCGATCGCGATCGCCGCTCGAGCGGCGATCACCCTGGACAACACCCGCCTGTACGCGGAGCGCGAGGCGATGTCCGAGGCGCTGCAGCGCAGCCTCCTGCCGCCGGAGTTCCCCGAGATCCCCGGCGTCGAGATCGGCGCGCGCTACGTCCCGGCGTCCGAAGGCGGTGCCCACGTGGGGGGTGACTTCTACGACGTCTTCGCCCTGGACGACGACCACTGGCTGGCCGCGATCGGCGACGTCGTGGGCAAGGGCCCGAAGGCGGCCGCGACGATGGGCCTCGCCCGGTACACGATCCGCACGGCCGCGCTCGCGGAGGGACGCCCGAGCCGGATCCTCGAGATGCTCAATCAGGCGGTCCTGCGCCAGACGAGCGAGCACCGCTTCTGCACGGCCTGCTGCGTGCGGATCCTCCACTCTGGGTATGGAGCCCGTATGACGGTCTCGATCGGCGGGCACCCGCTTCCGGTCATCCTCCATGCGCACGGAACGATGGAGCCCGCGGGCGCCCCCGGCACGATCCTCGGCGTGTTCGAAGATCCCGTGCTCACGGACCACGCGATCGACCTGTCGGCGGGCGATGCCCTCGTCCTGTACACGGACGGCGTAACGGACGAGCGCCGGGACGACGAGGAGTTCGGCGAGGCCCGGCTCCACGACGTCTTGAGCGTGCTCGGGGCCGCGACGGCGCAGGAGATCGCGGACTCCGTCCTCGAGGCCGTGATCGGGTTCCGCACCGAGGAACCTCGCGACGACATCGCGATCTTGGTCCTGAAGGTGACGGCGTGAAGCTCGCGGTCACGCTGCCGTCGATCCCCGAGTCGATCGCCGTCGCGCGGCACGTGCTCGACCGGCTCGAAGGTTCCCTGCCGGACCCGATGCTGGAGGACATGCGGCTGCTCGTGAGCGAGGTGGTGACGAACAGCATCCGCCACGCACCGGGTGGTCAGGCCGTCGAACTCAGGATCCGGGTGGATCGCCGGCTCGTGCGCGTGGAGGTCGAGGACGGCGGGCCGGGGTTCGAGCCACCCCCCCAGGGGAGCCGATCCGAACGCGAGGCCGGATGGGGGCTCCTGCTCGTGGACCGGCTCTCGGACCGCTGGGGCGTATCGGCGGGCAGGACCACGACGGTGTGGTTCGAGATCGACCGCCCGGCATAGCCGGGGGCGGACCGCGGTTTCGGCCGGGCGGACGGCGGGTATCCCTTCATCGACCGCCGAGCCACGGAGGTGCCGGATGGACGAGACGGTGCGTCAGACCCAGGTGAAATGGCTCTACTGCTTCGCGTGCGGCGACCCGTTCGAGCTGGTCGGTCTCGGCGCCACGTGCGGGTGTCTGCGCTCGGCGGCGATCCTCGACGGCGGCATCCTCGAGATCCGCGGACCCGTGCGCGTGCTGGCTCCGGTCGAGAGCGTCGTCCGGGTCGACGGCGGCGAGTGGGTGCCGATGATCGAAGGCGTCACGATCCGCCGGCGGATGTCACGCGCCGCCTAGGCCCCCGACCCCGAGACCGAATGCGCCGCGACCGCTTCCCGTCTCAGGCTTCCGGCGGGGGCGGGGGTGCCGGCGGGGGCGGGGGTGCAGCCGGAGGCGGTCCGGCGGCGGGGGCAGCAGGTGGCATCCCTCCCGCGACCGGAGCCGCGGCCGGGGCGTCGCCGAAGCCGGGTGCGGCGGTCCCACCGCCACCACCCTTTCGGCTCCGCATCACCAGCACGACCACGATCACGGCCACGACGACGGCCGCGACGATGATCAGGATCAAGACGAGGTTCGAACCACCACCGTCGTCCCCACCGGCGGCTGCGCCGGCGTCACCGTCGTCGATCGCGCTCCCCGTGGCGTTGATCTCGAGGCGCTCACCGAACGTCGGCGTGTAGCGGACCGTGTTGCCGTCGATCTGTCCGTTGGCATCGATCACGTCGCCGGGGAACGTGAACGCGATCTCGATCTGTGCGCTCTCGAACAGGGCCGCTCCGGTCTCGCCGAACCCCGTGAACCCGGAGGCGCCCGTGATGCCGCTCGACAGGTCGAGCACCCCGGTGACCACGTAGGTGTCACCCGAGCGCGTGATGTTGATCTCCTCCGCGCCCGCCCCCGCGAACTCCGCGAGCGGCACGCTGTCGAACGTGAACTCCTGGCCGACGAACTCTCCGTCGTCGAACGGCTCGACCGTCACCCCGGGAACATCGCTCGGGACCGGGACCGCCGTCCCGAGGAGGTCGTCGACCGACTGTCCCGTCAGCTCGAGCAGCTCCTTCTGGACGCCGAGCTGGATCGTGCCGCTCACCGTGTCGGTCGAGTTGATCACCAGGTTCATGTTGAGCTTGATGCACCCGGTGAGCAGCAGCGCGAGCGCGGCGAACGCCCCGATCCGGGCGGCGGTGCGGACACGTCGAGACATCGATGGGCCTCCTGACCTCGTCGTCGTGCGCAGCCTACCGCGACGGGGTGGGCCGTCGACGTATCCGGGCGAACCCGCCCCGGACGGGCTCATGCCGACGAGAGCGCCTCCACCACGTCCTCCTCCAGATAGGACAGGTAGGTGTACAGCCGATAGCTGGCCCGCGTTTCGGGGTCGCCGTCGAACTCGTCTGGTGTGCTCTCCTCGGTCACGGCGAGCCGGACCCCGAGCACCAACCGGAGATCGTTCACCGCGGCGAGCCATGCGACGAGCTCGTCCTCGGTCAGCCGAGGGGCCCGCAGCGTGCGCTCCATCGTCTCGATGGCGGCGGTCCGCTGGGCCACCAGGTCGTCACGCACGACCGACTCGAACTCCGCCGACGCTTCCTCGTCGTCCAGGTATGCCGAGGGGAACAGGCGGCGGAGCGCCGGGTCCGTCCGGTCGTCGCGCTCGAGCAGCTCGCGGAGCATCTGGGGCAGGCGCTCGAGGACGTCGCGCTCGGGAGGCGGGATCCGAAGGACGAAGTCGCCGCCGCGCGAGCGTTTGACCCGTCGGACGGCCAACCGCCTCAGCGGTCCTTCTGCATCGTCGCCCAGAGGCCGTAGGCGTGGAGTCTGGCGACGTCGAGCTCGCACCGCTCGCGGGGGCCGTCGGACACCACGGCCCTGCCCTTGTGATGCACGTCCAGCATGAGCTTCGTGGCTTTCTCGCGCGGGTACCCGAACAGCTTCTGGAACACGTACACGACGTAGGACATCAGGTTGATCGGGTCGTTCCAGACGATCACGATCCATGGAACGTCGGGCGTGACGTCCTGCTCGTCCGACGGGCGGTCGACCTCGACCGGGGCGGTCTGCGCCATCCCGTCAAGGGTACGACGCTACAGCGCCGTCATCGCTACCTCGTTGGACCAGGCCGACTCGCCGACGGCGTTCACCGCGGTGACGACGTAGACGTAGGTCACGCCGGCCGTCACGTGCACGTCGTCGGCGCTGAACGCTGCGGGCCCCTTGGCGAGCAGGAACGAGAACGACGGTTCGTTCGCCTGGCGCCGGTAGACCCGGTAGCCGGTGATCGGTGAGCCGTTGTCGGGCACGGGCACCAGCCACTGCAGGTAGTTCAGGCCGGGGAGCATCGCCCCGCTCTCGACGGTGTCGAGGACCGGGGGATCCGGCACCCCTGGAGGAGGCGGACCATCACCCGGCAGCACGGTGAAGCCCTGGGATCGCTGCGCCGGCTTGTGGTCGGCGTCGCCCGCGTAGGAAACCTGCATCGTGTGCTCCCCAGCCTCGGTGGCGAGCACGGAGACGCGCGCCAGTCCGAGGACGTTCGTGGTCGCTCCCCCGACAGCGACGCCGTCCACCGACACGGTGAGCGGTGCGTTCGAGAGCGGCCACCAGAAGATGCGGCCCCTGGTCAGGACCAGGACGGTCGAGGTGACCTCGTCGCCCGCGGTGACCTCGTGGTCGTCGAGCTTGAACCAGATCTTGGTCGTGGCTGCCGACTTGGCCGTGACCGGCGCCGCGAAGAGCGCCAGCCCGACGACCATCCCCACCGCCACGCAGAGCAGTCTGCGCACCATCGCGGTGGTCCTTTCGGTGAAGGGACCTTCTCATAGAAACATCGGCACGGGGCCGGCCGGAACTTGAATGGGCCTTCAGGGAACCCGGGTGCCCGTGCCCGCCGGCACGACCCGGTACAGCCGCCAGTGATCCGGGACGCCCTTCAGCTGGTGATCACCGGCATCCTCGAACATCAGGCCCGATCCGGCGGTGAGGTCCTTCACGGTCGATGACACGAGGATCTCGGACGGTCCGGCGAGCGCAGCGACCCGGGCGCCGATGTGGATGGCGATCCCGCCGACCTTCTCGCCGATCGTCTCACACTCACCGGTGTGCAGGCCGGCACGGACCTCGATCCCGAGGGGGCGCACCCCCTCGACGATCGTTCCAGCGCAGGCGATCGCCCGCCCGGGACCATCGAACGTGGCGAAGAAGCCGTCGCCCGCCGTGTCGACCTCACGTCCGCGGTACAGATCGATCGCTCGCCGGACGATCTCGTGGTGCGAGGCGACACGCTCGCGCCACGCGCGGTCACCGAGCTGGACGAGGTGATCGGTCGAACGGACGATGTCCGTGAACAACACGGTCGCGAGCACCCGGTCGTGGCCGGGCGAGCTCCTCGTTCCGGTGACGAACTCCTCGATCTCGGCCGCGACGGCATCCGCGACGGCATCATCGAGGAACATCATGTGTCCGCCCGGGAACGTCACGAACCTCGCTCCCGGGATCCGCGACGCCATGTCCCGGGCCGCATCGACGTGTGCGACGATGTCCTCCGTCGCGTTCATGACGAGGGTCGGGACCCGGATCGTCGGCAGGATGTCGCGGACGTCGAGGTCCTGGTTCATCCGCTCGAGTGCCACGAAGGCCGACGGACTCGCGCCGGCGCGCAGGTACCGGACGATGAACTCGAGCCTCGACGAGTCTTCCGGGGCCCCTGCACCCCCGCCCGTGATGTAGTCGAGCGTCGCCCCGCGCTCGGCGAGATCGGCGATCATCGCCTCGTTCTCCTCGGCGGTGATCCCCCACGGATAGTCGGCGGTCTGCACCCAGCGGGCCTGCCCGCCCCAGATCAGCAAGCCCCTCGTCCGGTCGGGGAAGGTGGCGGCGAACAGGCACGCCATGTTCGCTCCCTCCGAGGTACCCATCACGAACGCCTGCTCACTCGCGGCCGCGTCCATCACCGCCCGGATGTCGTCCGTGCGTTCCTCCAGCGTGGCCGCGTCAGTCACTCGGTCCGACATGCCGGTCCCTCGCTTGTCGAACCGGATCAAGCGACAGAACCCGTTCAGCCGCTCGAGGTACCGGACCTTGGGTGGGAACTCCCAATCCATATCGAGATGGGAAGCCGTGCCCGGTGCCCAGACGAGGTCGACGGGTCCTGTGCCGCTCTCCTGATACGCGACACGGACGTCGCCGCTCACCGCGTAACGTGTCTCCGGACGATCCATCAGAGGCTCCCCATCATGACGTGCGCGCAGCCTGCCGCACACGGGGTCGCTCGAAACGGCCGACGAGCGCCACGATCGCCGCCAGGACCACCGCCGACAGGCCGATGAAGACCGGCCGGAGCAGCCACCAGCTCGAGGTGCTGTCCTGCTCGCGACCGACCCCGAGCGGCCACAGTAGGAGAAGCACGGCAAAGTACGCCGTCATGTGCCACAGGAACAGCGTCATGATCACGCTGTTCAAGAAGATCGTCGCCTTCCACGGTCGGTCTCGCTGCAGCCAGCGCGTGAGCCAGGGCCGCAGCAGCATCACCGCGCCGATCGACCAGATGTCCGCGAGCAGGAAGCACACGGTCGGCGGGTAGGCGTTCGAGATCTCCTCGGCGACGTCGGTGCCGAGCAGGCTCTTCGAGTAGTGCCCGACATCGCCGAACCAATCGAACCGAGCGCTCCCGAAGGGCTCGAACACCCACGGGTTGGTCATCAGCACCAGGCCGCCGAGCCCCACGAGGACCATCGTCCAGAACGCTCGACGCGGCAGCCGGCCGAACGTCCCGTCCGCGTAGAAGTGCCCGAGCTGGTGCGGCAGCAGGAGCACGAAGACGACGTTCAGGTACCGCAGCCTCCCCATGTCGGCGCCGAACCCGACCACGTCCACGACGATCGCGCCGGCCACCATCACGGCCGGGACCCACCACCGGAACCGCCGGTGCAGCCAGATCGTCGCCGGAGCGACGCACACCACGACGAGGTAGACCGCGAGGAACCAGAGCGGCCCGAACGGCAACGTCGCGGCCGGCGGGTACATCCCGCGGAGCAGGCGGGTGTCTCCAAGCAGCTCGGGGCCCGCCGCTCCCCCGACGTCGAACAGGTGCAGCGCCGCCTGGACCACGAGCCAGAACCCGAGGAACACGAGCGAGGGCCGCAGGAGCCGCTCGAGCCGGCTGCGGACGAACGCGGAGGTCGGCTCGCCTCGACGTCGGAACGCGTCGTAGGTCACCAGGTTGGAGAACCCCCCGACGAAGAAGAACACCGGCATGACCTGGAACGCCCAGGTCGCGAGCCACATCCCCGAGGTCGCGCCCACCGCGCTCGTGGTCGAGAAGATGTCGCGCTCGAAGTGGTTGATCGAGATGAACCAGTGCCCGAACACGACGGCTGCGATCGAGGCCGCCCGCAGGAAGTCGACGTAGCGATCGCGCGTGGCCGGGGTGGCCCGCGCCAGCTCTTCGAGCCGGCCGCTCACCGCTCGGCGACCGTACACCCTCTGCCATCATTGGGCCGGCATGTCCTCGACCTCCGCAGGCGCGTACCGCTCGCCGCTCGCGCCCGACGCGAACGCCGGCCTCGTCGCGCTCGTCACGGGCGGCGGCACCGGGCTCGGACGGGCGATCGCGCGCGAGTTCGCCCGCACCGGCGCGAGCGTCGCGATCGCGGGCCGGCGCCCCGAGCCGCTCGAGGAGGTCCGGGCGGAGCTCGAGGCCGCGGGGACCGAGGCGCTGACGTTCCCGGCCGACGTCCGCGAACCCGAGCAGGTGACGGCGCTCGTCGACGCCGTGCTCGAGCGCTTCGGGCGGATCGATGTCCTCGTGAACAACGCCGGGGGGCAGTTCCTGGCGGCGCCGGAGGACATCTCGGCCAAGGGCTGGCGAGCGGTGCACCGACTGAACGTCGACGCGGTGTGGGACCTCACGCGCACCGTCGCCACGCGCTCGATGATCCCCGCAGGCGGCGGGCTCGTCGTGTTCATCGGGTTCAGTCCGCGCCGGGGGATCCCGTTCGTGGTGCACTCGTCGGCCGCGCGCGCGGCGCTCGAGAACCTCGCCGGCGGACTGGCGATCGAATGGAGCCGCTACCGGATCCGGGCCGTGTGCGTCTCGACGGGCGCGATCGACACCGACGCGTTCCGCGCCTACGGCGACGCGTTCGTCGAGGAGGCGGAGCGCACGGCGCCGCTCGGGCGGATCGCGACGGCCGAGGAGGTCGCGAGCGTCATCGCGTTCCTGTCGACCTCGGGCGGCGCATACATCACGGGCACCACGATCGTGATCGACGGCGGGGCCGACGCGTGGGGGCTCGGCTTCCCGCCGCCCCGGCCGACGACCTAGTCCTGTCTCCGGTCTTCGCGAACGAGCCGATACCTTTTCCGATATCGGCTCGTTGCCGAGAAGTGATGGTCGGATGCGACCGCTAGCCTGACCCGGTGGCGCGCCGCTTCGTCCTGCACGTCGATCTCGACGAGTTCATCGCTGCGGTCGAGGTCCTGCGTCGGCCCGAGCTCGAGGGCCGGCCCGTGGTGGTTGGCGGCGACGGCGACCCGACCAAACGCGGCGTCGTCTCGACCGCCAACTACGAGGCGAGACGGTTCGGCATCCGCAGCGCGATGCCGCTCCGAACCGCGTACAAGCGCCACCCCGAGGCGGTGTTCCTGCCCGTCGACGCCGAGGCCTACCTCGCCGCGTCCCGCGACGTGATGGACGTGCTGCGAACGTTCGGCACCGAGGTCGAGGTGATGGGGTGGGACGAGGCGTTCCTGGCCGCACAGACCGGCGACCCCGAGGACCTCGCGCGGCAGATCCAGCGCCGGGTCCTGGAGCGGACCCGCCTGTGGTGCACGGTCGGGATCGGCGACAACCGGCTACAGGCCAAGCTCGCGACGGGGTTCGGCAAGCCGCGCGGCGTGTTCCGGATCGACACGCAGAGCTGGCCCGACCTCATGCACGGCCTGCCGACCCAGGAGCTGTGGGGCATCGGATCAAAGACCGCGGCCAAGCTCGCCGAGCTCCGGGTCCGAACGATCGGCGATCTCGCCACCGCCGACGAGAGCGCCCTGGCCGAGCGTTTCGGCCCGAACACCGGGCCCTGGCTCGCGAGCCTCGGGCGCGGCGAGGGCTCGGACCGGATCCACGCCGAGGGCTGGGTCGCCAAGGGGCTGGGCCACGAACGCACCTTCCAGCAGGACCTGACCGACCCGGGCGAGATCCGCGGCGAGATCGCTCGGCTGGCGGCCGAGGTCGCCCGGGACCTCGAGCGCGAGGAGCGCACCGCCGAGCGCATCGTCGTGAAGGTGCGCTCCTCGTCGTTCTTCACCTCGACCCACGGCGTGAAGCTGGCCGAGCCGAGCGCGGACCCCGCCGCGATCGAGGCGGCCGCCATGAGCGCCCTGGACCGGTTCGAGCTCGACCGGCCGGTCCGGCTCCTGGGCGTGCGAGCGGAGGCCCTCCAGTGGTAGACAACGCCCGGTGAGCCTGCAGTACCACGTCCAGCTGCGCGAGGGCGACGTCGCGCCCTCCGTGCTCCTGCCCGGCGACCCGGGACGGGTGCCCCTGGTGGCGAGCATGTGGGACGAGTCGCGCGAGGTCGCGAGCAACCGCGAGTACGTGACGTTCACCGGCACGTACAGGGGCGTGCCGATCTCGTGCACCTCGACCGGCATCGGGTGTCCGTCGACGGCGATCGCGATGGAGGAGCTCGCGCGCGTGGGGGCGAGGACGTTCGTTCGCATCGGGACGTGCGGGACGTTCCAGGACCACGTCGCCAACGGCGACATCGCGATCTTCGACTCGGCGGCGCGCTACGACGGCACGTCGCGGCTGTACGCGCCGATCGAGTTCCCCGCGGTCGCGAGCCACGACGTCGTCGACGCCGCCATCGCGGCCGGCCGCGAGCTCGGCTACGCGACGCACGTCGGCACGACGCGTTCGGCCGACACGTTCTACGCGATGCACGCCCGGCCCGGTTCGAGCTTCAACGACTACTGGCAGTCGGGCTGGCGCGACCACTTCGAGGACCTGAAGCGCTTGAACGTCGTCGCGGCCGAGATGGAGGCGAGCGTGATCTTCGTGCTCGCCCGCGTGTGGGGCCTTCGAGCGGGCGGCGTCGCGGTCGTGCTCGACAACGTGCTAAAGGTGAGCGGCGAGTCGGGCGCGTTCGACCCCGAGGACCAGTTCGCGCACGGCGGCGACGAGATCGAGCGGCTCGCCCGGATGGGGTCGGAGACCGTACGGATCCTCGCGGAACGCGACGCGGCCGAGGCCGAACGCGCCACGGGACCCGACACCGCCATCACGTGAGCGATCTGCAGTACCACGTCCGGCTCTCGCCGGGCGACGTCGCTCCCACGGTGCTCCTGCCGGGCGACCCGGGCCGGGTGCCCGTGGTGGCGAGCCTGTGGGACGAGGCTCGGGAGGTGGCACGCAACCGCGAATACGTGACCTACACCGGCACCTACCGCGGCGCCCCGATCTCGTGCACCTCGACGGGGATCGGCGCGCCATCGACGGCGATCGCGCTCGAGGAGCTCGCGCGCGCGGGGGCGACGACGTTCCTTCGGATCGGGACGTGCGGAGCGATCCAGCCGCACGCGAGGGTTGGCGACATCGCGATCTTCGACTCGGCGATCCGAGCCGACGGCGCCTCGGCGCTGTACGCGCCGATCGAGTACCCGGCCGTGGCCCATCACGACGTCGTGAGCGCCTCGACCCTGGCCGCTCGCGAGATCGGCCTGCCCCATCACGTCGGCACCGCGTTCTCGACCGACCTGTTCTACGTGCCCGAGCCCGGCGCGGCCTTCGGCGGGTTCGAGCAGTCGGCCTGGCGCGAGCGCTACGCGGACATCGGCCGGACGAACGCGCTCGCCGCCGAGATGGAGACGAGCGTGCTCCTGGTGCTGTGCCGGATCTGGGGGCTCCGCGGCGGCGCGGTGGCGCTCATCTCCGACGCGGTGGCGGACAAGGACGCCTCGGGCCGGTTCGACCCGCAGGCCACGTTCGAGGTGGGGCAGGAGCCGATGCTCCGGCTGGCGCGGATGGGGTGCGAGGCCGCTCGGATCCTGCGGGAGCGGAGCTAGGAACCGCCGCCGCTCGGGAACCCCGCGGTCCCCCGGTCGAACAGATCGGAGACCGAGATCCCGAAGGCCGTCATCGCGAAGACCGTCACGAGGACGACCAGGATCAGGATCAGGGCGTACTCGGTGGCGACGGCGCCCGCCTCCAGTCGAGCCCGGTCGCAGATCCGGCGGAGCAGCTTGGACGTGTTCATCGCCATGGTCCTCGCGAACAGGCTAGGTCGTGCGGGTCCCCCGGGCCATCCCACGTTCCCCGGTCCGGCCGGGACCGCTGGGCGTAGGGATGGCGTGTCGGACATCTGGGCGAGGGCCCGCGAGGGCATCCTCGGAACGGCGGACAGGGGTGTTCGGCGTGCGACCGACACGGCCGACCTCAGAAGTTGAGCAGTCGGGTCCGCTGGATCGACTGGACCGCGATCCGAAGGAACGTGGCCTCGAGGTCGGTCCCCCGCGACTCGCAGAAGTAGAAGTCGTTGTCGGTGTTCTCGGTCTGCGGGTTCGCGAGGATGTCGCAACCGCCGGGCAGGTTGTCGTCGGAGGGGACGCCGGGCAGCTCCTCGCTCGCCATGTCCGCGAGGAACTTGGTGGCCCAGTCCCCGCCGGAGGGCGGAGGTCCGTACGGGCTGGCCGCGGTGTCGTACCCGCACCGCGCCCCCGCCGCCCCGTACGCGAGCGTGAAGATCAGGATGTCGTTGCTCTTCGCCGCCGTCGCGCGGTCGTTCGCGTACTTGCAGGGCTGGTTGTTCTTCGGCTGGTTCGCCTCACCATCGGCGAAGTACACGATGACGTCCGGCGCCTCGGGCCTGGAGGTGGCGAGCATGTTCGCGGCCGCCTGCAGCGGGTCGCCGTGGTCCGTGTGGCCGGAACCGGATGGCGTCACGCTCGTGACCGAGGTGGCCCGCATGAGGCAGTTCACGGTGGCCACGAGCGGGTCGCCGCTGGCCAGGGTGCCGTCGGAGTTCTGGTAGGTGTTCGAGATGTTGACGAGCTTCCAGCGCTCCCCGGCGGCGGTCGGAGGGTTCGGGTACACCTGGGACGGCTGCGTGTCGCACTTGTTCACGAACGGGGTCTGCCGGTAGTACGGCAGCGCGACCAGGCCGATCGACACGTCGGCCGGGTTGTAGAACTCGAGGATCGAGTCCTTCGCGGCCGAGGTGTTCGCGATCGCCGCCTTCACGTTGGCGATGTCGGCCACCGACATGCTCGTCGAGCGGTCGACCACGAGCACGACGTCGAGCGGTGAGGACGCTTGGCCGCAGAAGCCCTTGCACGCGGCCGCGCGGATCGCGCCGGTGTCGCCCGACTGGAACCCGAGGATCGGCGCGAACAGGTACTGCACCGTGCTCGACGCCGTGAGCTTGATCGTGTTGCACAGGTCGCCCGCGTAGGGGTTGCACGCATGGATCGCTCGGCCGGACTTGGTCGTCCATCCGCTGCTCCAGCTTCCGATGACCGCGGGTCCGCACGCGTACAGCAGGTCGGGGCTGTCCTGGCCGCCGTCGCCGTCCGTGTCCGAGACCACGCAGCCGAACTCGATGACGAGCGAGGACCCGGTCGCCGACGGCCCGTTCGCCTCGGCGACGCTCCGCGCAGTGCCCTCGGCCAGCGTCGCGGCCGCGGAGCCCTGCACCGGCATGTAGCCGGCGCCTGCCAGCGAGCCGAGGTCCACCGCCGCCTGCAGGATGTTCTTCTCGTGCCGCAGACGCGCGATGTCGAACATCACCGCCGCGGAACCGAGCAACGCGACGAGCATCAGTGCGACGACGACCGCGACGACCCCGCGTTCGTCGTTGGCGCGCACCAACAGACGCCTGCCGATCACAGGCCCTCGAACCTCGCCTCGGCCTGCGACACCATCGACATGTTCGGCCCCAGACCGACGAAGCCGGGCAGCGGCGTGATCCAGTCGTAGGTGTACGTCGCGGTCACCCGGACGATGTCGCCCTCGTCCCAGGCGGAGGGCAGCGGACAGGTCGCGAACGCCAGCCCGCCCGGCGGCGAGCACCGGATGACCACGGTGAGCTGCGATTGGTTGAGGAAGCTCGAGGTTCCGCGCACCCGCGCCTCGATGTTGGCCTCGCTCGGGTCGACGGCGGCCAGCCGCGCGCCTTCGCGCACGGCGTTCTGCGTGGTGTCCCACGAGTGGTAGCCGATCCCGAACTCGATGATGCCGAGGATCAGCATCAGCATCAGTGGCAGGATCAGCGCGAACTCGACGGCGACGGCCCCGCGCTGCTCGCGCAGCGAACGAGGACGGATGCCCCCGTTCAACGCTCGGTCGTGCGGCCTTTGCCGCTGCGTCTCCACAGCCATCGCTCCCTCCAAGAGGCTAGGGAGCGCGTGCCTGGCGGGCCATACCGCGTTTCCCCTAGCCCGGTACCTCGTCGGACTAGTCCGAACGGCCCGCGGGTCGGCCGAAGGTCTCGAAGCGGTACCCTGCCCGGCTCATGCGGCGACCCCCCCTCCGCATCGTCGCGGGCGTGCTGGCCGGCTCGCTGGCCGGCTCGCTGGCCGGCTCGTGCACGACCGGCGAGGCGGCGAGCCCGACGCCGCCTCCGGCCTCCTCCGCCCCGTCGGGCTCGGCCGCTGCGCCGGATGCGACGCCGCTCGAGCTGCGTCTGGTGAAGGTCGTCGGTGAGGGCCCGCGGGGGTCGCTCGGCGCCCGGGCGCTCTCGGAGCCGGCCGAGCGCGTCCATCGAACGCTCGAGGACGTCTACGAGCTCGCGCTCGCCGGACACCCCGCGGCGCTGCTCGTCCACTTCGCGGCGAAGACCCGCGACCGGGCGCACCCTGAACGGCTGTTGCTCTCCCGCACGCAGCCCGAGCGCGCCGTCGTCAGGCTCCGGTTCCTCGCGAACGCGCACGATCGCCCGGTGGCGGCGTTCGCCGAGGTCGAGCTCGAGGGGATGACGATCCGGGACGACGCGCCCGCCCGGATCACTCAGCGCGGGGACTTCGTGCTCCGCAAGCGGGCTGACGCGTGGCGGATCGTCTCGTATCAGGTCCGCCGGCGCGTTTCCCGGGAGCGAACGGAGACCGCGTTCGCGCCCGCCCTCCCTGGTCGAGGGCCGTCGTTCATCCTCGTGATCGGTTCGGACGCGCGGCCGGGCGCGTCGGTCAGCCACACGAGGGCGGACTCGATCCACATCGTCGGCGTGAACCCGCGTCTCGGGCGGGCGTCGGTCGTCGGCATCCCCCGGGACTCGTGGGTCCGGGTCCCGGGCGCCGGGACGGACAAGATCAACGCCGCGCTGGTTCGCGGCGGCCCCGAGCTCCTGGTCGACACGGTCGAACGGCTCGCGGGCCTACGGATCGACGGCTACGTGCTGACGGGGTTCGAGGGCTTCACGGCGCTCGTCGATGCGGTGGGGGGCATCGACATCCGGATCCCCTACGCGATCGACGACGCGTTGGCGAGGGCGCACTTCCGGTGGGGGCCCGACCATCTCAGCGGCAGGCAGGCGCTCGCCTTCTCCCGGGCTCGTCACGACGTGCCGACCGGCGACTTCGGCAGGTCGCTGAACCAGGGGCGGGTGATGATCGCGGCCCTCGGGACCCTGCGCGAGCAGGTCGCCCGAGGTGGCGCGGCCCTCGTGCCGTGGGTGCTGGCCGGCGCCGAGCACCTGCGGACCGACCTGACGATCGACGACATCTTCGAGCTCGTCCTTGCCGCATCCGCGTTCGAGCCTCGCCGCGTCTCGAACATGGTCGTCCCCGGCGGGACGGGGCGGGTCGGAACGCGGAGCGTGGTGTTCCTCGGAGCGGGCGCCGCGGCGGTGTTCCGCGACCTCGCGCGCGACGGCGTCGTCGGCCGCTAGCGCTCGATCAGGCTGTGGGCTCGGCGCAGGCCGGGTGGCCGCACTCGCACCGGTGGTCTTCGTGACCGGTCTTGGCCGCGGCCTCGCGGCAGTGGTCGCTGCAGAAGTCCTCGCCGTCTTGGACCTGACACCGGCAGGACCGGTGCACACACTCCATGCTCCCCTCCCTGGTCCGGGTCCCTGATTGTCTACCAGTTCCTCGAAGGTTGGCGCCGCGCGAGGCGCCGGGCGTAGCCTGCGCAGATCGATCGAGGGGAGGAACGATGACCGGGTCAGGAGTGATACGCCGCGCGGTGGTCGCCGCCTGCGGCTTCGGGCTGTTCGCGGGCGGGATGGTGACGGCCGCGACGCTCGGTGCGGCGGCGAACGACGACGTGGCGCCGACCGCCTTGCCCGGGTTCGGCGAGGTCGTGAGCCTGAGTCACCGGAACAACCCGAAGACCACCCCGCTGTTCCCCGGCGACCCTCGGTTCCGCATCGAGACGGTGTTCACGGTCCACCACGACGGGTTCTTCCTCGAGGTCGTCCACGAGGGCATGCACACCGGGACCCACTACAGCGCGCCGTGCCACTTCCGCGCCGGCGCGCTCTGCATGGACGATCTGTCGCCCGCCGACCTCGTCCTGCCCGCGGTCGTGATCGACGTTCGCGAGGAGGTGGCGGCCGACCCCGACCACGTCGTCACGGTCGCCGACCTGCGGGCATGGGAGAACGAGTTCGGCCAGATGCCCGAGGGTGCCGCCGTGCTCCTGTGGACGGGGTGCTCGCGCTTCTGGGCCGACGGCGACGTCGACGGCGAGCCGAACTACTACAACTGCGGGTCGGGCCTGTCCGGCGTGCACCAGCCCGGCTTCTCGCGCAACGCGGTGCAGTGGCTGATCGACACCGGCGTGCTCGGCAAACGCGGCGCGCTCGGCACCGACACGTTCGGGCCCGACCCCTCCTCGGACGCCTCGTTCACGCCGTCGTTCCTCACGCTCGACCGCCACCGCGTGACGATCGAGAACCTCACGAACCTCGGATCGCTGCCGCCGACCGGCGCGTGGATCGCGCTCGGCAGCCCGCGGAACGTGAACGGCTCGGGCGCGCCGGGGACCGTGTTCGGCTTCATCCCATAGCCCCCCGACGAAAGGAGCGACGCCGATGAGCGACGTGCCGCTGCATCCGAGTGAGGTCCACGGCGAGATCGGCTTCTTCGACAGGTTCGCGGGATGGGCGAGCGGGATCGTCAGCCGAGCCCCGTTCTTCGCGTTCTGCCTCCTGCTCGTCGTCGCGTGGCTGGTCGAGGGCGTGATCCGCATCGCGTCCGACGGCGCTTCCGCCTTCCTCCAGGGCGGCTACCAGCTGCAGATCAACACCACGACGACGATCATCACGTTCCTGCTCGTCGCGCTCCTGCAGAACAGCCAGACCCGGAGCGATCGAGCGCTCCAGCAGAAGCTGAACGTCGTGGCCGATGGGCTCGCGGACCTCATGGACCACATGGCCGAGCGCGCCGACGACGAGGACCTGCGGCAGGACATCCGGGAGCTCCGGGCCGCGGTCGGCCTCGAGCGGCGGGAGACGACGAGGCGCGAGGACGGCTGACCCGACCGCTCCCGGGCACCCGAGAGCCTTCGCCATCACACTGCAGGTTCGGGTCACGGTTGCCGCCCGGGGCTGGGCGAGTTCAGGATGCCCTCGTGGACATCCCCGCGACCCGTTACGCGAAGACCAGCGACGGGGTGCACATCGCTTATCAGGTGGTGGGTGAGAGCCCGATCGACCTCGTGTTCGTGCTCGGATGGGTCACGCACATCGAGCGGATGTGGGACGAGCCCCGGATCGCCCGATTCTTCGAACGGCTGGCGTCGTTCGCTCGGGTCCTCGTGTTCGACAAGCGAGGTGTCGGGCTCTCCGATCGCGTTCCGGAGGACCGGCTCCCTTCGCTCGAGATCCGGATGGACGATGCGCGGGCCGTGATGGACGATGCGGGCTCCAAGCGCGCGGTCGTGCTGGGCGTCTCCGAAGGCGGCCCGATGGCGGCATTGTTCGCCGCCACCTATCCGGAACGGACCATCGCGCTCATCATGTTCGGCACCTCCCTGTGCTGGAACAACGCGTCCGATTATCCGTGGAGCGTCCCGCAAACGGCGCGTGACAAGGAGATCGCCGAGAACGAGCGGCAGCGCGACCAGCTCTGGGGAACCGAGGAGCTTGCCCGACGGTACCTCGAGGAGTCGCTCTCACCGTCGAGCGCGAGTGACGACGTGACCGTTTCGTGGCTGGCCGACTACATGCGGAACGCTGCGAGCCCAGGCGCCGCGAACGCACTGTCGCGGATGAACCGCGAGATGGACGCTCGGCCGGCGACGGAAGCGATCCACGTACCCTCGCTCGTTCTCGCTCGAGATGGCGACCTCGACTATCCGGTCGAGGAGACGCGGTGGATGGCCGAGCAGATCCGCGGCGCTCGGTTCGTGTCGTTCCCGGGAGACGATCACTTCTTCCCGATGGGCGAACAGGAGGACCTACTCGGGGAGATCGAGGCGTTCGTCCGGCAGGTCAGAGATGACGAGGCCGACCTCGACCGCCAGCTCGCTACCGTCATGTTCACGGACATGGTCGATTCGACGGCGACGGCTGTCCAGCTCGGCGATAAGGAGTGGAGGGGTCTGGTCGAACGCCACCATGGGGTCGTCCGGGCGATGCTGGGGCGCTTCCGAGGCAACGAGGTCGATACGGCGGGCGACGGCTTCTTCGTCACCTTCGACGGTCCTGCACGCGCCGTCCGGTGTGCGCTCGAGATCCGCGCCGGCATCAGGGAACTGGGGATCGAGATCCGTGCGGGCGTTCACACCGGAGAGGTGCAGACGATCGCGGGCAAGGTCGGGGGCATCGCGGTGAGCGTGGGAGCCAGGATCATGTCGCTCGCCGAGCCTTCGGAGGTGCTCGTCTCTCACACGGTCCAGGGCCTCGTGTCCGGCTCGGGACTCGTGTTCGAGGATGCCGGCGAGCACGAGCTGAAGGGGATCCCCGATCGGTGGCGGTTGTATCGGGCGATCGCGTAGGCGACGAGGAACACCCCTGATGGGTGACCACAACGCCGGGATCATCGAGGAGTTCCGAGCCAACGGAGGCACGGTCGGCGGCTTCTTCGAGGGAGCCACGATGCTCCTGCTCCATACCAAAGGAGCCAAGACCGGCCTCCCCCGCACGAACCCGATCCTGTACCTGCTCGACGGCGACCGCTACGTGGTCTTCGGGACGAAGAGCGGCGCACCCACCGATCCTGACTGGGTGCGCAACGTGCTCGTGGACGACGATGCGAGGATCGAGCTCGGCGATCGCACGATCCGGGTTCGGGCGACCCAGATCACCGGGCCGGCGCGCGATGAGCTCTACGCGCGCCAGGTCGAGCGGCGACCGGACTTCGCCGAGTACCCGAAGCGGACCACCCGCACGATCCCGGCGATCGCGCTCGAGCCGGTGGAGCCCGTGGGCGGCTAAGCGAGTCGAGCCGCCCGCAGGGAGAGGTACCGCTGCTCGGGAACGCTCGCCGTCATCCTCGCCGCGCGACGGTACGACTCGCGTGCGGCGACGGCGTGCCCCGCGAGCTCGAGCAGGTGACCCCGCACCGCCTCGAGTCGATGGGTCTGGGCCATCCGCTCGTCGGTCTCGAGGGTCCCGAGCACGGCGAGGCCGGCCCGCGGCCCGTTGACCATCGCGACGG
>Ga0187893_10002306_pt1 | contig 42334 bp, 27 predicted proteins | sample MA1701074metaG_FD_139574 | JGI IMG/M metagenome (GOLD analysis project Ga0187893, IMG submission 139574) | White microbial mat communities from a basaltic lava cave in the Kipuka Kanohina Cave System on the Island of Hawaii, USA - MA170107-4 metaG ... | reverse complement strand
ATTGGCGCTCACGCCATCCACCATAAAATAATTCGTTCCCGGTCGCTGCCCGTTGACGCTGAAATCGCCCTGCACGCCTTCGACCGTCGCTGTCAATACCGCGCCGGGCGTCAGTTCGACCAACGGCAGGAAACTCCTTCCATTCAGCGGCTGATTCTCGACGAACTGCCGGTTGACAACCGCGCCGACCGCCGGTGATTCGTTCAGCAAAGATGCTTTCTCCGTCACATTCACCTGCGCGGCGACTCCTACCACACGCAATTTGATGACCAGCGACCGTTGATCGCCGACGTTGAGAATCACATCGCGCTTGTCTATCGAGGCGAAGCCTGTCTGTTCAATGCTGAGCGTGTAGTTTCCCGGCGGCAGAGACGGCAAGGTGAAGAAGCCTTCGCTGTTGCTGGTTGTCTGGCGTGCGAGGTTGGTCGCGGGATTGGTCGCTTTGACTTTCGCCCCGGCGACGACCGCGCCCTGCTCATCCGTGACGCTGCCGCTCAAGGTTGCCGTCGCCGATTGCGCCCGCGCCGTTGAAAGCAGGGCGCCCCAGCACGCAAAAGCCAGGGCAAGTATTATGGCGATTGATTGAATTGCGCCGGTTAGGCGCGACGAGGAGTGTGGGTTACGGGTTCTTCTCATAAGATTCCTTCGTACTGCGTAAATTTTATTGAACTTGCCGAGCGCATCAGCCAAATACTTCTTACCGCGCCCTCCCCGTTAGCCTTGCTTCAGGCGAGCCAGCAATTCCGGCAATGATGCGCAATGCGTTTTGGCTTGCCGCGTATTCAATTGCCAGCCTGCGCCGTCAGGCAGCACGTTGACGGAATCCGCGCCGGGCTTTTCCCGCGCGATGACGCGAAAGCCTTGTCGTTCCAGCGCGCGCCGCGTCCATAGCGCCGCTTCGCCATCGCCAGTCACGACCATGTCGCGCTGATTCGATTGGGCGATGCGAAATGCTCCGAGTTGCGTATCGAATTCGACGCCTTCGCCCGCAAAGGCTCTGGCAAATGCGCCGTTCAGGACGAGTTCTTCCGGCGCGCCAACCTGCATCGCGCCGCCTTTGGGCAGCAGCCAGATCACATCGGCGCTGCGCAGCGCCAAATCCAGATCGTGTGTCGAAAGCAGAATGGCGCGATTCGTTGTGCGCGCCAGCTCGCGCATCATCCGCATGATTTCAACGCGCCGCGGCAAATCCAGAAACGCCGTGATTTCGTCGAGGATCATCAATTGCGGCTCCTGCGCCAACGCGCGCGCGACCATCACTCGCTGGCGTTCGCCGTCGCTGAGTTCGCCGACATTGCGATTGGCGAATTCGCTCGCGCCGGTGGTTTTGAGCGCCCATTGAATGACTTCGTGGTCTTTATGGTTGAGTGTGCCCGCCCAGTTCGTGTGCGGGTAACGACCGAGCGCGACCAGGGCGTAAGCCGTCATCGCGCCAATGCTGATGCGTTCGGTCAGCACAACGCTTAACTGTTTCGCCAGTTCACGCGCGGGTAATTGGTGAATGTTCACGCCGCCGAGTTCGACTGCGCCGTCCAGCGGTTTTTGCATGCCAGCCATCGTCCGCATCAGCGTGGATTTGCCCGCGCCGTTCGGGCCGAGCAGGCAGACTAATTCGCCCGGCCGCAGGCTGGTGTTGAGGTTGGACGCCACGACCGTGGTTTCTTTGCGGCTGGGTTTGTATCCGATGGAAAGATTGCGCAAGTCAATCGCAGCCGCTTGCGGTTTGAGTTGTACGGCAGTCGTCATAGTTCAAGACTCCTTGAGTTTTTTCTTCGCAAAATTACCCACAACACGACCGGCGCGCCGATCAGCGCGTTGACCGTGTTCAAGTGAAAGACGTGAAAGCCCCAGTCCAGATGCGTCACCAGATCAGCCGCGAGGCCGAGCATGGCGCCGATCAAGATGGAAGCGGGCATCAGCACGCGGCCGATGCTGACTATCGGCGCCAGGATTTTCATCTGCGCCCACGTCACGTTGGAAAAGTTGCCGTCGTTCCAGCCCGAATAGACGCGCACCTGCGTTTCATCGGTCAGGTGCAACAGCACGCTCACCACGCCTTCGATGAAGTAATGCGTCATCAAACCGACGATCAACAGCGTCACCGGCGCGGGATGGCTGTTTCAGCAATAGCGTTTATTTTGAGTGCGTCTTCTGCCATAAGTTTTTCAGATGATGTTGTGCAAATCAGGAAATGAATGACAGAGTTTCATAACTGGCTGACAGAGGCGATGAGTTTTTAACCGGCGGACGGTTCGATTTGGTAAGTAGCAGAAAATTGTCCATGAATGGAGCAGCGGTTACTGGGCGCAGCGCTGGCTGAAAGTAAAAACAGCGGGGACATGCGCTTGCGGCATGCTCCCGCTGAATTTTTCCGGTAATGAGACCAACCGTCTTACCCGGCCTTGCGTGCCTGCTCTTTGCCGCCTTTGATGATCGGCAACGGACGATAATCGCCCAACAGAATCGGTTTCGGATTCGCCACGCCAAACCAGTCTTGCAGGACGGCGGCGTAGACTTCGCGGAAGTCGATCTGCTGTTTGATGTCGCCGTCGTCGAGGTCTCGCAGGTCGGGGTTGACGCCGTGGATGCCGGGCGCGACCGCGCCGCCGGCGAGAAACATCATGCTGGCCGCGCCGTGATCGGTGCCGCGGCTGGAGTTCTCTTGCAAGCGCCGCCCGAACTCCGAGAACGTCATCACGAGGATGCGGTCCCAGTGTCCGGCGGCCTTCATGTCGCGCGCGAACGTACTCACAGCCTGGCTGACTTCTTGCATCAATCCGCCGTGCCGGAAATCCTGTGTGACGTGCGTGTCAAAGCCTGTGATCGAAGTGTAGTAAACCCGCGTCGGCAAGTCCGCCGCGATCAATTGCCCGACCAGCTTGAGCGATTGCGACAGTTGATAGGGCGCGTATTCGACGCGCGATTTGACCTGCCGCGCGGCGCGGATGCGGTCGGCCAGCGTCAGCGTGCTGTGCCCCATCTGTTGGACGTAGGCGAAATCGTCATGCGGATTCGCTTTCGTCTTTTGCGCGCCGCGATGAACGCCCTGCAAGCCGCGCTCGTGCTTGCGCCATTCCATAATCGTGGGATTGGCAATCGTCACGCCGCGCGGCGTGCGGCTGGCAAAGGCGAGCGTCGAACGTTCGCCGACCTGCAAGCCCAGCGCGGGCGATGCGACGTTCGCGCACTGCTGTTCGAAGTAGCGTCCGATCCAACCGTCCAGCACGTCGCGCGGTTGCGTCGGGTCGAACACCGTTGACTGCTGCCAGATTTCGGTCGAAGTGAAATGCGAACGGTTCGGATTCGGATAGCCGACGTTCTGAATGAGCGCGAGGTGGCCTTCGTCGTACATCTGTTTGAGTTCGACCAGTTCGGGATGCAGTCCCAGATGATCGTTCAGCTTCAAGATCTTGTCCGGCTTGATCGCGACCTGCGGACGGGCGCGGTAATACTCGTCATCGCCATAAGGCACGAGCGTGTTGAGTCCGTCATTGCCGCCGTCGAGTTGCAGCAGCAGGAGGATGTGATTGTCGTTTAAGCCTTGCAGCGGCGCGCTTTCGCCCGCCAACGCGGCCACGGTGTTGGTTAAGAAGCCGGGAGCCAGCGACAGCGCGGTCGCGCTCGCGGCGGCTTGTGAAACGAACTGACGACGATTGATTCGGTTGGTCATGAATTTCTCCTGTGAATTTAAGCCATTTGATATTCCGGCGCGGCCAGTATCAGGCGCACGGCTTCGGTGACGCGGGCGGCGGGCGGCGTCGCGCTCACCAGTTGCAGCAACGTTTCGCGCGTCGCGGGTTGCACCGGACGCGCCAGCAAGTGCGCGAGCAAGGCATCCACCAGCGCGGCGGGTTTGTCGGGCGGGCCTTGCGCGAAGAGCGCGCTCGGATTGAAACGGCATTTGATGCCGACGGCGTTGCGCTTCGCCCGGCCTTCCATTTCAAAGTCCGCCACCGCCGCCATCGTTTGTTTGGCTTTTTCTTCGTCACGCGAAAGCGGAGCGAAGCGCGTGCGTCCGAGCGGTTCAAGTCCGGCGAGTTGTTCGCTGTCGAGCAGCACTTCGCCGATGTGCATGCGCGTCGCCATCGTGCCGGCGTTCAGCCAGTTGCGCCCGCCCGGCCAGCCTTTCACGTTCGGCGGATCGAACAGATGCTGCCCCAGCGCGCCGACGTAATAAGCGAGGTTCGGCGTCGGTTCGACTTCGAGTTTTAATTGCCGGCACGCGCCGACCAGCAGATGCACGGGGCTTTTGATCTGCGCGCCGCGCGCTTCCGCCGCGTAAAATTCCGGCGCGGTCAGCAGCGTGCGCAGCACGGCGGCCATTTGCGTTTCGCTCTTCGCGTTCGCCGTGAAGGTCTCGGCCAGACGCTTTTGCAATGCGCCTTGCGGGTCAATCGCGCCGAAGAAATGAATCATCTTTTTCGCCACCATCCGCGCCGTCGCCGGCTGCGCCGCGAGGATGTCGGCGACTTCCTTGACGCCGAATTTACCCGTGTGGCCGAGGACGGTCTTCTCGCCGTCGTCGTGCCGTTCCGGGATGAATTTGGCGACGATGCCGTCGCGCTTGGAACCGCGAAACGAAGGCGGCCCTTCCTTGCCGCGCGGGATGTCCGCGCCCGGCGGCGCGTCGAGCGTCCAGCCGGTGAGCGCCCGCGCAATCTCGCGCACATCTTTCTCTTTGTAATTTCCATCGCCGAGCGTGAAGAGTTCGCACAGCTCGCGCGCCAGGTTTTCGTTCGGCTGTTTCTTGTCGCTGTCCTCCATGTCCAGGTACAGCATCATCGCGCTGTCGGTCAGCGTCGCGCCGAGCAGCGCGCGGAAATTGCCGAGCGCGCTCTGGCGAAACAGCACGTTCTGGTGATAGAGCGGCTGCGACATGAAGACCTTGTTGTACGCGGACGTGAAATGGTTGTGCCAGAACAGCGTCATCGTTTCGCGCAGTGGGCCGTCGGTCTTGATCATCCGGTTCAGCCACCAGGCGCGCAGCTCTTCCGCTTCGTCGCGTTGGCGGCGTCCGGCGGCGCGGTGATTTTCGCGGCGCTGTTCGTCGGCCGTGTCGGCCCAGACTCGCTCGGTGTTGATCCACGGCTCGCGCACCCATTTCGGACTGGCGGGCGCGGCGGCGCGCGTCGCCGCGTCAATCAATGCGTCAACGGCTTTCGCCATCGGCATTGCGGCCAGCCGCCGGGCTTCTTCCGGCGTCGCGCCGAAAGCCGCGCGGCTCAGCAGATGCGCCGCCGCCGAAGCGTCCCAGACAGGCCAGGCGGGCCGGGCTTGCGGAGATTTTTTTGATGTTGATGTACTCATTTGTTCCTCCTGTTGAAAGTGTTCAGAACTTGAAGGCCATCCCGCCGATTGCCCATGCCTTCGGCGTGCGGTAGCCGTCCTCAAAATTCTGCCGGTTGAAAACGTTCTCGACTTTGACGTAAAAGCGCAGGTTTCGCGTGTCGGTCAGCGGCAAGGTGTAGCTCAGGCCCAGGTCGCCCTTCTTCGGCCCCGGATAGATATAGAGCGACGTGCTCGAAGGCGACGGAAAGCCCGGCGAATACTCACCCGTGGCGAAGAAATCAAAGGTCACGTCCCATCGCCGGCGGATGTTCTGGTTCACGACAAGCGTGAACATGTGCTTTGCGGTTCCGGGGATGAAGAGCAATCCCGGTCGCGTCGTCGTGCGCAGGTCAGCATTCGTGTAGGTGTACGACGCGTTCACGTCCAGCGAGCGCGTCGGATTGAATTGCGCGCTCAATTCGACGCCGCGCGCCAGACCGCCGCCGATGTTGGTGTAACCGCCCGCGATGCGCCCGTACTTCTCCGGCTGCGGCAACTGTAGAAATTGAATGACCTCCTGCAGGCGCGTGTAAAAAAACGTTGCGCCCAGCTTCGCCCGCCCGTTCAGCAGTGTCTGATCCATGCCGGCGTCGAAGGAAACCGCGCGCTCCGGTTTGATCTCCGGTTCGCCGTAAGGCAGGAAGGCTCCCACCGAATAGCCGGAACCAAAACGCTCGAACGCCGAGGGCGCGCGGTAGCTGTTGCCCGCGTGCGCGCGCAGCTTCGTTCCCGTCGAGCGGAAATACCACGAGACCGAAGCGTCGCCCGTGTAGGCGCGCGGCGGCGATGTGACAATCGCGGTGGTGTAACGCGCCGGGCCGCCCCGGAAAATCGGCGTCGAAAGATTGAATCCCTGCGTGCGCACGGCGGCGGATAGTTGTAGCCGGTCGTCCGCCAGACGGGTTTGATGCTGCGCGAAAAAGCTGTGGCTGCGCAGCCGGACGGAGGTGAAGGCGTTCAGGCGTCTCGCCGGGTCGGGGTTCGTGTCGCTGCGCGGGTTGTCGTATCCCTCGTGTTCGTATTCGTAGCCGACCGACGAGGTGTTGCGTAAGCCGAGGTTGAAATCGGCGCGCCCATTGACGGTGTCAATGACTCCGTTGAACGAATTGTCGTTCGCGAACGCCGGTTCGCCGAACGGTCCGATGCCGAGCGGCCCGTCGCGGAAATTTCGCCGGGTGTCAATCCGGTGGTAGCTCAGCCGGTAGCTCGCCCATTCGTTGAAACGTTGCGAATAGGTCAGCGCGGTCGAGAGAAAGCTGGCGTCGCGCCGCTTGTCGGGGTCGTCCAGCGCGGCGACTACGTTGACGTCGCCGCGCGTGTAATTGGTCGCGGTGATGCGCTGCCCGCGCCGCTCGAAATCGCGCTGCACGTCGAGCGGCAACACGACCGCGCGCACCAGACTGCCCGGCGCGGGCGCGGGCAGGCCCGGCGCGGCGAACGGGCTTTCGTTCGTGTAGACGTAAGAATCGCTGGCGAAGACGCGGCCCACGAGCGAAGCGAGCGGCGTGATGTTCCAGCCGGCGCGCCCCTGCACGCCGGTGTTGCGCGCCTGGTCGTTCAAGTCCACGCCGCGAAACAATCGCATGTTGATCGCGCCCACGCTGTAGACCAGCTTGTCTTCAAAGGCGCCGCCCGACACCGTGCCGCGCGCCCGCGTGAAGCCAAGCCCGCCGCCTTCAAACTGCGCCTGCCCGCGCAGCGGCCCGCCGCCCTGCCCCGAAACGATGTTGATGACGCCGCCCGTGGCGTTCGAGCCGTAGAGCGCCGCGCCAGACCCGCGCAGCACCTCGACGCGGTCGTCGTTGACCAGTTGCAGATCGCTGAAGAAGTTCGTCGCGCTGCCGCCGAAATCCGTGTCCGCGGCGTCGCGGAAGCGCAGGCCGTCCACCGTCACCGCCGTGTCCTGCGGGCGCAGTCCGCGAAAGCTGACTTTGGTGAACTGCCCCGGCCCGCTCAGTTGCACGACGCGAATGCCGGGCGTTGTGCGCAGAGCTTCGGCCAGCAGGTACTCATTGCGCTTCTCGATCTCTTCGGCGGTGATGATGCTAACGGCCTTCGAGACTTCGTCAATGGATTGCACTGTGCCAGAAGCGGTGACGATGACTTCTTCGTTGATGCCCGCGACGCCGAGCGTAAAATTCACGGTTTCAGCGCCGCTGTTGAGGCGCACCAGCTTTGTGGCTTTGGCAAATCCGGTGGCGGTGACTTCGATGAGATGTTCGCCGGGCGTGGCGCGGTCAAAGCGATATACGCCGTCGCCATTGGTGGCAAGGTTAACGCGATTACGTCCGTCGCGTTCGTACAGGCTCACGGTTGCGCCCGCGACGCCTGCCCCATTGGCATCCACGACGCGCCCACTCAAGGGCAAGGATTGCGCACTGGCAATTGCCGACAACGCCAGCAGCGCCAACACCACTGGCAATTTTCCACTAACTTTCATGATCTCAACTCCTGATTGATAAGCGCAGGCGGGTCTCCCCGCGCGGACACACTTCCACCAGCGAAACCGCCTGGCAGTCTGCCGCTTTTACGCACTGGTTAACTTCTTCGATAAAAACGGTGAGGTTACAAAGGCGCAGTAAAATCGAAGTAGGAAAAAACGCCAAGCATAATTTTATAAACGGCAGGTTTGAGGCGGTGAATGGGTTAAATCAGTCGCTGAGTCAGGATGTCACTCCTCCACAAAGCGCCAGCCCTCAGCGCAAACCGCCAATCACTTGATTTGCCTGAGCAGATTGAGTTCGTGTTCCGGCACGAGTTCCGGGTGAATTGCTTTGACGTAATCCAGCAACTCGATGTGCGGATTGATGAGCGCCTGATCCCACCACGGATTGCGTTTCTCTTTCGTCGGGTTGTAGCTGACAAAGAAATTCCGTGAGGCGCGCAGTTTCTTCAATCTTTCGTCAAAACGCGGCTTGCCGTCGGCGAATTGCGAAGACAAATCCGGCCCGACGATCCAGACATCGGCTTCCGCGCCCCGGTCGTACACGGCTTCAAACGGCATTTCGTAAAGGCTGTGGCGATAGGGCAAATCCTTGAACAGGTAATCGCCGCCCGCATCTTCGATCAATCGCGCAAAGGCGTTCAGCCCGCCATAAACCTGCCAGACGCCGCCGCTGCGATAATTGACCAGCACTTTCGGGCGAGAGCCGACGCGGGCGAGCTTTTCCTGCACTTTGGTTTTGGTCTCGTTGTAACCGCGTTCGATTTCATTGAACTTTTCGTTGGCGATCTTTTCGCGGTTGAAGAAGAGCGCAAAGAATTTGATCCATTCCGATTTCGCCAGCGGCGTCGGTTCGAGATGCTCGGCCATCCCGACGCGATTCAAGCCCAACTCGCGGTCCTTCATCATCGCCAGCGCTTCGCCGCGCGCGCTGTAATAACCCATCGTCGCCTCAATGCGCCTGTCCAGTTGCATCTCGGTCGAATAGGCTTCGGAGGTTTTGCCCGCTTTGATATTGGCGAGAATCGAAGGCGTCGTGATCGAACGCAACCCGCTGACAAGACTGAGTTGTTCCTGCACGCCGAGCAAATCCGCCGCGCCGCCGTACCGCATCGAGCCGAGCGAGATGCGTTCGAGCGGAACTTCAAGGACGTGTGTCAGCGGATGCCTGAGATCAGGCAAATCGGGCGCGGGCGTACCGCGCTGCACCAGCACGTAGCGCACCGTGTCTCCGTTGACATTCGGCGTGAAGGTGACGAGCTTGTAATGCCCGTGATATTCCAGCCTGAGTTGCGTGGCATGACGAAACGCCACCTTGTCGGGAAAGTAATCGAATGTGGCGTCGTAACGGTCTACGCGCCCGTCCAGCACATTCGTCGTCAGATTGGCTACGTTGACAACGTTCGACGAAGCCGCCGCCGTCGCGTTTTTGTAATGGCAGCCGCCGCCCGCCGCCGCTGCGCCAAACAGCAGCCAAATCGCCAAACTGGTTCTTGTCATCCGCGCCTCCATATTCAAAACGTGAGCTTCAATCCCAACTGCAACTGGCGCGGTGTCGTGGTCGCTGCCGATCCCGTCGTGCGTCCGAAGAGCGCCGAACTCAGATCGCTGGTCGGGGCGCGAAAGTTGACCAGGTTGAAGGCATTGAACAGATTCGCTTCAAACACCAGCCGCACTCGCTCGGTCAGCTCAAAACGTTTGAGCAGCGACAGGTCGTAAAAACGAATCATCGGCGCGCGCAGCGCATTGCGCGGAATCTGCGCGAAGGGATCGGTCACATTCGCCGGCACGCCTAACCGCGTGCGCGCATCGGTCGCAGGCAATAAGACCTGCGTCCGTTCGCCGCTACGATTGTAAAGATCGCTCAGATTGCCGCTGAGCAGCGCCGGACGGTCGTTGAATGCGCCGTCGTCGTTGAAGTCCTGCCCGGCGGTCATGTTAAAGCGCGCGCCCGAACGCCGCACGGCGATGCCCGCCAGGTCATAGCCGCCGAACAAAGCATTGACGAATCCGTTCGCATTGCTCAGCCATTTGCGCCCACGCCCGAAGGGCAGTTGCGCCAGATGGCTGATGACGAGGTTGTGGCGAATATCAATTTCCGACGGGCCAAAATCCGCGCGAAACGGGCGGTCGCCAAACGCGCCAAGTTGGAAGCCGGAAGCGGCGGTCGCGCCGAGATTGGTGTTGGTGGGCACGACGCTGAATACCGTGTCGGTCGAAGTGTCATCCTGCAATCGTCCCAGCGTGTACGACACCGTGAAGCTGAAGAGTTATTGCCGCGTTGCCCGCCGACGCCGGGCGCGAGGAAGGTGAGCTTTTGAAAATCCTTGCTGTTGAGCGGCAAATCCTGAAGGCGATGTTCGGTGATGAGTTGCGAAACGTTCGAGGTTTGCGACTGCACGACCTGTCCCTCGGCTTTAATGGTCACAGTATCCGTGACGCCGCCGACTTCGAGCGTGGCGTTCAAGACTGCCGCTTCGTTGACGGTGATCGTCAATGCTTCGCGCTGCGCGCGTTTGAAGCCGTCTTTTTCAATCGTCAGCGTGTACACGCCGGGCGCAAGGCGGGCGAATTGATACTCGCCGTTGCCGTCGGTAACCGCTTTTTGCGCCGTCGCGGTCGCGGTGTTGGTCAAAGTCAAAGTCGCGCCCGCCAGCGCCGCATTGCCTGGATCGCTGACGCGCCCGCGCAAACTGCCGTTGATGCTGACTTGTGCAAAAGCCGTTAATGAAAATAGCAGCACGGCGCAAGCCAATGCCGCGAAATATCGAAATCGCATGAAACTCTCCTTCTCGTTGAGCAAGCAAAAACAGATGGTGTGGATTCGTAAGGCGGGATCGTGGCACGATTTCAGGAATCGCCGCGAGCAGTTTTTAGTCAGTGGCGAAAAAGCGCCGTTGAGTGGCGGAAAGAGCGGCGTGAACAGCGCATTACCTGTTTTGTTTCGAAGAACCTCGACACGGCACGCGCTTCACTCTGCTCGTAAAGCTTCGACGGGATTGATGCGAAGCGCCCGTATCGCGGGAACCAACGCCGCAAGCAGCGCCACCGCCAGCAACACCAACGGCGCAAAAAGGAACGTGACGGGATCCACCGGCGGCGCCCCGTAGAGAAACGATGAGATCAGCCGGGCAAGCGCGAGGGAAATCGCCATTCCAGCCACAATTCCGGGTGCGGTCAGTCTCAGCCCGTGGCCCAGCACCAGTCGCAGTACACTTCCCCTGCTCGCGCCAAGGGCCATCCGAACTCCGATTTCAGCGGTACGCTGGGTCACCCAGTAAGCAAGCAATCCATAGATGCCCAAAGCGGACAGGATGAGAGACAACACAGCAAACCCCGAACCTAGTCTGGCTGCGGTTCGCCGGGCCGAAATCGTATTCCCCAAAAACGTATTGAGAGGAACAACTGCCGGTTGTATGCCACTGTTGTTCTGCTTCCGGATTTCAGCAGCGATGGCCTGCGTCAGCGCGGCATCCGGATTTCCCTGCGTTCGAATCGCCAATGTGGTGATTCCCGTGGATTGTCCTTCGAGCATGTAGAATTCTGGTCCAGGCGGGCGATCAAGGCCTGCCTGGCGAACATCTCCCACAACTCCGATCACTTCAAGGAAGTGTCCACCCGTGTCGAGACGCTTGCCAACGGCATCCCCGTTCGCAAATAGCAACTTCGCGGCGGTGGCATTTAGCAGGGTCTTACCGGTAGTCGGGTTCTCCCACATCTCCTGTTTCGTGGGAAGCCGGCCCGCGATTAGCGGGATGCCCATCGCCTCGAAATAATCTCCCGTGACCCTGTTGTAGTAAACGGTCTGCCGGCTGGGACGATCGGCAGACGACACCGTTTGTGTCACCAGCCTTGCGTGCATCGGAAAGTAGCGCAGACCTCCGACGGCGGCGACGCCGGGTAGCTGAGCAACGCTCTGTGTCAGCGATCTATAGGTAGCCAGTCCCTTCTTGCCCGTGTTTTGGTTGCTGTCTCCAAGGTTGGTTTCGACCAGCAGCACGCGGTCCGGTTTGAAACCGAGATCAACATTCATGAGCATGACAAAACTTCTGGCCAACAGCCCCGACACAATCAGCAGACTGAGCGCCAGAGCAACTTCAGTCGAAACCAGCAGACTTCTGATTCTCTTGTGGCGTGCGCCGGCGGCTCCGGACCGCCCGCCTTCCTTCAGGGCGTCGTAAAGGCCTGCGTTGCTAATGCTCAGCATCACAGGCGCTGTGACCAGAATCGCGGTGACCAGCGCCAGACTCGCGCAGACCAGAACAACCGGCCAGGCGTAAGTGATGTCTGTTCCCAGCGAACGAATGCCCGAATCGAACCGCGCCAGCGCGCCAGTCGTCAGGCGGCCGACAAGCAAACCGGCGCCGGCTCCCACTGTCGTAAGAATCAGGTTGTCGAGAAGCAGGCCTCCGGCAAGATTCGACCGGGATGCCCCCAAAGCGATTCTGATGGCGAATTCACGCGCACGGGCCGCCGAGCGCGCAACAAGCATATTGGCAAGCGATGCGCAGGCCAGCAACAGGAGACATCCAACGGTCGCCGTCATGATGAGTAAAGCCGGACGAAACTCACCCGTCAGAGTGTCTCTCAGCGATGCGATGCGAACCTGGTATCCGCCGAACAGTTCCGGCCGCTCGATTTGCAGCCGCCCTTGAATCACCTTCATTGCGGCCAGAGCCTGTTCTATTCCGGTATCGTTCCTGAGACGGCCAAGAACGCGAATGTAGCGCGCGTTCGTGGTTTGCGTCCGATCCAATTCCTGCTTCATCCTCAGGGGCTGCCAGATGTCCGCCCATCCGATCTGAAGATTGATGGGGCCCGGCGGCATGATCCCAATGATGGGGCTTGGGGGACCCGGTGTCCTTCGGTCCTCAATGATTCGCCCGAGAACACTCGGATCGCCATTAAAATGCTTCTGCCAGTACTCGTAGCTCAAAATCCGCGCCGAGTAACCACCTTGCCGAATCTCCTCGTCGGAGAAGGTTCGGCCAAGCAGAGGCTTCACGCCCAAAACATCGAAGTAGTCCTTACTGGCGGTAACCGTGAGCGCGGGATTGTCGCCTGTGCCCTCCCACCACATGAACGCAGCCATTTTCGCAAACGGTGGGTTGCGGTCGCGCCACTCGAGGAACGCCGTTGGTGAAACCAGACCCGTATCAAACGTGCTGGCCGCTTCCGTGATGACGACCAACTGTTCCGGGTGGCGAAATGGCAGTTCGCGCAGCAGAACCTGATACGCGACCGCGAATACCGCCGCGTTGGCCCCTACACCTAGCGCCGTGATCGCGATCACTGCGAGAGAGAATGCCCGCTGACGGCTGAGCGATCGGATTGACTGACGGATTCGAGATACAAGCTGCATTGCTACCTCCCAGGCGGTAGAAAGAATATCGAAGCGCAACCATTGCACGGCTGAGGAATGGCCGCGACGGAAATTTAACCGGTGGTTGCAGGCCGCCGTTGACTGGCTGAATTTGCCAAAAGAGCCGCACCCCACGGCGAAAGTCTTGCCAAAGTGTTTCCATAACGATCCCCTCTATTCCGCGCGCAGCGCGACCATCGAATCAGTCCTTGCCGCGCGCCACGCCGGAATGACGCTGGCGATGAGCGCGACGAGCTTCAGCAGGCACGCCACGCCCGCGAAGGTCAGAGGGTCGGTCGCCTTCACGCCGTAAAGCAGCCCGGCCAGCGCGCCTCATCTCCGTGAACTCTTTCTGTGCAATGCGAAGGATCATTGGGCGTGCTCATTAAAACGTCAGCTTCAAGCCAAACTGAATCTGTCGCGGGTTGGAGCCGTCGAGCGTGCCCGTGATCTGACCGAAGCGCGCGTTGGTCAATGTCGCGACCGGCGCGGCCAGTTGCGCGCGGTTGAAGATGTTGAAGGCGTTCGCTTCAAAGCCGAGCCGGACGCGCTCCGTCACCGCGAACTGCTTGATGAGCGAGAGGTCGTAGAAGATCACGCGCGGCGCGCGGAAGGCATTGCGCTCGATCTGCGCGAATGGATCGGCGACGCTGGCGGGCGTGTTGAGCAGCGTCAGCGCTTCGACTTGCGGCAGCAGAAACTGCGTGCGCCCGCGGCCGCTCGCGTAAAAATCGCTTAAACGTCCGCTGATGAGCGCGGGGCGATCCGTGCTGACATCGCCGTCGTCGTTGAAGTCAACGCCGCGCGTGACGTTGAACGGCGCGCCAGAACGCAGCACGGCCACGCCCGCCAGCGACCAGCCGCCGATGACGGCGTTGGCGAACCGCCCGTCGCCGTTGAGCAGCGCGCGGCCTTTACCGAAAGGCAATTCGAGCAGATGGCTGACGGTCAGGTTGTGCGTGATGTCAAAGCTCGACAGCCCCCAGTCGCTGCGGCGCGGGCGCGGTACGAACTGCGCGCCGCCGCCCTGAAAGCCCGTCGCGGCCGATGCGCCTTGATTGTTGAGCACGGGCAGATTGTTGAACGCCTCGCTGGAACTGTCGTCGAGCGAGCGCGAGAGCGTGTAGGCGACGGTGAAGTCCACGCCGCGCGCCAGCCGCCGCCGCGCCTGCGCCTGCAAGGATTGGTAACGCGAAGACGATTGCGTGCGGATGATCTGCTGCGTCGAGTAACGCGGGTCGGGGCGCGACGCCTGCGGCACGCCGCCGAAGCCGTTCTCCTGCCCCTGGCTGAACAATCCGTCGCCGCGCGCGGCCACGTAGGCCACTGTCACCGAAGTCGCGCGATCCAGTTGTTGTTCAAAGGCCAGATTGAATCGCTGTGTGCGCGGGTTGCGGATCGTCGGATCAACCGCCGTAATGCGCGGCGTGGCGGCGGCGTTGACGGGGAGCGTCACGCCGAGTTGAAAAGGCACGTTGGCCGCGCTGCTCGCCAGCGAGTTGGGAACATTTGTGACGACGCCCGTGAATTGCAGTTGAATCAGGCGGTCGTAAAAGACGCCGTAACCCGCGCGCACGACCGTCCGCCCGCGCCCGCCGATGTCCCACGCCACGCCGACGCGCGGTTGCAGGTTATTGCGGTCAGGCTGGTAGAAAGGCCGGTCGCCATTCACGATTGCCATCACATTGGCCGTGCGCCCGAACTTGAACGGGTCAACGTCGTCCACAATCTTGCCCGAAGCGTCCACGGCATATAGGTTCGAGACGGCGTTGTTCACTTCACGGTAAACGCCGAAGTAGGAGTAGCGCAGTCCGAGGTTGAGCGTCACATCGCGCCGCGCTTGCCAGTCGGCCTGGGTGAAATATTCCTGCTGCTTGGAACGATAGCCGCGCATCGGCGTTCGCGGCCCGCCATTGACGCCGTACGCGCCGAATGAACCAGTCAGCGCGACGGCCTGTGTTTGCGCGGGCGAAGCGCCGAGGATGCCGTTCGCCCCGACCAGTGTGTTGGCGAAGGTGTAATTCGGGCGGCCCGCGCTGATATTGGCGACGTTGAGGTTGATCTGCCGCAGGTCGAAGCCCGAGCGCAAGGTGAATCGTCCGCGCGTCCAGGTGTGCGTCAGCGCCTCTTGCGGCGTCGTCTGGTTGTCAATGAAGGCGCTGGTCACCGACGCGTCGAACAGCCCCGCGCCGACGCCGATGCCGAACAGATCAGGCACGCCGAGCGCTTGCAGCCTCGGGTCAATGCCGCCTTTCGGTCCTTGCTGGAAGCGGTTGCGTAAGTAGCCTGCGCGGGCTTCCAGCGTCTGCGCGGGCGTCAGCGTGTAGACCAGTTGCGCGATGGCGGACTGGTTCGAGCGCGAGCCGTCGAGCCGGTCAATCGCCACCGCCGAAGCCGCGCCTGTCACCGACGAAGGCGCGAGTTGATAGCGCACGTTCGCGTTGAGCCGGTCGGTCAGTTTGTGGTCGGTGCGAATGAGGATGGATCGCTGATCCACGTTGCGCGGCGGCGCTGTGCTGATGAGCACGGTGCCCGCCTCGCCGTTGCTGACATCCCCGTCAAACAGCGCGCGGTTGAAGCCCGCATTGATGGCTGCGGTTCTGTCCGACGCAGGAAGCAGTTGAAACGCGCCCGCCGGGTTGCCCGTCGCCGGCGCGATGCCGCGGTCAAGGTAGTAGGTCTTCAGATACTTGCCTAAATCGCCCGGCACTAGATTGATGAGCGCCGCATTCGGCACAACGGTCGTCACGGCGGATTGTTCGCGCCGCCGCTGGTAAAGGCCCTCGTAGCTGCCGAAGAAGAAATGCCGGTCGCGCCAGATGCGCCCGCCGAAGGTCCCACCGTAAAGATGCTGTTTGTAAGGCGGGACTTTCGACCGCCCCTGCGCGTCGAAGATCGGCCCGTTGTTGAAGAAGTCGCGCGCGTCAAAGGCCTCGTTGCGCAAATACTCAAAAGCTGAGCCGTGAAATTGATTGCTGCCCGACTTGGTGATGATGTTGATTTGCCCGCCGCTGCCGCGCCCGAAGGTCGCGTCGGCATTCGAGGTGATGATGCGGAATTCCTGAATCGCTTCGGTCGAAACGACGTTCGGCACGCTGTAGCCGAGATCGGTGAACGACCCGTTCTGCAAACCCGCTAGCCCAACCATCAACCGTTCGTCGTTCGCGTTGAGGCCGTCCACGGTGTAGTTGTTGTAGGTCGGTCGGGCGCCGCTGATGGCCGGATTGTTTTCGACCGAACTGCCCGTGCCCCCGACGCCGGGCGCAAGCAGGACGAGGCGCTGGAAGTTGCGCCCGTTGAGCGGCAACTCCTTGACGCGGCGCTCGGTGACGATCTGCGAAATTTCGACGCTCTGTGATTGCACGGCGCTTGCGCCCGATTCCACCGTGACAGTTTCATTTACTTCGCCGATGGTCAGCGCCACGTCGGCCGCCGCCGCTTCATTGACCGCGACAACCAGCCCTTCGCGCAGCGCGCGGCGGCCGGTGATTGTTCGCGAACCTCGATGGGCTTGATTCCAATTCCGGATCTCGGGACGGGCCTTTATCAAGGCCCGCAGGGCAGTCTCTATCCCAATGGCAGCAACACGCGCCCGGCGGCGCACGAAAGCGCGGGAATTCAACAGGCGCTCGCCGTGCGCCCGCTTGATACAAATGGCCAGCCGGACGCGCAGGGACGTGTCGTACTCATCTCGATCGGGATGTCGAACACGACTCAGGAATTCCAGACCTTCAAGGCGGTGGCCGACGCCGATCAGGACAAGAATTCAAGGCTCGTCATTGTTGACGGCGCGCAGGGCGGCGTTGATGCGCTCGGGTGGGCCAGCCCCGACGCCCCGTCCTGGAGCAGGCTCGCCAGCCGCCTCTCTAGCGCTGGCGTGAGCGCGCCTCAGGTACAGGTCGTGTGGCTCAAGGAGCAGCTCAGGGGGGACGACCTCGGCACCTTCCCAGCAGGAGCCGCCCGCCTGCGCGACGCGCTCCGTGACATTTTGCGCATCGCCAGGAGCAAGTACCCGAACCTCCGCCTCGCCTACGTTTCGAGCCGGACCTACGGCGCCTACTCCGGGGGAGGGCGCGGGAGCGGGGCATACGAATCTGGTTTCGCGGTGAAGTGGTTGGTCGAGGATCAAATCAAAGGTGATCCGCTCCTCGCCTACACGGGGAGCGCGGCTCCTGCGCCTTGGATCGCGTGGGGACCTTACCTATGGGCTGATGGCCTCACGCCACGCAGCGACGGGCTGACCTGGGCCTGCTCGGATTTCAATGATGACGGCATCCACCCGGCTCTGAATGGCCGCCAGAAAGTGACGCAGATGCTGCTCAGCTTTTTCAAGAATGACAGCGTCGCGCGGTCGTGGTTTCTCGCGCCCTCGGTTATAGGCAGCCCGGTGACCACTGTTTCGGCGGCCAGCTTCAACGGCGCCACGCTTGCCAGCGAAGCGATAGTCGCCGCCTTCGGCTCCGGCCTGGCGACAGCGACCGCGTCCGCCACAACCGCGCCACTGCCGACCGCGCTGGCCGGCACGAACGTCAAAGTCCGCGACAGCACGGGCGCGGAACGACTCGCGCCGCTGTTTTTCGTTTCTCCGACACAGGTCAATTATCAGATTCCGGCAGGCGTCGCGCCCGGCCCTGCAACGATCACCATCACCTCCAGCGACGGCGCGGTCTCCAGCGGCGCAACGCAAATCGCCCCGGTCGCGCCCGGTCTGTTCTCGGCCAATGCCAGCGGGCAGGGAGCGCCAGCCGCCACAGCGCTGCGCGTCAAAGCCGATGGGTCGCAGAGTTTCGAGCCGGTCGCGCAATTCGACCCGGCGCAAAACAAGTTCGTTGCGATCCCGCTTGATCTTGGGCCTGAGACCGACCAGGTGTTTTTGATTTTGTTCGGCACGGGCATTCGCAATCGCAGCACGCTTTCAGCCGTCAGCGCTAAGTTCGGAGGTGTTGATGGACAGGTGACATTCGCCGACGCGCAGGGCGGCTTTGTCGGACTCGACCAGGTCAACCTGCGTCTGTCGCGAAGTTTGATTGGGCGCGGCGAGGTGGATGTGGCGCTGATAGTGGACGGCCAGGCGGCCAACCCGGTGCGAATTGTCATTCGGTGAGATGGCTTTCCACTTCGATTGGCGTCGCCGAGTCCAGGAAGAGCCAGCAGATGGCGCCCATGAAATAGACCGCGGCGGAGACGTAAAACGTCAGGTCCCAGTTCTTGCCGGTCCAGGCGAGCAGATAGCCGATCACGATGGGCGAGAGCGCGCCGCCGATGCTGCTGAACATATTCATCGCGCCGGAGAGCGTGCCCGCATACTTGCCGCCCATATCCATGCACGCGCCCCAGCTTCCCGGCATCACCAGATCGTTCGAGAAACTGGCCAGTCCAATTACGAACATCGCCAAGAGCGGGTCTTGCAACCAGGTCGAAAGCGCGAGCAGCAGGCTGGCGCAAGCAAATCCGGTCACTGCCATGATGCGCCGGGTTATCTTCACGCTGCCGGTCCACCGCGTCACGCGCGCCGAGGCGAAGCCGCAGAACAGCGAGCCTAGTCCGCCGAGGCCCAGAGGGAGAGTTGACAACCAGGCGCTCTGGCCCATCTCCAGCCCGCGCCCCTCGCGCAGATAAGTCGGCAGCCAGGTGATGTAGAAGTACCAGCCGTAAGCCAGGCAGAAGTATTGGGCGCACAGCAGCCAGACCTGACCCGAGCGCAGGAACTTCGCCCAAGGCACGCGGCCTTCGCTCAGGGTCACGTCATCCGCGCGAGGGAGCAGCGCGCGCTCGGCGGCGTTCAGCCTGGGATTGTCGCGCGGGTGGTCGCGGTACCAGTAGTAGAACGCAACCGCCCACACGACGCCGACCGCCCCGAAGATCTCGAACGTGCGGCGCCAGCTCACGTACTGCAATACCTGATAGACCAGCAGCGGGGTGAAGGCGCCGCCCCAACGCGCGCTCATCCACATGATGCCCTGCGCCCGCTCCCGTTCATCGCGCGGCAGCCAGACGGTGAAGGCTTTGGTCAGATTCGGAAAGCAGCCCGCCTCGCCCGCGCCGAACAGGAAGCGCGTGACGATGAGCGACTGCGAATTCCAGACCCAGCCCGTGGCGGCGGTGAAGAACGACCACCAGATGACGACGCGCATCAGCACGCGCCGCACACCCACCCGGTCGCCCCAGTACCCTCCGGGAATCTCAAAGAGCGCGTAGCCCCAGGCGAAGGCGGCGAAGACGTAGCCCATGGTGATCTCGCTCAGCCCGAGGTCCCGCGCCATCGCCGGCGCGGCCTGCGAGATGCACACGCGGTCAATGTAGGTCACAATCGCGAGGGTGACGGCGAAGACGATGACCCAATACCGCACGCGCGTGGGCCGGTCACCGGCGCGAACTTCGGGGGATAGCTGAGGCGCCATCAGAAGGTCAACTCCAACTGCGCTTCGTGCGCATACCTGGCTATCGCCTCCACATCCATCCTCACGCCCAGCCCCGGAGCGTCGGGGATCGGCAGCATCCCGTCGGCGTCCAACGACCACTTGTCAACCACGATGTCATCAATGAAGGGGGAGCCGGTCAGGTACTCGACCAGGTCCGTCTCCGGGAAGGCCGAGGCCAGTTGCAGATCAGCCGCCAGGCCGACCGCCGTGTTCCAGCCGTGCGGGATGAAGCGCACGTGGTTCTCCCTGGCCATCCAACCGATGCGGCGCTCCTCGCTCAGCCCGCCCACTTTCGTGACATCCGGCTGCACGATGTCGAACGCGCCCGCCTGGAGCCAGGGCTGAAAAGATTGGCGGCGAGTGAGGACTTCGCCGCCGGCGATGGGAACCAATGCGGCCTGACGCAGCAGCACGTAATCGCGCAGGTTGTCGGGCGGCAGGGCCTCTTCAAACCAGGCGACATCGTAATCGGCCAGCATCCGCGCCGTGCGCAGCGCCCATTTGTAATCCTGTCGCCAAAAAGCGTCGCTCGCGCCCGCATCAACCATCAGCATTGACCCCGGCCCCACCGCTTCGCGCGCCGCGCGCACGATGGCTTCGTCCAGCGCGCTGTTGACACGCCCGAAAGGCCCCCAGCCGATCTTGAAGGCGCGAAAGCCCTGCGCCTTGATCGCCAGCAAATGGTCGGTCAATGGTTCAGGCTCCTGCATCAGCAGCGAGGCATAGGGGCGCACGCGCTCGCGGTATCGCCCGCCCAATAACCGCCCGACCGGCTGCCCGGTGGCCTGGCCGAGCAGGTCCCAGAGTGCGATATCAATGCCGCTGATCGTGTGCGTAATCGCGCCGCCGCGTCCGAGCCAGAATGTATGTTGGTGCAACTTCTCGCTCACCCGCTCAGGCTCCAGTGCATTTTCGCCCCGGTAGAGCGGCTCCAGCACGGCGAGCGCGCCGCGCACGAGATGATCGCAGGTGAAGACGCTCCCCCAGCCGGTCAGCCCTTCGTCGGTGTGAACGGCAATCAGCGTGTGGACACAATCGTCGGGCTGCAACTCGTTGCTCCAGCCGCCCTCGGGTGTTTGGCCTCGCAGCCCGACCGCCCTGATTTCGCGTATTTTCATAGCGTGAAGACTCCTGTTTAGTATGGTCGCCGGAAAAGTTTGGCTTTCGCGGCAAATGGAACTTCTTCATCCAGCGGAAAAATCGGACGGGCGCACCGGCGATGACCCAGGCTGCGCAGATTGGCGCTCGACGATCCGGGCGCGTCAACGTTCACCATCCGCTCCGCCCCCTCGACAAAGAAGTGATGCTGGCAGTGCGGCGATTTCACCACCACCAGATCGAATTGCGATGGGTTCTGTCCGTGAGCGAAGAACAGCGAGCGGTCGTACAGGTTCACCGCCCGGCTGGTCACGACCAGCGTGATCGCCCCCGCCTGCAACACTGCCGTCTCGCCTGATTCCCAGACCTGGCCGTGAGACTCGCTGCGAAAATGCCCGTCGGAGAGCAGGCGCACGCGGGCTTCGATCTCGACCGGCTGAAACCTCGTCCGGTCAAGCGCGCCGCCGACCGTCGTTCGAACACCATTGCCGATACCGGCGGCCATGGCCGCTTTGACCGCTTCGGGGTCAACAATCGGAATCAGAGCTTGACGGTCATAGCCGGTTTCCAGCAGTCCCTTCAGGATGGCGTTGCTGTCGCCGGATGCGCCCGAACTGGGCGCGTCGGCGGCGTCAACCAACACGACCGGGCCTGCGGTTTCAGCGGCGATGCGGAGGCTCTCCGCGAGACTCGTCAAAGGAGCCTGCAACCGCTCGCGCACTTGCCAAAAGTCATCGGCCAGCTTGATCGCCTCGCGCTCGGCTCGCTCCGCGTCATCATCGGTCACGACCAGACTGGTCGACCCAAGCTCAGCCACGTCGGTGAATGGGTTGCCGATAAACATCCCGGCCGACAGGCCTCCGGCGCTGTTCTCAATAGTTTGAGCGTCACGGATGGACTTGCCGAACAGACCCGTCTCGGTGATCAGTTCATCACCTCGCACCAGAGCCGGGATGAAGACTTTGGCCGCGACCGGCCTGACTTCCCCCGATAAAATCCTCAGCAGCAGTCGAGCCGCGCGTTGTCCGGTCTCGAAGAAATCAACGTGAGGATAGGTATGATAAGCAACCACCGCGTCGCAGTGTCGCAGCATGCGCTCGGTCGGAATGCCGTGAAGGTCGAGTGAGATGACGATTGGAATCCGTTCGCCGAGAAGCCGGCGGACTTCAGCCAACAGAAATCCTTCCGGGTCGTCTTCGTTTTCGGCTGACATCGCGCCGTGCAACGACAAGTAGACCGCATCCACTTTCGGCGCGCTCCTGATGCTCTCGAGGAACTCACCGGCGAGGCGGTTGAAGTCCTCCGCGGCCAGCGTTCCGCCGTTGGTGATGGCGCGCGCGCTGTAGGTCGGGACGATTTCAATGTCATCCCGGCTCTCGAAGACACTGAGCGCGCCGCCGACCTCCTGGCGCACGCCTCGATGGTAAGACAGGATTTCAGCACCAAAAGAGACGGCGAAGTCCTCGTACCGGCTGGGCACGGGATTGAATGACGAAACCTCCTGGTTGCATTCGCCGATCAAGATTCTCAGCATGATTGCCTCCCTCTACGGATTTCCGCGACGCAACTCTTCAACCAGGTAATCGCAAGCCCGCACGGTCAGCGCCATAATCGTCAGCGTCGGGTTCTCCTGCCCTTGCGAAGGAAACGAGCTGCCGTCGGTCACAAATAGATTCTTCGCCTCGTGGCACTGATTGAAGCGGTTGAGCACGCTCTTTTTCGGGTCAACGCCCATCCGGCAGGTGCCCATCTCGTGGATGTAAGCGCCGGGCGTCGTGATCTTCTTCTCGATCCGGTAATTTTCCACCTTTTGCAGATGAACCATCTCCTCGATGTTGGCCGCCATATCCTTCACCATCGCAACTTCGTTCTCGCCGTTGGCGAATGAGATGTTGAGCGTCGGGATGCCCCAGGCGTCCTTCAGGTCGCGGTTGAGTTCAACCTGATTCGCAAAATTCGGCAAGCGCTCGCCAATCGCCCACATGGAAAATCCATAGGGCGGCTGCTCGCGCACCTTTTGCTTGAAAGCGCCGCCGAACCCGGGGATGCCGAAGGCATGCCCATGCAACTGTGGTTGACGCGCCGAGATTCGCACGTTGTAGCCGCGCAAATACCGGTTGTTCTGTTTCTCGAGGTTCTGCCAGCGCGGAATGAAGACGCTGTTCGGTCGCCCGTCCTGCTCGCGCTCGCTCCGCTTGAGGATGGGCAACGCGCCTCTGGCCGTGACGCCGATGAAATGATCCATCAGGTAATGGCCCAGCACGCCGCTCGAATTAGCCATGCCGGCGGGCCAGCGCCGCGAAGTGGAATTCAGCATAATGCGCGTACTCTCGAGCGCCGAAGCGCAGAGCATAATGACCCGGCCCTCGACTTCGTGATGTTGATGCGTCAGGCGGTCAATAAAGTGAATGCCCTTCGGCTTGCCTTCGCGGTCGGTGGTGATGTGAGAGACGACCGCGTTGGAGCGCAGCGTCAGCCTGCCGGTCTTCAGGGCGGCGGGAATCGTCACCATCAGGCTGCTAAAGTAGGACGCGGTCGAGCAGCCGCGATTGCAATGGTCGCAGTAATGGCACTGCGCGCGGCCACGATGCGCGCGCGTCAGCACCGCCTGGCGACCGATCATCACCCGGCGTTCGGGGAAGCGCGCTTCTATCGCCTTTTTGAATAGTCGTTCGCCGCAGGTCATGTTCATCGGCGGCAGGAACTTTCCGTCCGGGCAATAGGCGACGCCCTCGTGCGAGCCGCTCACCCCGATGAACTCTTCGACCCGGTCGTAGTAAGGCGCCAGTTCCTCGTAAGTCAGCGGCCAATCTTCGCCATACCCGTCGCGGCTCGCGGCCTTGAAATCATAGTCGGAGAGGCGCAGGCTCCAGCGCGCCCAGGCGATGGTCTTGCCGCCGACCTGGCGAATGCGAATCCAGGTGAAAGGCTTGTCGGGCGGCGTCGTGTAGGGCAGTTCATGATCCTTGATGAAAAAATGGCGGTTGTACTCGGTGCAGGCGTAGCAAGTGCTTTGAATAGGCTGCTCGCGCTGAAACGCCCGCTGGTCTCCTTTGCCGCGAAAGGGCAGTTCATAGGGCCAGACGTGCTCGGCGAAATCCCGTTCGGGAATCACCGGCGGCCCGGCTTCAAGCACCATCACGCGCAGCCCGCGTTCGGTCAACTCCTTCGCCGCCCAGCCTCCGCTCGCTCCCGAACCGACAATCACAACATCGTACTTTTTCGCTGGCATCAGACATCTCCCTATTATTGCCGAGGCAGGCCGTGATGGTCGCCGACCACGACATGCAGATGAGCAACAGCTTTGACCTTGTTGCTGCGTTCCACGCGCACCACGAAGTGGCCCGCCTTTTTGTAGCGATGGACCGTCTCGGCATAGCCGTCGGGAGCCATGGGGTTCACGTTGCCGTCCGACTTGACGGTCACCGGCGGGCTGCCGTCTCCGAAGTCCCACGTCTCTTCTCCGTCAGTCGTGCGGAAGGTCCGCACCTTGAAAGTGACCGGGTCGCCGGGTTTGAGGTCGAAGGTGGGCGCGTAGTTGGCGCTGATCGTGGGCGGAAGCTGTTCCGGGGTCTGCCGGTCAATGACCTGCACGACGGCAAAGTCATAATCAATGTTCCCCGCGGCATCCGTGATCTTGAGGATTTCGCTGTAAGAACCTGGTTGTTTGTACAACCGCTCGACCCGCGCCCCTGAAGCCGTCGTCCCGTCGGTAAAAGTCCACTGGTAGCGCAGCCCCTTGCCGTCAGACCGGCTGCCGTCGAGCAGCGCCTTGCGGCCTGACCAGATGAGCTGATGCGGTCGGGCTACGGCCCGGAGCTTGGGCGCGTACTGACGCTGATAAGCCTCCCACAGAAAGGCATAGCCTTCCTGAATGCCCCAACTGCCCGACGGCTGCCGACTGTGGATGTCGAAGTGCAAATGCGACCAGCCGCCGCTACTGCCTTCCTTGCCGAGTACGCCTATCGTCTGCCCCATCTTCACCGTCTGTCCCGGGCGGATGACCGCGTCAATCGTCTTCAGGTGGCTGTAGCGGTAGTACCAGCCCTGCGCGTCGAGCACATAGACGACATCGTAGCGCGCGGCGATGGGCGCGTCGCCGTGTCCGGGCAGCGTGTCTACACCCGCTGAGACCACCAGGCCGTCGGCGGCGGAAACCACCTCGACCTTTCCTTCGCTGCCGCCGATGTCGAGACCGTAGTGATAGTAAAACCTCCGGCGGCCCGGCCTCTCTTCCCCGTCAACGAATGAAAGCTCGTTGGCCATCTGCGTGTTGGTGGCGAACCAGCGCTGGCGCACGGGGTAGACGAACGTACCCGCCGGGAGCCAGGGCGAACCCGCCGGCCAGAGCCGCAGCCGCACGTCTTTGGCCAGCCCCCAGATATTGCCCCGGTTGCTATCCTCGATGTGGCCTCTGGTGACGGGGCAGTCTATCTGCACGCCGGCGACGGTGACCGGCAGGTGGTACGTGGCCGAAGTCAGCGTGATAGTCTGGCCGTTCACCTCGACCTTGACCTGCGCGCGGCGGATCGCCGAACGCAACTCGTCGCGGGTTTCCTCAAAACCCAGCAGCTTAACCTTCGCCGTCTTTCCGTCGCTCAATTCAACCTGCTGTGACTCGCCGACATCGAGTTCGACCGTGCGAAAGAGCGCGCCCTCTGACTGAGCCTTTGGTTGGGATTGTTGGCTGCGAAGGTACGTGATGACGGCGCGGGTGAAATCTTCTTCGGCCTGCTCGGTGAACGGAGAGACTCGCGGCTCGTACCCGCCTTCGGCGAAAGCCTGCTTGGTCGGCAGGTATCCCAGCCAACCGTTGCAGTAGCCGAAAAAGAACGTGTGAGGATAGGGAGATTGATTTCGCACCTTGACGGCAATCTCATTGAACAACTCCAGCGGCGCCGCCCAGATGGCCAGACTATTGTTGATCTTCAGAAAACGAACAGGGATGCGAACCATCGTCGTTCCCTCACTCGTCTCCCGCAGGTAATCTCCCAAATCTTCGGCCCATTTCATCCCTGCCTTGCGCAGCGTCTCGATTACTTGCTCTCCCGTCCAGAGCGTGACTTCCGCGGTGGCGGGACTCATTGACCGGTTGGCGGCCAGGATTCGATCTCCCAGCAAAACATTGAACTCGGTGATGTGGCTGCTTTTGAAATCGGGGTAGACGCTGTAGATGGGAGCGATGTCTCCGGCGGCGCCGTTGATGAACAACATCGGCGCGCCCAGCTTCCGTTCGACGTATTCCGCGACGATGCCGGGCGCGTCCGCGCTGATCTGACGATTCTGCATGCCCAGCACGGTCGCGTGCATCGCGTAGTTCACGATCAAGGCCAGCGGCGAGCCGTCCAATCGCTCCAACCGGATCAGTCCAAGCTGACGATCAACCGGCCCCTCCGGGTTCATCCCCAACAAGACGCGCCCATCGGCGTCGCGCGCGCGCCGGTTGATATTCGCCATTGACATGCCCGTGCCTACGCCGAGGCGCGCAGGCTCCAGCTTTGACCGGGCCTGCTTGATGCCGTCAATCAACGCTCTACTTGCCCACTCGGAATACTCAGGGTTGGGCGGATGCGAATACCTGTCGGGCAGGAAGACCGCGCCCAGGCCTGGAGGACCAACTTCCGGCGCGGAGTGCGTGTGCGTCACCGTCCACCAGACCCGCGCCGTCTTGATGCCGGTCTCCTTCTCCAACTGCCGACAGAATGCGTCGTAATAACCGGGAGAAATAAAACAGAGGTCGCTCGAGACGAGGAAGAACTGCGTCTGGCCATCGTCCAGCGCCACGATGCGATGATACAGCGGATCGTGAACACCCTCCGACTGTCTGGCCGGATAGCCCAACAACCATTGAGGCTTGTCGGGCGTGATGTTCACCTTCACGCAAGCGGCGCGAAAACTCGCGGCTCCTGCCGGAACAACGAATCCTTCAGCAGCGAAGCTGAGAACCGTTAAGCAAAGAAACAATCTCAGGATCATTCTCGATTTCCCCATGGCGCGGATGTACAGCGGGCTGTCCAGTCTGCTGTAGTCTCCGACATTGGCCTAATTGGGAAGACTACAGCAGACTGGACAGTCCGCTGTACATTTTTACTCGTGGATTCAGGTTAGTAACCTGTCCTACCCTTGATTCGCAAGGAATACCTAGCCTCAGAAAAGGATCTTCAGCGCCAGTTGAATCTGCCGCGGAGCCACTGCCGTGGCGCTGATCACGCCGATGTTCGGCGTCCCCACCGTCGCGCCGGGGGCAGCGAATTGCGTCGTGTTCAGCGCATTGAACGCCTCGGCGCGCAACTGGAAGTTGAGCTTGTCCTGAGAGGCGCGGAAGTTCTTGAAGAGCGACAGGTCGAAATTGCGCTGGCCCGGATTGCGCACATCGGGCAGCGTCCGCGACACGTTGCCGAAGGTGAACGGCGGCGCAATGCTGAAGACGCTCGGGTCGAACCACCGCTGGATCCGCTCATCCTTTGTGCCACCCGTGATCTTCGCCGACTTGCCGTTGTTGTTGGGGCGCTGGCTGCTCGTGCCCAGCCCGGTGTTGTTCTGCGCCTGCGTCAGCACGACGGGCGTCCCTGTTTGGAAGGTCACAATCCCGTTGACCTGCCAGCCGCCCAACACCCAATCCACCACGCGCGGCGCGCCCGCCAGGAACTTGCGTCCGTGGCCCAGCGGCAGATCGTAGTTGAAGCTGATGACCAGCCGTGAAGAGACGTCCTGCGTGGAAATAGACCGCTCGGCGCGGCGGTTGTAAAAGTTCTGCTTTAAGGCCGCCTGCCCCAGGAAAGTCACCGCGTTCGACGCGTCGTCAATCAGTTTGCCCCCCGTGTAGGCCAGCAACAGGCTGAGGCCTTGCGAGTACCGCTTCTCCACGCGCAGCGTGAAAGCGTGATAGATCGAGTTGGCTCCCGGCTTGCGGAAGGCGTTCAGCGACGTGTACTGCGGGTACGGCCTCAGCAACTGTGCCCGTGTCACCGTCGGACGGCTCAGCGGCGAAGTCGGGTTGGTGATCACGCCGAAGAACGGGTTGGGGACCAGATCGTTGAGCGCATTTCCGAGCGAGAAGAACGACGCCGGCAATTGGTTGTAGGTCAACTGTCCCCCGCCGTCTATCAAGTGGTTCCCCTTGCTGCCCAGATAACCGGCCTCGACCACCACGCTGCCCGGCAGTTCTCGTTGCAGATTGAGGTTCCACTGCTGGATGACCGGGTTCCGCGTATCAATGAAGAAACCTTCGCTGATGGACAGCCCCAACTGGGTCGAAGGCCCGCTCAGCGGCCCCGCCGCCGCGCCTAGCGGCAGGTTGAAGCCGTTGGGGAAGGGGTTGCTCAAAAAGGCAATCGGCGTCCGCCCATCGAGCGAGCTGATGACCGACGTCAAGCTGTTGAATCCTTCCATCCCCGAAGTCCCCGTGTGGCTCGCTGCCTGCATCGCCGAGCCGGAATACATCAGGGCATAGGCTCCGCGCGCCACCGTCTTCGGGAGGAACTGCCAGGCGAAGCCGAAGCGCGGCCCGAAGTTGTTCCGGTCGGCTGGCGCTTGCCGGCGGTTGTTCTCGTCGGCAAATCGGAAGGCGCCGGTCAGGTTCGGGAAGCCGGGGACTTTGCCGGCGATGGGCGACGGCGCGTCGAGGTCGAAATAGCTGAGCCGGTTGAACCGCTCCGTCCGCGGCACGTCCAGCTCGTAGCGGAGGCCGAGGTTGAGCGTCAAGTTCTGCGACATGCGCCAGTCGTCCTGCACATAGAGTCCCCAGTAGGAGCTTGCCTGGGCCGGCGTCGGCTCGTGCGAGATCGTGCCGCCGGTCGGCACGCCGATGAGCAGCGAGGCCAGGCCGAAGCCCTCAGTTGAACTGGCCCGCACCGGGTCGCGCTGCGTCCACCGCGCGTCGAAGCTGTACTGGCCGGAGGGCTGTCCGAGTTGCAGAAAATTGAGCATCAGCTTCTTGTACTGCATGCCGGTCTTGATGGTGTGCCGCGACAGCACCTTGGTGAAGTCCGCGTGAACGACGTGCGAGTTCGGGACGTAGTGCAGCGAGGTGAACGTCGGCTGCCCCAGCGATGAGAGGCCGAGGATGTCGATGCGCGGGAATTGCGGGACCGTCTTCGCGGCTTCAGCCTGGAGCGAGGCCGGGAAGCCGAGAGTCGTCAGGTCGAAGCCCCGCGAAAACGGCGCGTTGTCGCTGACGAAGCGCCCGAACCCGTAGCGCAGGCTGACCAGCGTCGTCGGGTTGATCGTGATGGTGTGGTCCATCGAGAAACTGTGGTTGGTCGTCTCGGTCGGCCCGCTGCCGGCGGCGGTCGCGAGGTTGCCGTAAAAGTTCACCGGGTCGCTGGTGTTGTGCGCCCGCGAATAGCGCCCGAACATCCGCCACCGCGCCGAGAGGTTGTGATCCAGGCGAATGTCCCAACGGTCATCATTGCTCTTCGACTTGCCCGCCACAAAATAATTGTTGACTTGGGTGAATTGGTTGACCGGCGTTGCGTTCGGGCTGGGGAAGAACTTCATCAGGTTGCGGGCCACCGGATCAATGCGCGAGGCCGGGATGATGTTGTTCGGGAACGGGTCGCGGATAAAGTTCCCCTGCCCGTCTGGTCGGGTCGTCAGCGGATCGTAAATCCGGATCAGTTGGCCCGCGGCGTTACGCAGGTTCGAGAAATCGCCGCGCTTCCACTCCTCCAGCGGCATTGTCCCGGTGAATTCGCTCGCGCTGCGCGTCCGCGTGCCCTGGTAGTCGAAGAAGAAGAAACTGCGGTTGCGCCCGTCGTAAGCAAGCGGCCCGAAAATTTCCTTCGGCATCAGGATCGGTCCGCCCAGCGTGCCGCCGAACTGGTTACGCTGGAAGGCGCCGCGCGGGACCCGGTTGCGATTGCGGAAGAAGCCGTTGGCGTCGAGCTGGCTGTTGCGCAGAAACTCGAAGGCCGACCCGTGCAGGGCATTCGTGCCCTGCTTGGTGGCAACGTTGATGACGCCGCCGCCCGTGCGCCCGTACTCCGCCGCGAGCGAGTTGGTCAGCACGGTGAACTCCGCCACCGCGTCCACGCTCGGCGTGTAGGCCAACTGGTTGAGGCCCACGTTATTGTCGGGCATCGTGATCGAGGTGCCGTCAATGGTGACCTCGCTCGACGCGTTGCGCCCGCCGCTGATCCAGGGCGTTGAGCTGGAGCCGCCCCCGGCGATCACGCCCGGCGTCAGCAGCGCGAGCGCGAACGGATTGCGCCCGTTGAGCGGCAGGTCAACAATGCGCTTGTTCTCAATCACGGTCGCCACGGTCGAGGTGTTGGTTTCCAGCGACGGCGCTGCGCCGGTGACGTTGACGGTTGTGGTCACGTCGCCCACCGTCAGTTCCACGTCAACCGAGAGGTTCTGCTGGACACTCAGCCTGACGCCGCCGCGCGTGAATTTCCTGAAGTCTTGTTTCTCGACCGCCACCTGGTAAGACCCCGGTAATAGAAGCGGCGCGACGTAACGCCCCTCGTCGTTGGTCGCCAATTCATTCTTCACACCGGTCGCCTCGTTGGTGATGGTAACTTGAGCCGCGGAAATAACCGCTCCCGAAGCATCCTTCACCACGCCTTGCAGCGTTCCGGTAGAGGTCTGCGCCAAACTTGTGTTCGGAGACACAGCCCAGGCAAGAAACAAAATCATCGCTAAAGATCGCCGCATACGAGCCTCCTGTCAGGTAGTGACAACACTACCGAGTGCGAGAATCCTGTGGTTGATGTAACTCTCCCGGAGGTTTCTCAGAAATCCCTGGTGAATATTAGAGTTGCTGCGATGTTAAGAATCAACAACTTAGCTATTTTTCAGCTTGGTTGCCGCACAGGGCAAAATTGAAAATTCCGAGCAAACGCGAACATTTTGTTGATTTCCGGCTTTGACCAGAAATCGCTTGAACGTCGGAACCACGGGCTTTTTTTCATCGCAACAACTCTATTGAATTGCCGGTGGAATCGCTTAATGTTACGATGCTCGATGATCGATGATCGATGATCGAGCATCGATCATAGGCTTCCGAATTTGGCCTGTCAAGGGGAATTTCAGTAATCTGGCGACGAACTTAGCTGAAGGAGCATTCAGGCGAATTTAAAAATCGGTCGTATATAATCGCCGCGTGGACAACGATCCGATCAGGGTCTTGATGAACCAAGAAAGGGGACTTTTATGAATACTGTCTTTGGGAGGTTGAACAACTCTTCTTTAAAGCGACGAATGGCAGATGAGATCCGGGAAAACATTCTCAATGGAACGCTACGAGAAGGTGAAAGGCTGGTAGAGCGCAAGCTGGCGGAACAATTCTCAACCAGCCTGACCGCCGTCCGCGAGGCTTTAATTGAACTTGAAGCTCAGGGATTCATCACCAAAAAGCCAAACTTCGCCACCTTTGTCACCAAGTTCCCGCCGGATGCAGTAGATAAGATCTTCGCCTTTCGCCGGGTCATCGAAGTTCACACCGTGGCGGAAGCGGCGCGTGTCGGTACGTCCGAACAAATGGAGAGCTTGAGCCAGGCTTACGAGGAATTGCTGGCCGCCGCCGAGGCTCAGGACACACGACTGTATTTGCAAAAAGATTTGGCGCTGCATGAACTGATCTGGCAGATCTCGAATAATGAGTATTTCGAGATCGCGTTGAAAAGGGTGGTGCGGCCATTTTTCGCTTTCACTGCCATCCGCATGAGTCACGGCGATTCGTACGATCTGGTCGAAGACGCCTCCAACCATCTCGCTTTCGTTGATCCGATCAGGTCGCGGGATGCCGAAGCCGCCGGCAAAGCGTACTTGAGCGCATTAGACGAATGGTACGCCCAGGCTTGCGCCTACGTGTTTACCTGAGTTTTGCGTGACTTCCCCCAAAAGCCGCATAACCTGCATCATCCATCATCGCCATCATCGCCATCATCACCTGCTCTTCCCTATCATAAAGACCGCGCGCGGAAGCGAAGTTCAAAGTATTTCAGACTGGACGCATCGCTCACAAGTCTCAACATTTGTACTGAGGCGCGCGGGCAGCTATGAACGTGTGCTGATGCTTACTCCACTTACCCCCGCCCACGAAGGATGGAAGATCGTGTCTGTAGCGCCCTCAAACCAAAACGCTGGCACTGTGCTGTGCGGCATTGACTGTTTCAATGCCCGTCCGGCGTGAGCCACGGAAGAATCCCAATCTCGTGCTTGTGGACGGAGCGCAGGGCGGACAGGGAGCAGACTTTTGGGTTGATCCGAATGCCTCTACGTGGAGCGTCGTCGCCGATCGCCTCTCCGCCGCCGGCGTGACCGCCAAACAAGTTCAGACAGTCTGGCTCAAGCTGCAGTACAACCAGGACGCCATCGCAACTTTCCCGGCGGACGCCGCCCGCCTGCGCGACTCGCTGCCCACACGCAAGCGGTTGTCTTTGCTGACGAACGCATCGGTTGCGGTGTAATTAATCGCGGCGTTCCAGTTGCTCGTAAGCTGTCCGGTCAGTTCCAACTCGACGCCTTTGCTTTCCTGCTCGCCGGTTTGAATGTTGAAGCGGCGCGTCGGATCGTCAGGGTCGGGCGTCAGCACGTTTTGGCGTTTGAGTTGATAAAGCGCGAGCGTAGCGAACAGGCGATTGTTGATGAGGTTTTGTTTTACACCCACTTCAAACAACTCACCTCTGATTGGCTGGAACGTCTCGCCCGTGCGGCTGCGTCCGCTGCCAAAGGTCGGCAGGAACGAACGCGCGAAACTGAAATACACCGAGGTCGAATCAGTCGGATTCACGACCAGCCCCACGCGCGGCGTTACGGCCTGATCGTTTTGCGCGTTGATCGGACGCGCCGCGACAAGTTCCCACTGCCGCGAATTGACTAGATCGCCGCGCAGTCCGAGTTGTAATTTCACGCGCGGCGCAAGCGTGATTTGATCGAGCACATACAGGCCCAGCGTATTTGAGCGGCTGCGGTCGCCGAAGAAGGGCGTGTAATTCGCGCGGTTCGGCTGCTTCGCGCCGTACACCGGATTATTACGACTGATCGCGGGAAAGCCGTTAAAATCGAAATCAAAGGTGTAAGTGTACACGTACCGCGCCAATTCCAGGCCCGCGACCAATTGATGTTTGATGGCTCCGGTCGAGAAGCGGCCATACAGTTCGTTTTGCGAGCCGTAATTTTCTGAAAACTCATCGGTGATGTACGACACACGATTGACCTGCGTGGCGTTCGCGCCGAAGAAATTCGCATAGAGCGTGTCACTCTGGCTGTTGATCGCGTTAAGTCCAGTGCGCAGGCTCCAGTTGTCGTTGAACTGATGCGTTAAGTTGAGTGTAAGGCTGTTTTGATTGTTGACTACTTTGTTGAATGGCTCGCCGTAAAAACGATTGACGGGCTGGCTCAAAAAGTTCTGATCGCTCGACGGCAAGCCCGAATCGAAGGTGTGGCGATAGCGTTGATACTCAAATTCCGTGCTTAGCGTCGTGCGGCTGTTGAGCTTCCACGTCAAAGCCGGAGCGACAAAAACGCTGCGGTTTTTGCCGAAATCACGGAAGCCGTCGCCGCGCTCATACGCGAAATTCAAACGATAGAGCAGCGATTGTTTTTCGTTGAGCGCGCCCGTGAAATCAAACGTCGGACGCGCCAGCCCGAAACTGCCGAACGACATGCCCACATCATAATGATGATTGCTGAGCGGTTTTTTCGTAATCGTGTTGACCACGCCGCCAACTTCGCCTGAACCATAGAGCAGCGACGCCGGACCTTTCAGAAATTCGACGCGATCAATGTTCTGCACATCGCGCGCGGAAAGAAAGGTGAATTCACGAAACCCGTTGCGCAACGCGCCGTTCGTGAAACCGGGGCGAAAGCCGCGAAAGATATAGCCAATCGAAGACACGCCGCCGTAGCCCGGCAAGGGACGAATGCCCGCCACGTTGTCCGCCGTTTCCGCCAGACGCAGTACCTGCCGGTCGCTGATGAGTTGCGCGGGAATCACGGAAACGGATTGCGGATTGTCGAAGCGTGACAAGTCCAGCTTGCTGCCCGTCGTCGAAGTTTCGACTTGATAATCCACTGTCTCCGCTGTGATGACGATGGTTTCGGTCAGACTGGCGACGCTCAGTTTGATGTTCAGTGCGCGGCTGGCATCGGCGGCGATGGCTTCGGTGTATTGGGCGAATCCGGCAGCGGTCACGATGACCCGCGCGTCGGTGGTTAATTCAGCATTCAAGGTGAAACGCCCTCCCTCATCGGTCGTCGAGGAAGCCAATAAAACCGCATCGCCGCGCAGCGTGACACGCGCGCCTTTGACGGGCGTACCGCTGGGGTCGGTGACCGTTCCCGTAAGTGAACTGGTTTGCGCCAACAGAGCGCACGGCAGCAGGCATAGCAAAAAGGTTGCCGCGCTGAACAAAGAAAAACGAAATCGCATAAGTCTCCTTCTGAGTTAGTGGTTTATCCCACAAAGTGATGGATTGTTTTGAGTAAGGGGAATGGTGACGTGAAATGAAAACACCCGCGACAAGAAATCAATGAGCGGGCGAAAAGAAATGGTGAATGGCTGGAAAATCAGACTGCGGCGAATCGCGCTGGCTCAGCCGCGTCATCGCAGAAAGCGGCGAAACCAGTTGACGATGCGCTGACGGCTTTCGGGTTGATGGCGCGTCAGCGGATGATCGTCGCCGGCGTAGATCACTAATTCGTAGGGCCTCTCCCATTCCTGTAAGCGTTGCGCCAGCTTGAGCGATTGCGTCGGCGACACGCGCCAATCCGCGCCGCCGTGTTGAATCAGCAGCGGTGTTTTCAGTTTGTCCGCCCAGTAATACGCCGAACGATCTTTTAAGAGCCGATCCTTGCGGCGGTCATATTCGGGGATCAATTCACGGTACACATTCGCTTCCATTTCGGGGCGCGTGAGAATTTCAGCCAGCAAATCGGTCGGCCCTGCTACGACTGCCGCCGCGCGCGCAGGCAATCCGCGTTTCAACGCCAGATAGGTCATCATCCCGCCGCGCGAGAACCCGTACATAAACAGATTTTTCGTATCCGCATAACCGAGCGACTCCGCCAGCGGCACGAGGTTCAGCACGTCGTTGACATCCGCGCCGCCCGCTTCTTCCTTGCCTTCGCCGCCTGCGTTCCCGCGATATTCTGAAGCCAGTACGACAAAGCCCGCTTCAGCAATACTGCTGAGTTCAAGCATCGTCCCCAGCGTGATGCGTCCGAATTCCCGATGGCCGCCCCGATTGTAAATAACGACAGGCAACTTGCCGCTGATGGGTTTCGGTTGCACCAGATAGCCCACCACTTGCAAGCCGTCACTCAGATATTGCAGCTTGAAGCATTCGAGGCCTTTGCCTTTTTGCAGTCGCGTGAAAAGCTCCGGCGGATGATTGCGGCGAAAGGTTGATTCATCGAATGCCGTATCCCGCGCATCGGCAGGAGCGCGTTTCCTCAGGCCATCCACCCATTCCTGGTAACTGGCGACGGGCAATTGGTAGGGCGTTTGTGCAATGAGCTTGCCGTTTTGCGCCGCAATGGAAATGGCGCTGACTAGCAGCGTGAAGAAAAGTTGAGCGATTTGTCTGAATTGGTCACGCATATCAAAACCGGAAGTTATAGGACAGCTTGAAAAACAACGTGCGCCGCTGCCGCTTCAAGCCTTTGCCGCCAGCGCCAGCTAATCGCGCTCGACGCGGGAGAAAAACTCTTCCGCCGCGCGCTCGCGGTTGAAAAAGAGCGCGGCGAACTTAATCCATTCGGCGTGACCGAGCGGCGCCGGCTCCAGCCAGGTGTGATGCGCGACGGCGGGCAGGCCGATTCGCCGCGCTTGCTCGACTTTCGACTGCTGCGCACCGATCCAGGAGAGGATGATGAGCAGGTCAGGATTGAGCAGCGTCACGGCTTCCAGATTGACGGCGTGCGCGTGGCCGGTCTGCTGAATCCTGCCGCTGCGATGCCCGGCTTTGATTTCGGGATAGATCGAAGGCCCGCCCGTCGCCACAACACGATCACTCAAGCCCAACGCGCGCAGCATCGCCAGTTCTTCGTTGTTCGTGACGACGACGGTGCGCGCCGGAATCGTGACGATGTGCGCGCCCGCGAGTTGGCCTTCCAGTTTCGGCGCGGGCGTGCCGCGTTCGACCAGCGCGAGCGTCGCCCGCGCCTGCGGCAGGTCTTTGTCCGGCGCGCTGGCGTTGGTGCGGACGATTTTGTAATTGCGCCGGTATTCAACGCTGAAGCCGCGCGCGTGTTTGACCGTCAGCTTGTCGGGGAAGTAATCGCGTTGCGCGTCATACGTCGCATCACGCGTCGTCCATTCAGCTTGTGGCGGCGCACAGGCTGTGAGCCAGCACAAGCTGAAAACCATGAATGGCAGATGGCGCGTGAGATTCTTCATCGCTTCAGAAATTGAATTTCAGCGACGCCTGCAACGAACGCGGCCCGCCGATCTGAAACGCGCCATTCAAACCGGCCAGCCCGGTGTTGAGCATCTGCGTCGTCCTGCCAAAATTCGGATTGGTCAGCACGCCGATCGGATTGGCGAAATTGGCATGGTTGAAGAGATTGAATGCGTCCAGGCGGAATTGCAGGTTGGCGCGCTCCGTCAGGTTGAATTGCCGCCGCAACGCGATGTCGAGTTGCGTGAGGCCGAAACCGCGCAGCACGTTGCGTCCGAACGTCCCTTGTCGCCGGGCGGTGCGTGGCGCATTGACATCAAACGCCGCACGATTGAAAACACGACCACCCGGCGCGGCTTTGTCATCGAGGTAGAGCGGCTGCCCTGGCACAAGGTCAGGCCGCGAGACCGTCGTCAATCCGACGCCGAGAAGATCCTGTCCCGTCACGGCATTGACGGGCGTCGCCGTGCGCGCGCGATAGATCAAATCCAATCCGAAGCCGCCAAAGATTGTCTTGCCTGCGCCATCCGCAAAAGGCGACGGCAGGTCATAACTGACCGAGGCATTGAAGGCGTGGCGCACATCAAAACTGGACGGACCGCGATCATTGGCTGCGTCGTAACTGTTCGAGCGCGCCTGAAAATTGACGAGCGATTCGTCTGATACTGTGTCCAGCGATTTGGCGAATGTATATGACGCCAGCGCCTGCAGTCCCCGCGAAAAACGCCGCTGGAACTGCGCCTGAAGCGAATTGTAATTCGAGACCGAGCCGTTGCTCACCACATCAATGCGGGTGAAGTTCGGCGTCGGATTGCGCAATGATTCCAGCCGTCCCAGCCGTCTGCCCACCGAACCGACATACGCCAGCGAGAAGACATTCGCGCCGATGGGCTGTTCCAGCGTCAGGTTGTATTGCAGCGAGTAAGGCAGTTCGAAATCGGAGACATACGCGAACAATTGCGGGTACGGCGGATTGGCGCTGACGGGCGGCGGCTGTGTATTGAAAACCGCCGCGCTCAATGGCTGCCCCGTCACGGTCAGCCTGCGGGCGAACGGGTAATTGGTCGGCGCGAACGACTGGCTGGCGTAACCGTATCCCAGGTCGTAAAACACGCCGAAACCGCCGCGCAGCATCGTACCGCGCTTGTCCGAAAGCTGATACGCCGCTCCCACACGCGGGGCGAAGTTATTCCAGGTCGTTTCGTAAAAACGTGTCCCGCGCGGGGCGAGGGATGCCGTCGCCAGATTGTTGATGTCGGTTACGACGGGAGGCAGATTGCCGTTCCTCTCGGTCGGCGGCGGATTGACTTCGTAACGCAACCCGTATGTCAAAGTCAGCCGCCGCGCGACGCGCCAGGTGTCCTGCGCAAAGCCGGAGAAGTTGTGATAGATCGGACGTGTCACCAAATCAATCCCGATCACCAACGCGGAAGGATTCCCGCCCGTGACGAGTTGCGTGGGGCTGGTGAAACTGTAATTGCGAAAGAACGCGCCCAGATCATTGATCGCCGCCAGCCGCCGGTAGTCCACGCCGAATTTCAGCGCGTGGTTGCCGCGATTCCATGAAAGGTTGTTGACCAGATTGACCTGCCGCACCCGATTGTCGGAGAGCTTGCCGGCGGTCAGCGTGTTGTCACTCGTTCCCAGACTCATGTTGAAAGTCCCGTTGCCGGGCGCGGCAAACGAGGGATAAAGCGCGGAAGCCGGAGGCGCAATCGCTCCGCCAAAATTATCGAGCGTGTAAAACTGCCCGGCGCGTCCGCGGCTGTAATTGACGCGCAGATCGTTCGTCAGATGCGAAGAAAAGATCATTGTCGCGCCCGTCGTGAGCGTCTTCGTTTCAAAGGGCTGTCTCGCGACGGCGCCGGCGGCGGCGAACGCGGCGCGAATTTTGTTTTCCGACGGCGCGTCGTTGTAACGCGCAAAGACCGTCAGACCATCGCTGAACTTGTGGTCAATGCGAATGCTGGTTGCGTCGAGCGTCGAAAGGTTCGAGAAACCGCCGATGTAAGGCGCTTCGTTCGGCGCGTCGGCAAAGGCCGCTCCGGTCGGCAGCGGGAAGGCGTTGGCAAAATCCCGGACGATCCCGCTCGCGCTTTGCCGCGCCACCAATGACGGCACGCGCGAAGGATTCGAGATGACCGGTTGCGCCAGCCGCAATCCTTCATATGACAAAAAGAAAAACGTGCGGTCACGCGCTTCATAGCCCAGTGGGCCGAAGACTTTCTTCGGCAGCGTCAGCGGGCCGCCCAGCGTGAAACCGAAATCATTTTGCCGGAGCGCCGGTTTCTTCAAGCGATTGGCATTGGCGAAGAAGTTATTAGCATCGAGCGCGTCGTTGCGCAGGTAATTGAAAACGCCGTCGTGATACTGGTTCGTCCCGCTGCGCGTAACGATGGACACTTGCGCGCCCGGTTGCCTGCCGAATTCGGGCGCATAGGTCGAAGTTTGAATGGCGAATTCCTGCACCGCATCCACCGAAGCCAGGCTGCTCGTGCCGCCCTGCGCCGAAAACGAAGGCACGCCGCCGCCCGCGCCTTCGTATAGGCTCTGCGACGGGCCGAGACCGAAATTGGCGCTCACGCCATCCACCTGAAAGTTGTTCGTGCTGGGGCGTTGTCCGTTGACCGAGAACTGTCCCTGCGTGACGACGTTCGCGGGCGTGGCGACAACGCCGGGCGAAAGACCGATCAGCGTCTGGAAACTGCGCCCGTTGAGCGGCAGGTTCTCGACGAACTTGCGATCCACGACGGTGGCGACGGCAGGCGTTTCCTTCACCAGTGGAATGTCAGCCGTGACGGTCACCGTTGCGCTCACTTGTGCGACCTTGAGCAGTACGCGCAACGCCTTTTGATCGCTGGCGTTGAGCGTGACGTTCGGAATCTCTGTCGTCGCAAACCCGTCACGCTGCGCCGTCAGCTTGTAAACGCTGGGCGGCAATTGCGGAAACGTAAAAGCGCCGTTGGAATCGCCTTTCACCTGCCGCTGTTGCCGCGTCGCCGGATTGAGTAAGGTGACAGTCGCTGCGGGCAAAATGTTCCCCTGCTCATCCACCACCGTTCCGCTGAGCGTGGCGGTGGCGGATTGCGCGAAGGCGGGAAAAGCGAATAAGCAGGCAAGACAAAATAAACACAATAGCCGATAAACGTGGATCATCATTTTCTCCTGTTGATTGGTTGTGGTCAGACAGCGCGGTAAAACAGAATAGTTCCATAAGGGCAGAAAACCCGCGAGCGAAAATCAATGAATGGGAGAATGCGGAGTGCGAACGGCTGAGATTGCACAATCAAGGGTGAAAGGAACCACGTTCACCTGACGGAAACTTTATTCATTTGCATGCGTGGCATAACGCGCCACCAAAATAAGCAGCGTGTTCAGCGTTAGGCCAATTAAATATGCGCCCAAAATATCGCTCGGCCAATGTGCTCCCAATGTGACGCGGGCGCAGCCGCCAATCAATAACAGCAGGGCGCAGACAAGCACAAAAATCAGCCGCAAATTGCCGCGCAATTTTTGCCAGGCGAGAATTGCCAACAACCCAAACAGCGAAAAAAATATGAGGCCGAAGCCAGAAGGAAAAGAAAAGCCTGAAGGCGAGCCTGTCACGCGAATCAACTGCGCCGCCGGACGCGGACGCGCGATTAAGGCTTTGAGATGCGGCTCCGCCAACACCACTGCGCCAAAACTGATGAGCGCAATCAATGCGCCGCGCCAGCCTGCCAACCACCACGACAGCGCCGCTGTCACCGCTAATAACAAATAATTCCAGGGGCTGCTGACCAGGCTCGTCACGAAGCGCGCCCAGCCGAGTTGTTCGCCGCTCAACGCTTGAATGATTCGGGCAAGCGCCACATCGCCGGGAAAATACGGCCAGCGCGCCGCGAGAAATGCGACGATCAACGTAAAGAGTAATAAGATACTCCAGCGCAGCCATGACTTTTGCATGATTTCCGTTGTTCCTTTCGACCACGACTATACGAGCGAGTGCGGCGAACAACAATGCCAGATGCAAACCTGGTCTCAAAGCTGAATCAAGGCATCGTCCCGCACACCATCACGCACCGACCTTGACCGCTACTTCGGTGCCTTCATTCAACGCGAACATCGTCGAGCAAAAGCCGTTCGCCGGGTTCCGCAAATACTCGATGTAAGGCCGCATCTGCTCTTTGAAGAGAGCAGCGTTATCCGTAATGACAATGCCTCTCTGCCGAATATATGGGCGCAGCAGCTTGAGTACGTCCAACTGATAAACCGGAAAACCATCATTCAGCAGCAAGTCAATCGGATTGCCGAAATCGCGCAGCGTATCGAGCGCGTTGCCTTCGCGGATTTCAACAAAGTCCGACAAACCTGCTTCCGACAAATGCTGGCGCGCGCGCTCGGCTTTGGCGGGAATCATCTCAGTTCCGATGACTTTGCCGCCGCCGTTGTCGCGCACCGCCGCCGCCAGGTAAATCGTTGAGACGCCAAACGACGTCCCGAATTCCACGATGGATTTCGCATTCAACGCGCGCGCCAGCAAATACAGCAAGTGTCCCTGCGGCGGCGAAATCGCAATGAACTTGTCGCGCATGAAATCAGCTTTGCTGGCTTCCCAATACAGGCCGCGCCCTGAAATCAGCCGGGGCAATTGCGGCAGATAATGCAGCAATTGCCGCCAGACTTGCCGCTCTGCTTGCGCGTGAAGCCGCGCGAGCGCTGCTTCGATTTTCGGATCATTGATTGGATTTGGTGATGTGGTCATTTATGTTTTTCCTTTCGCTTCAGGGCATTTTGCCGTACCGTGAAATTATGCGAGTAATTGCTCGCGTTGACTACTCGCTTTTCCGAAAGGGCATTTTGATGAAGAGGAAAATCAGTCTGAAGCCGCGCCGGACGCCGCAACAGGAACGTTCCGCGCAAATGAAGGAAACCATTTTGGAAGCCGCAACTCGCGTTTTGCGCAAGGCAGGAGCCGCCGGATTCACGACCAATAAGGTCGCTGAAAAGGCCGGCATCAGCATCGGGTCACTGTATCAGTATTATCCAAACAAAGAGGCGCTGCTTTTTCATCTACACGAACGCGAGGCTGAGCTAACGTGGCAGGCGTTGGAAGCGATTCTCGATGACGAAACGCGCAACCCGCGTGAACGATTGCACGCGGCAGTGTTACATTTCTTCGTGACCGAAGCGGAGGAATCCTCCTTGCGTGCCGCGCTGAAATTTGCGGCGGTGTTCTTTCACGAATCGAAAGAGTTTCGCGCGTTGGAAAAGAGAATCTTTCAGAAAGTCCGGCTCTTCCTGCAAAGTGCGCAGCCTGCGTTGGCGGACGAACTCGATTTTCAAACCGAATTTTTTCTCGCGTTGATTTCGAGCGTGGCCGAAAACCTCACGACCCAAAACACCAACCCGGAGATCGTCAAAAAATGGGCTGACACGCTCAGCGCCATGCTTTGCCAGCACCTGAAAATTGATTGAGCGCGCACTCAGGTTCAAAACCGGAAGTTATAGGACAGCTTGAAAAACAAGGTCCGCCGTTGCCGGAGCAAGCCTTCGTCCGTCACTCGCCGTTGCACGAGTGGATCATAGCCATTGAACAGCAGGTCGTTGTAGCCCAGATAAAACGTCGTGTTCGGGCGCATAGCGACGCATCGCCAGATAGGCGCCGTTCGCGCTGAAGGCGAAGGATTCAATGCCATCTACCACCGTTTGCTCGCCGCTCGTTAAGTTGAGTAATCCCAGCTTCCGGTGAATCGGCTTTTTCTCTTTCCTGAGCTTTTCTTCCTGCGCCTCAGCATAGCCAAGGCTGTAGGCTACCCACCGCGAGTCCGATGAGAAAACCGGCTGTGCGCCAAAGGCCGCGACTTTCGGCTCTCCTCCGGCAACACTGGTGATGCGCAGCTCATTATTGCGGTTCGAACGGTTGATGGCATAAGCCAGCCATCGCCCGTCGGGAGACAATCCCATGGAACCGAGCGTTTCCCACTGCCCATAATCTTCGGGCGTCAGGCGCTGCTTTGTCTGTGCATCGTTGGTGCTGGTCAGGCCGAAAAACAAAAGAATGATAGCAATGATCACTCGTCGCATAGAAAACCTCCGGGTAGGTGATTTCAAAGAACAATAGTCGTGACGTGCTGAACGACTAATGTCGTCACTACGTGGCACAAAGCCTTATCGTTGTGATGAACCGGGCGGGGTCGTGGAAGCGGCTGAGCCAGAGGCCGCCTGAGCCTCCTGCAAGCCGTTCAATCGTTTGATCTCTTTGACCAGGAAATCGAAATCGGTGAAGGGGGCGCCGCCATGTCTCGCCCAGTGCACGCGTCCCTGTTTGTCGATGAGGATCGTTGAATGCAAT
>Ga0187893_10002305_pt1 | contig 42346 bp, 24 predicted proteins | sample MA1701074metaG_FD_139574 | JGI IMG/M metagenome (GOLD analysis project Ga0187893, IMG submission 139574) | White microbial mat communities from a basaltic lava cave in the Kipuka Kanohina Cave System on the Island of Hawaii, USA - MA170107-4 metaG ... | reverse complement strand
TCTGTTAGTTTTCTTCACGGCGGTTCTCCTTTTCTTAATTGAAAATGCCAACCCGATTCTAACCGAGTCGGGCAGGTGAACCGCCACCTTTTTCAACTTTCAACTATCCCAGGGGCACCGCCGAAAAGCCATGCTCCGAGGCTTAGATAACATGTTATTCATGAAGTCGATTTTCGTGCGCGATGGACACCCGTTACAGAATCTTGACGGCTTAGGTTAGCGTTGAGAGCGTTCGGAGCGTTGAGAGCGTCGAAAAGCGAGCCGGTAAACCGTTGCGAAATAAGCAAGGTCGCGTTGTCCACGTCACGGCCAAAACCGGCGACTGAAATCCAAGATTTACGAATGCAAATCGGTAACTGCTTTATTCTTGGAAGGAATTCTTGTCAGCCAGTTTGTCTATTAAGTCCTGAACTTTCTTTGAATCGAGGCTGTCAACTCCGGCATTCTTGTAGATCTCCTGAGCTTGTCGAAGATATGTCAGCGCATCTTCTTTCCTGCCAAGCGCTGAGTAAGTAAAGCCGATTCCTCGGAGAGACCGTAGCTTGGGTGAAGTAACCTGCGCACTGATATTCAATGCTTTCATAAAAGAGCGTAATGCATTATCTGTTTGTTTCTGCCGAAGGTAAATCTCGCCGAAAGCGTTATGCGTCTCTGCTTGAACGTAAGGATAGACTTTAGGATTGTTGGAAATAATATCCAAGGCGCTTTGTGCATGCTCTAGCGCTTTTGGCAACAGTCCCTTGCCGAGATAAGCGTCAGCCATCCTATTATGGGCATGAACTTGAATATATGGCGTTTTGATTCGCCCAGCGATTTCCAATGCTTCCTCTTCAAGGGGTAATGCCTCGTCGAACCTTCCTTGCTGAATGTATATCTCGCCAATAGTGGCAGTGAGACGAGCTTCTGCCTCAGGGTTCTCGATCTTTTTCGCCATCTCAACTGCTGATTGAAGTTTCTTTAAAGCCTCCTGGTATCTACCCTGATAGTTATAAACGTCTCCTATATTTCCAATAGTGATCACTTCACCAACCGGATGATCAATCTTTTGAAATTTTTCTAAAGCTGACTGATGTGCGGCCATGGCTTCAAGTAGATTAAAGCGATCAACATGAACATTACCGATATTACCGAGTACATTGGCTTGGCCTAAAATGTTATTCATATCCTGAAATAACATTAACGCTTCTTGATACCGTAGAAGAGCCTCATCGGGTTTACCAAGACCATGAGCATTAACGCCAAGATCTAGACGGGCGTTTGCTTCACCTAACTTATCGCCGACCGCCGTCAGTATTTCTAAAGACCTTCGCAAAGCATCATCAGCTTCTTCTCGTTTGTCCTGCGGAATTAAGACAGCTCCGAGCGTAAGGAGAAAAAGTCCTTCGAACTTTCGTTGGCCCCTTCTCCTCGCAAGTTGGAGTGCTGGGACTAACACGCGTTCGGCTTCCTCATATTCGGATAAATAACGCAATGACAGGGCGAGGTTGAGATACGCAGATGAAGTTGGTGTGATATTTAATGACTGCTGATAATTGTCGGCTGCCTGACGGTATTTCTTATTTTGAAAATCGCGCTCACCAGAATTGAAAAAATCTTCCGCCTCTTCAGCCCGCTCGGCGGCTGATTGGCGCAACTCATGTGTGATACCGTTTGGTGTAGCCTTCTCTTTTAATCCTCCAGGGCCAATTGGTTCGAAGGATGAGTTGAGAATGACCATTTCCTTGTAAATGTATGCGCTGTAAGCCAACGCGGAGAAAAAAACGGCAGCGATAACCAAGTGAAGCTTTTTACCGTCCAATTTCCTAAGAAACGGGAAGCGCTTGCGTTGCCTCTGGGTAAAACTGACTGTGAGGAGAAGGGCCGCCACAGCAGCCAAGAATGAAAGTATGTAGGTTAACGAGATGAGGGAGTAGATCTTCCACATGGGTTCATTATACTTCTCGGCTTAACCAAGTCTCTCGAAACCTCAGCCGAGCAATTTTGGCAACGAATTCGAAAGGGTGGCAACTCTTTATAACCCCTCTTTTCCGCCCCGTATACTTGCTAATCAACTAATGAGGTCCGTTGGGGACTTATTGGGGACTTTTGCGGGAATAAAGGGAGCGCCGGGAATTGGGGAACACTTCCTCTGTGCCCGGCGCCCTCGCCTTGGTCGAGTCTGTAAACTGAAAAGGCCGATCAAAGTAGCGGGCCTTTGGTTTTCCTGACATCAACCTCGGACAGAAACTTTGGCTTCGTGCGCGTTATTGTTTTCGACCTCGTTGAGTGTATGTCTGACCCAGAGTGCAAAACGTAGAAAGCCAAACGCTGGGCTTTGATCTAATTTCACGCGCGCCTTGAACAAATAACACGAATGAAGAATGCCGCTTTATCGAAGTGAAGGGCCGAGCATATCGCGGTCGCAATCAGAGACTTGAAGAAGACCAACCCGAGTGGCGCTATTCAAAAAGGAAGTCGGTCCTCAAACCATCCTTGCGGTGCGCGCTGCAATTCAGGCATTGATCCGACAATACGATCAAAGTGATCAAAATGGAATATCGTAATCATCGCAGTCGAGGAATACCTGGTCAGATGCGTGTTTCTCTCTGGGCGCGCTTTCGGCCTTGAGTTCATCCCAAGTAACGCCATATGGAAATCCCCATTCCGTATATCCCGCAATGTGGGAGAAAGTCTCATCGGATTCGACAAAAAGCCCTTCCTCCGAGGCGAGTTCTTCGGCGCGTTCCCGCTTCTTCCTGGCACGCTGCCGCGCCTTTTCTTCTTCAGTCCGCTTTGCGTGCGCCAATCTCTGCTCATCAATCTTGATACCGAGTTGGCGCAGCTCGATGATGGCGCAGACGGTGTCCACCCCGTACCAGTTTCGATAGCCCTTCACGACATCGCGGCTGGTGTACGTCGGAAGCCATTGCTTCGCCGACTGCAACCGCGCCGCTCTGTTCATCCGCCTGCGTCGAGACGTGCTCTTGGACATTACTACGACAGAATGTAACCCAGTTTTTCCAACTCCTGGCGAAAATGCTGCTCGCGATTTGCCCGTACCACGAGATGGCGATCGCCAGCGCGCAAACAATAACCCTTGACCGCTTTCAGGTTGGCGATGCGTTCGGCAAGCATGGCGTCTGCACATTCGATCAAGCTCGCATTGCCCTGATTTTTGATCGCGCGAGCGCGGTCGGTTGCGTTGCGGAAGAAGCCCGCGACCGTCTCAGGCAGCGGCTGCTCATCGCGTTCCTGAAGAAAATCGGAAAGCATTTTGAGATCGTGACCGGCTTCAATCGTTTTCAGGGTTCGAACCAGGCTGAACTGCCATTCGTTTTCCGCTGTGCGCTCGGCGAACGATTCGAGCACGCTCTCTTCGTCAGGCGACAGTCCGCCGCTGACCATCAGCCGCAGGCTCGGCATCACGGTGAATGACGCTTTTTCTGTGATCGGCTTCGGCGAATACTCGGTCGAAAGACCGAGGCAGTAAGCGCCCAGTTTTGTCAGCCTGAACTCCCAGAGGCCATCATACCGGCTGAGAAACCAAAGTTCGTCCGTGCCCCAAAGCTTGTCGTAATCGTCGCGCGCGTTAACCGGCGAATCGTATGCGACATCGACTATTCCCAGGGTCGCCGCGTATTCAAACAAGCGACAGAGAATGTAACGGCCCTGGAGGATTTCCCAATCGTGAGAGCCCTCGTAACCCAGGCTGCAGTAATGCGCATCTGCGATGTACAAGCCCCATGGATCGCGCGAAACATAAAAGTAGTAATTACGCGCCTGCATGAAGCGAAAAAATTCATCCACGTCGATCCATTCATCGACCGGACAATCACGCAAGGCGCGGCAGATCGTTTCGCGTCTGCCGGATACAGCGGTCAGGGACATCCTGCCTTTCCCATGCTGTCCTTTGATCGCATCGATGCGTCGTAACTCGTCGAATCCGCTGAAGCCAAGCCATTGCTTCCAGATGAGGCGCAGCGTTTCGTGCGCGGGCACAACGAACGCTTTCGCGCCGGCTTTGGTAAGCTTCAGGCGTGAATCCTCCTTAACCGCAAGCTTTGCCGCTTGCAGCAGCAACGGCCACGCGAAGGGTTTCATAGGTCCAACCTTGTCTGCGTCTTTGCCAAACCTGGCGCTCGAAGAATAGAAATCTCCGCCGTAGAGCGCACTCTCAATCAGCTTCATGGAAGATCCAGGCGGATATCCGGTCTTGTCGCTAACGCGAAGCCTTCCTTCCTTGATCAAGCGCAATAGAACCTTCAGATCGCGCAGGGCAGCCTGCTCCATCTCGACCATCATCAATTTGTCTGACTCATTCTTCGCGTTCTCAGCAACTTCGTCGTCAGGTTCACTCGCGCTCACTTTGATCTGCGCCGGCGCTGGTTGCGGGACAAATTCTTTCAGACGCTCGGCCAGCGCGCCGGGAATTCCCTCTCGCGAAAGCAGCAACCGAGCGAGCGTTGGGCCATGCTTCTCGTGCGCGCCGTAGTAATTACGCTCGCTGCCGAAGGAAGGCAGTTGCCCATACTTTGCTTTGAAACGAGTTTCATCGAATCTCAAGTTCTTCGAGTAGATAGCTTCGGCAACGGCAGCTTGTTCTATGTCGTCAAGGCGAGTCCATACCTCACGCAAGCGACCGCCCTGCAGATGCCCGGCGATGAAATCGATGAGTTCGGGCTTGCGAATGATCTTTTTGTTCCCGCCGAGGAGTTTGGCGTACCACTTCAGATTCTCGGCGTTCTCTCGCTCAAGCCCCTCGTTAACGGACATTGCTGCGAGCGGTTTGTATTGAACGGCCATGTGGTTATCATAATTGACACAATGCCGATCACGCACACGAACAGACACCGAGACACGTATTATCTTCACGTCGGCAAGACGAAGACGGGACGACCAACTTATTACTTTTCAATGAAGGCTGACGGCCCGCTGGCTGAGGCTTTGCCCCGGGGCTTCGAAATCTATGAGAGTCCGCACGGGCAGGTATTTTTGCGAAAAATCCTGCCGAAATTGATCTCGGACGACGAATTGGCGGTCGTCGAACGAGAGATTGATCGCTTTGTTCACTTAAAGGGCAGCCGAGTTGAGCGCAAGCTGAAGGTCTTAACGGTGTACGTCGCGGATCGGAAGGAGCATTTGATTAAAGAGCTTCGACAGGTGACGCCGTGGAAACTTATGGCCCACCTGGATCGCGCGCCTAAGGATCTGTGGTCTTACTTTGCGGAACTTCAATTTGTGCTGGTCGACGACAAAAGGCGCTTGTTTCATGCCCGACGTTATTGCTACCGAGGAAGCATCGATGATTGGATCGACATTGGCGAGCGCGGTCTCTTGCCCAAGTTGGCGAAGCAATACATCAAACACCTCGACCGAGAATCTTACTTCGAACTTTTCTGAAAAATGCCCAAACGGATCGATAAAGCGCGGCTTTGAGGAGTTGATTGACGAGGCGACTGTTGATTGTTACGGTGAAGAAGAGGAACATACGGCTCTGCTTACAATGATCGAAGGGCGTGTAATCTGTCCATTTCGGGCGAAGGTCATTGGTGAAACGATCGAAGTCACGCGGCTCGCATGGCCAAAGTCAGGTTACGGCATGCTCGCAGAGTGTCGTCGTAAAGGATCGCTTACCGCGTGGATATAAACTCCCTGGAATGGATTGAACCACTTCCGGAAGGCTATGAATGGATCGCCGCTTATCAGGCATGGCGCGAACGAAACAATTGAGAAAACTCACGTGTTCACGAATTGTGAACAGGTTTATATTGTGACGCTAGGCCCCTAGCTTCGCCTCTGCAAGGCTGCGTCGTGTTTTCGATATTGGCGCCTAACAAGTCGCCTCATTTTGTCAGAAAAACCATCCATTATTTCTGACAGAATCAGCGTGAACTCAGTCTTTTGCCCTTTACCACTAAAATAATCGCGCCATTTAAGCTACATTTTAGTGGCGCGATTACCGCTAATCGCGCCACTAACATTTCAATTGTCTCCAAGCAAGGCGGGTATTGGGGAAAATATGCCTAGGAAGCCACCTGCCGATCTAACTGAACTCTAATCGGCCACGTCACAAACAACCCAAGCGGAATGAGCGTCGAAGAGTTGCTTCGTATAATTAAGGGGGAGTCAGTCGCCGGACGCTCCAGCGGCGCTGGTCCATCTGCCGTACTTTGCAGCCGTTCGAAGATGTTAACAAGCGAGTATCGCGATTGGCAGCAAACATCCCTTTTATTCATGAGAATCATTGAGAGGAAATATGTCGGAGATCAATCGTTCGCTGGTAATCTTGAAGCCGAAGCAACCATTTCTCGATTGGGCTCGAACGCTCGATGATGAAGACAAGGATCTTACTCTCGAGCAGTTGGCCCAAGACTCAATCGCGTACCTCATTCCAGAGCTTTGGCAGGATTCTGACCACCAGGAACTGCTTGAATCGTATTACGACATACTCTTCGACGAGCAACTGGCAGGATGGTGGACCGATGACGCGGCTTGGCCACAGAAACGAGACCTGAAGATATTTCTGGATTGGTTCGAAGTTGAGTTTCATACTCTGGTAATCGATCTCTGCGACGAGCCGATTCACCGATTCCAGTTCGAAGATGACGATCTTACATCCAAACCAAGGAGTTGAATCCTTTATGAATCGTAATCGATTCCCTTACGGAACCAAACGGCCGCTCCACTTTTCTCAAGCCGAACTCGACGACATACGCGAGCGTACTTTTGCTCCCGATTTTGCGAAGCACGCAATCGTCGAGGGTGAGTTATTCATTGTCTTTCTGGCCCAACGGCGTTACCGTCCAGCCCGGGAGCGGCGCGCAAAATCATCTTCAACTCAACCGAAACTCTCAGCTCCAATCGGCGGCCTGCAAGCGGCTTGTTATGCCGCTTCCGTCGGAAGCGTGCCCGCTTTACGTTACCCAATAACTCTTCTCCGGCTTGGCAGCCCATCTAGTCTTCTGCCAGTTCGAAACCAGCAGGTGTTCAGTGCCGCATTCTGGACAGAATGCAAACAACGAGTCATCCTCAATCCTAGCCACTTGGAGCAGTCCTAAACAGCCACGACCACCTGGACGTTTCCTGCATTCAATGAGCGTCTCACAGCTAGCGCCCTGTTTCAGCGAACTGCCGTATTCAATGACACGCAGCACGGCAAGAAGCCGCCTACGCAACTTCGGATTTTCCTTTGGAATTGCTCCGTTCGGTTCCAGCCAATGCCAGGGATCGACGATCAACATGAGTCAACGTATATCACAGACGGCTAAACGCAGATAAGGAACATTGCGTCGCATAGTAGTTGCCGCCTACGGTATCCTTCTGTTCTGCCGATCGTGTTGAACTCCAGTTGTTGGGCCAGTGTCGCAGACGAGAGGGAACGGGCCGGGATTCCTTTTGACGAGCTAATGAAGCCTTTCTATCTACTAAACGTCTTTGATAATTACTTAAGTTGAAAGTTTTATTTCATCATATCGACTGAACGCGATTGCACGCGCTTGCCGCAAAACCGCGAAGCTTGGAAAGATCAACTACGGCCAAGCCAACGGATTCACCTGCCACAGTTTTCGCCATACCTTTGTCTGACCTGATGGAGGTCACCGGCAACGACGTCGCCTTGGTGATGTCTTACAGCGGACACCGCTCGATGGAGTCCTTTAAGACTACCTGCACCCGACCAAACAAGGGAGTATACTTGCTAACCAACGCATGAACAGCGTTGGGGACTTCTTGGGGACTTTTTCGGGAACAAGAGGGAACACAGGGAACTGGGGGGTTGAAGCGAACGACGCAAAAGACACTGCTAGCCGCAATCAAATTCGCAGTCATTTTCGGCTCATCACGATGATGTTCAGCGAGGGTAACTTTGAGGTTCCCATGCTCGTTCACGAGAAGACACCTCCCGCAAGCGAGATCATGACTGGAAATCCACTGGAGGTTAAGACTGATCAATGAACAGTCGCGTCATGGCTTACCCCTTCCATCAACCAATGAGGCAAGCCTAGATTTTCGACGTCACTTAGCGGGATGTTGTTTCAGATCGGTGGTGTTCACGCCAAAAATAAACTGCCTAAAATACGCGCTTATTTCTTCCGAGGCGTGACTTTAATGAGGCTTGGAAAAAACCGCGATGCTCTTGCTAATTGTGAGCAGGTGAGTGACGACTTCTTCATCTTCCCACAAGTTTCACTTGCTTGGTCGGTTCATTACCTAGAATAGTTGCCATCAGGGTGATTTCAGTTAAAGTAACGTAACTAAATGGAGAACTAATATTAAGTGAATGCTTCACAAGTCATGCTCCAACATGCGCACCCGGCGAAATTCGTTGCGGAGATCTTGGATGTGATTTGGGCGTTTTACTTCCGGTGGAATCAGAACTGGATCGGAGCCGTGGAGTGTCCTACTGTTTCTGGGCAGCACTATCGCGCTCCGGAACAAGCCGGTCGAATACCTGGCCGCATCGTCGTTAGGAAGAGTGATGCTGGTTTACAGCACGCCATAAACTTCATCATGTATAACGTCAGCGCGTTGCCAGTGATCTAGGGCCTTTGGACTCACGAGGTACTCTACATTGTTGCTGGTTATTCTTTCATCCATGGGCGTGATGATGACATTAACCAGTTCCCTCCGATTATCCTGCGATTTACCAAAGTCTCAGCCGATTACCTTACGAGATTCACTCAGTTGGAAATCTAAATGCTTGAGTTAACTGTAAGCATAACGATCGCAGAGATCGCTTTCCAAAACAGTCAATTACTCACTGCGGAACGTCTACACGCATGGTCGACATAAAGACGCTACTAATTCAAATCTCAGTCATTCTCATAACGTCCTATGCGGTTGGATGGCTTTTGAGCAAGATTCATCAACCGCAGGTGATGGGCGAAATGGTAGCAGGCGTTATGCTGGGACCGTCGCTGCTTGGCTGGCTGGCCCCCAATTTGTCGGCAGCATTATTCCCGCCTGAGAGTCTTACTCTTCTGTACTCCCTAAGCCACGTGGGTCTTCTCCTCTTCATGTTCATGGTAGGTCTGGAGCTAAACACGAAAAAGCTCCATGAGTTGGGTCGGGTCGCTATTGTTATAAGTCATACCAGCATCATCGTGCCATTTGTCCTGGGCGCTTTGTTCGCTTTCCATCTCTATCCGCGAATAGCAAACAAGAGCACCCCCTTCCTTGGTTTCGTACTTTTTATGGGGGTGGCCATGAGCGTAACAGCATTTCCGGTGCTGGCTCGTATATTGACTGAACGAAATCTACTTGGCACAAGGCTTGGGATTCTTACAATCGCCTGCGCTGCGGTGGGCGACTTAACTGCGTGGTGCCTGTTGGCGGCTATTAACGCAATAGTCAGATCAGAACTCAGTCACTTTTCTCTTTGGCAGATGCTCGCGGGCCTTGCTCTGTATCTCGGCGTTATGCTCTTCGTGCTCAGACCCATTGTTAGAAACTTGGCCGCCCGACACTCGGGCACGCGAGTGAGCGACACTGCAATTGCTGGCATACTCTTGTGTATTCTGGCATCGAGTTTGACCACAGAGTGGCTAGGCATACATGCGCTGTTTGGAGCCTTTTTTGCGGGTGTCATGATGCCCAAAGAAAAGGTTTTCGTCGAAGACTTGAAGAACAAATTCCACCCGCTAGTTGTGGTTCTCCTTATTCCCTTGTTTTTTGCCTTTACAGGATTGCGAACGAGCCTTGGTCTGATCAGTGGCACGGCAATGATCGTCTATTGCGGATTGCTGTTCATTGTTGCAGTAGCCGGTAAATTTGTAGCCTCAATGATTGCTGCGAGAGTGATGGGAATTCCATGGCGTGAAGCTGCAGCGGTCGGAATCCTCATGAATACCCGGGGATTGATTGAGTTGGTAATTCTGAATATCGGTTTGGAGATCGAAGTCCTTACGCGACCACTATTCTCAATGATGGTACTAATGGCAATTGGTACAACCCTGATGACGACCCCGCTATTATCATTGATCATCTCCAAGCCCATTGAGGTGCCATGACTAAAACCAGAAGTCGATCTCAGGTGGTGAGAGACTTGTGGTACTGGTTCGGTGAAAGAGGATCGATTGAAATTAACAATTCTGAAAGCACTGTGTCCGGCTGCGCAACGATATTGTCCAGTATCTGTTTGAAATTCTCTGCCATTCGCTGAATAGTGGAATTTTCAAACAGTTCCGGATCATAGACCAGCGTCGCCGTCACCGTTTCTTCGCCCGTCGCGATGTAGATGTCGAGGTCGGTTCTAACGGGTGAATGCGAGCCCTTGAGCGTGCTCACGGTCATGCCCGGGATGTGGATTTGGTCCGCCAGGTTCTGAAATATCAGCATCACCTGGAAAAGCGGTGTGCGGCTCAAGTCTCGATCCTTATAAAGCTCCTGCATCACCTTCTCGAAAGGCACATCCTGATGCTGGTATGCCTCGAGCGTCGTATCTCGTACACGCTTCAGAAGTTCTCGAAAGCTCAGTTCTGGTTCGAATTTGACGCGCAATACAAGTGCGTTTACAAAAAACCCGATTAGCCCCTCGGTCTCTGACCTGTTGCGGTTCGCGATTCCAGTGCCGACTGCGATGTCGTACTGACCGGAGTGCTTGCTCAGCAACACGTCGAATGACGCCAGCAAGGTCATGAAGAGTGTCACCGCTTCTCTGCGGCTCAGTTCATTCAACTGCTGTGTCAACTCTTGACTCAGGGTAAGGTTCACCACCTCCCCACGGTCATTCTTTATTGGTGGGTATGGCCAATCAGTTGGCAATTGCAAGACCGGCACACCGGCCAGCTGCTTGCGCCAATAGGCCAACTGTTGCTCCAGCACTTCGCCTCGTAGCCACTCTCTTTGCCACAACGCATAGTCGCCGTATTGCACTGCCAATTCCGACAACTCACTCTGGCCGCCACTTATATAGCGTTCGTAGAGATGGCCCAACTCTCGCACCAGCACCTGCAACGACCAACCGTCGCTCACGATGTGGTGGATCGTCACCAGCAGCACGTGCTCCGTTTCTCCCAGCACCAACAATTTCACTCGCAGCACCGGACCTGTGCTCAAGTCAAAGGGTGTCGCCGCCTCCACTGCCGCGCGCCGCTCTACCTCGCGCTCCCGCTCCTCCGCACCCAACTTACTCAGCTCTATTTCTTCAACCACTAACTCATAGTCAGCCGCCACCCGCTGCACGGCCAGTCCCTCAGGAGCAGGGAAACTGCTGCGCAGCACTTCGTGCCGTCTGACTACTTCGCTCAGGGCTCGCCGCAACGCCTCCTTGTCCAGCCGTCCATTCAGCCGTACTCCCAGCGCCAGGTTGTAAGCCGTGCTGCCGGGTTCCAGCTGATCCAAAAACCACAGCCGCTGCTGCGCAAACGAGAGCGGCCGTTCCACTCCTTCCGTGCGCCGCACCAGTGCCGGCACCCCAGCACTGAGCGCACCTCCAGCCCGCGCTCGCTTCACGCACGCCGCCAAGCCTGCCACCGTCGCGTCCGCAAACAGTTCCCGCAGCGGCAACTCCACTGCAAACACACGCCGCACCTGCGAGATCACACGCGTTGCCAGTAGCGAGTGCCCGCCCAATTCGAAGAAGTTCTCGTCGCGGCCCACTCGCTCCAGTCCCAGCACTTCGCTGAAGATCCCACCCAGCAGTTCTTCCTCGACTGTGTGCGGTTCGGACCAGTCGCTCTTGCTTACACGTTCGCCCGGCGCCGGCAGCGCCTGGCGATCCACCTTACCGTTAGGTGTCAACGGCAAACTTTCCAGCCAGACGAACACTGACGGCACCATGTACTCAGGCAAATGCTGCCGCAACTGCGCGCGCAACTTAGCTAGGTCACTCACAGCCCCAGCCCGCCACACCACATAGGCCACCAGTTGTCCCTCCCCCCCACGATCTGCATGCCGCACGACCACCGCTTCTTTAACTTCTTCGTGCTCGCGCAGCGCCGCCTCCACCTCGCCCAACTCAATGCGATGCCCTCTCACTTTCACCTGCTGGTCCACTCGCCCCAGACAATCTATCCGCCCGTCCTCCAGGTATCGTCCTATATCGCCGGTCCGATAGAACCTTGCTCCTCCTACACGACTGAACGGATCCGGCACAAATCGTTCGGCTGTCAATTCCGGGCGGTGCAAGTAGCCCCGTCCTACGCCCACTCCGCCGATGTAGATCTCTCCCAGCGCTCCAAGCGGAACCGGATTCAACTGTGAATCCAATATGTGGACTCGCGTATTCGTGATCGGGCGTCCGATCGATGCCGTCGGTCCTTGCTGCTCCGCATAACACTCACCGCAAGTACACTGTATCGTCGTCTCGGTTGGTCCATAGAGGTTGTAGAGCCGCGCTTGCTTCACTCGTTCGTAAAACTGTCTCACTTGCGCGCTCGCCAACGGTTCTCCTCCGCAGAAGACACGCCGCAGTGTCCGGCACCGTTCCAACCCTTCGCCTTCCAGCAGCATGTCCAGTTGTAACGGTACCAGTTGCAGCGTCGTGATCCGCTGCTCGCGCAGGGTACGCAACAAATAATTCCGGTCGCGATGTCCTCCGGGTTCAGCCATTACCAGTGTGGCGCCGCTCATTAACGGAGCGTAAAACTCCCACACCGAGGCGTCGAAGCTGAATGGGGTTTTTTGGAGAATGCGATCTTCAGCCTCGAGCGGGAATGCCTGTTGCATCCACAACATGTGATTAGTAAGACTGCCGTGTGTGACGATTACTCCCTTCGGCACACCCGTCGACCCCGAGGTGTAGAGCACATACGCAACGTTCTCACCCGCCGCCCCATTGAAAACTCGCCTATCTTCGTGCTTCGTCGTGGAAATTTTTTCGATCTCTAACAACTCGGCTTTACAGCCTTCGAGTTTGGAAAATAGTGCCGTTTGCGTTATCACGAGCCGAGTGTTGCTGTCGCGCAGCATCAAATCTATCCGGTCGCTGGGGTACTGCGGGTCCACAGGAAGATAGGCGCCTCCGGTTTTCAAGACTCCCAACAGCGCGATCACCATTTCCACTGATCTTTCGAGGCATATTCCAACCAGTACATCCGGCCCGACATTACGACTTGTTAGAGAAGCAGCAACCCGATCTGAGCGTTTGCTTAATTCCCGATAGGTAAGCGTCTGTTCTTCAAACTGAACTGCAACAGCGGTTGGCGTAATATCAGCTTGCGCAGTAATTAATTCATGTACGAGTAAATTTTGATTTGCAAATTGCACCGGCGCGGGATTGAAGTCATCGATCAACTTCTTGCGCTCCGATGGCGATAATATGTTTAGCTCTCCGAGGTTTGTGTCAGGATTGTCTGCCGCATCCGCAAGGATAACTGCGAGGCCCTCCGCTAACCTCTGAACTTCTTCTCTTGCATGCCGTTTTTCATCCCAGTGCAAGTTAAGGTAAAGGAGATTGTCACGCCTCCGGCAACTGAGCTGAATTCCAAAGCGATCAACATAAGCATTCAACTCGGAAACGGTGAATCGTACTTCCTGTTGCTCGTCGTCTGGATGGCTTAGATCCAGATACTCAAACGAATAGGGAAAATAAAATACTCCGGCTCTGTTTTCCTGGTCTACTGCATTCCAATTGAAGTACTCCTGCCATTCGGCGGCCTCTTGAATCTCGCGCATTGCTCTGCCCACCGCTTCATTGAAGGATCGGTTCCTCTCTAACTTAAGAGATATAGGAACATTCCGAGTTAAAAGCCCAACGACCTCACGTAGCCTCTCATCGGACCGACCGTTGCAAGCCACCGCCATGCGAGAGGATGTCTCATATCCGAGGCGATCCAAAAGCGATGCCCACGCGGCAAGTAGGAAACCCAGACCATCCTGTTCACGCGCCAGAATCCTGCTGACTGTTTCCTCCGACAGATTTACTGCCAGAGCGTTTGGCAAAAATTCGGAAGCCGCTGTAGCAGAGACTGACGCCACTGCCGATAAATCAGATATTTTTTCCTTCCAATATTGCGGCCCGACTGCGGGATTTAGACTTTCGCTAAGCTCGTTGAGCCATTCAGCAACATCAGCATATTGAAGTGAAAGCGCGTTGTTCTCCTCATCAACGCCGTGATAGGCGTGATTTATCTCCTCAACGACGACAGCCAAACTTGCAGCGTCCGCACACAGCGCCGGTATCTCTATTTTGAGTAAGCCCTGACGGTCGCCGGTTTCTAAGAATTCATAGTGCAGCTGAGGAATGTAGCCGATGACCTGTACTGGTATTGAAATGCCCGGCAACGTGTGGAACGTAGTACGCAGCGCCTCATGCCGGAAAACCACACTTTCAACAGCTTGCTTCAAGCGGTTGATATCTAAAATCCCTTCCCAACGCACGAGCGCATGCGCGCGGTAACTCGCGGTTCCGTCGGTGCTCATTAGCAGCCATAAGCGACGCTGCAAAGGTGAGAGGCGATAGCCTTCAGTAATTTGTTGGGCCATAACAGAACCTCGACTCACTGCACTAAGTCTGTGCGAGTATGTGGGTCGCCCATTGAGACAATGATTTTTCGCGGACCGGTAAAGGGGCTACGTCCGTGCGCAACTAACATGTTGTCAAGCAGCAATACGTCGCCTTTTTGCCATTGAAACCGGACTGTCGCAGCATCGTATGCCAGCCGAATATGTTCAATTACTGAGGGGTCGATCGGCGTACCATCGCCATAATAGGTGTTATATGGCAAATCTTCTTTCGCGTACTCGGCGAGCAGTATTTCTCCGATACTTTTTTCGAGGCTGGACCAATGCCAAAATGCAATGTGGTTGAACCAAATATTCTCTTGAGTTTGAGGGTGGATAGCAATGGCAGGTCGAACTTGTTTTGTCCTTAGTTGTTCGGGACCTCTCCATTCAGCAGTGATGCAGGCACGCCGGCAGTAATTCTCCAGTTCTTCCTTAGTCGATACGCCGAAGGAAACTCTCCACGGTAAGCCTAAGTGCTCGTTGAAATTTCGCAACAGCATGTAACCCTTATCTTCGAAGAGCTGCCGAACTTCGGGATCGATTCGCGTCAACACCTTACGCACGTCAGCAATTGGCGTCTCTCCGCCAACAGGTGGAGCGACGAGGCAGCAGAAAGAGATCTTCATGGGCCAATTTATGACATAAGAGTTCTCGTTGTGCGGGCGAATAGTATACTCGGGCGGAAACTCGGTCGAGGTATAGACGCTGTCTCCAAGCGCAGTCCGAGGAGTAGCGCGCTCCATGTAATCAACGTACTCCAAATCGATGCTGCGGGTAAATGCGTGGAAGTCCGCCTGATCGGCGACGTCGAAACCGCGGAACAGGATCGCGCCGCTCTGACCTAAGAGATCGGCCACCTTCTGACTATTGTCATCGATCCACGTATGCAGTTTCAGCGATTCGAGAGAGGACTCAATCGTTAGAGGGATGGAAACGGTTTCGAAGAGCGGTGCGATCTTCACGAACTCGCTGCTTGATCTGATTGGACGACGCTTGGCAGATCCGATTCCGGGACGCAGATTACTTATTCCGGACATTTCAGCCCTCCTTGTTTCACGCCAGAGCGACGAGGATCTGTCGCTCACCTTCATAAGAGTTTCTGCCATGAGCGACGAGCACGTTATCAACCACAAGGAAATCTGATTTCTGCCAAGGGAAGAAGACAGCACGCTCGCGCATCAGACTACGCAGGTATCGCAAGTCGTCGGGATCAATCGCCGAGCCATCGCCGTAGAAGGAGTTATGCGGCAAATCCTCTATGCCGATACACATGTCGGAGAGCGCTTCGAGAGTTTCCGCGTCGATCAGTGAAGGGTGCCATATATCTGCCTGGTTGAACCATACTTGCTCACCCGTCTTGGGATGAGTGATCGTGGCCTCTCGCACCTGACTCACGCGTAAGCCGCCATCATCCCTCCAGATGAATTCGACGCCACCCTCGCGCAAGTATTTTTCGACTTCGCCCTTATCTTCGGTCTCGAAACAGTCTTGCCACGATTTGCCCATCCCGAATCCACCGTGCAGGTTGTGAATGTACTTTACTTTTTTATGCGTGAATTGCTCTCGAATACCCGGCTTAACCGCTTGAAAGACCTCGCGACAGTCCACAATCGGCGTCTCACCTTTTTGCTCTGGCGGAATCACGCAGAAAAAGAAAACTTTGCTGGGCCACTTGTGCGCGTAGGAGAGTTCGTTATGCAGAGCTATCTCATACTCCTGTGGATACTGCGTAGAGGTGTAGATCTTTTCGCTCACATGCCGGCGCGGCGAATCGCCTTCTACATAGCCGAGAAGCTCGGGCTCGATGACACGCACGACACTGCCAAATTCTTCCGGAGTATTTATTTCGAATCCTCTGAAGAGGAGCGCGCCGTGCGTTAGCAACCAGTCGTTAAATGACGCGCGATTATTTTTAATCCAATCAATCAGGAAGGAGAGGCTACGATTTTCAGGCGCGCTCCCTGTTGGCTCAATGATTAACGGGAGAGACTTAGTGTCGTCAAAAAGCTTTGCGGTAATCATTTCTCACTTCTTAGGGTGAACTTCAGCGTTTGCGATGAGTCATTGGCTAGCTTCCAAACTCAATTCTCTGTCAACTGTCGCCAGACCGCGGTTAGAAAAATTTCTCGTCTTATAACCGTCTCCGAGTGCGGGACGGACCATGTCAGCAGGCAGGAACTCGAGGCAGACGACATGATCGCGATACTGCGAGAATCGATCATAGCGAGCCAACAACTCACCTGTGACAGATTCCCAAACGCAAAGTTCTCCGAAGTCACTGGATGAGGCAACCGTTGCACTGTCAGGCGACCATGCCAGGTTCCTTATTAAACCCCTATGACCCTCGAGCACGCGGCTGGTTTCCCCCGATCTTGTATCCCAGAGCCGAACAGTTTTATCTGCGGAGCCGGAAGCTAAAGTGTTTCCATCAGGTGACCACGCCAAACCACGTACTGGAGCTGCGTGACCTTCGAGCACGCGGCGAGTCTCGCCGGTCTCCGTGTCCCAAAACCTTATTGATTTATCACCGGAGCAGGAAGCCAGAGTGGCTCCGTCGGGAGACCATGCCACACCTCGCACCCACTCTGTGTGACCTTCGAGCACACTACGAATCTCGCCGGTCTCCGCATCCCACAGTCGAATAGTTTTATCCTGAGAGCAGGATGCCACTGAGTTTCCGTCCGGTGACCACGCTACGCTCCAGACCCATTGCGAGTGTCCTTGCAGAATGCGTGTTGTGCCTGACTCGGGCTCCCAAAAACGGACATTGTTATCTGAATAGCCGGCAACCAGCCTCGCCTGATTTGTAGGTGACCAGGCCACCGACAAGGGCCACTCCGAACGTCCTTCGAGTATCTTTCGCATTGCGCCGGCCTCAGGATCCCATAGCCGGATGGTATGGTCCGTGCAACCCGTGGCGAGGGTCGCTCCGTCAGCCGACCACGCTAGACTAACTATAGGAGCCTGATGACCCTGGAGCAGATGGTCTATCCTGCCTGAGGCCGCATCCCAGATCCGCACAGTCATGTCCACAGAGCATGAAGCTACCTTAGCTCCATCGGGTGACCAGGCAACGCCTATGACCCAGGCTGCGTGACCTTCAAGCACGTTGCGCATCTCGCCCGTCTTTGCATCCCACAATCGAGCGGTTGTATCGGCTGAGGCAGAGGCCAGAGTAGCTCCGTCGGGCGACCACACTACGTTTGCCAGCCAATCTGCATGTCCTTCTTGCACGATGCGGATTTCACCTGTCTGGACATCCCACAGTCGAATGGTTTTGTCCTGAGAGCTTGAAGCCAAAGTTGTTCCATCGGGCGACCACGCCACTCCGGAAACAATACCTGCATGGCCCTCCAGCACGCGCCGCGTCTCACCAGATGCCGGGTCCCATAGTCTGATAGTTTGATCCGCTGAGCATGAGGCAAGCGTCTTTCCGTCAGGTGACCACGCCATTCTGATTACCGGAGCCCGATGCCCTTCGAGGACACGGCGCGTCTTTCCCGAGGCCGGATCCCATAATCGAATGGTCTCCTCATATTGGGAAGACAGATCCCCAGCACCCGACGCCAAAGTTGTTCCGTCAGGAGACCACGACACGCACGACACAGTTTCTGCATGCCCCTCCATGATCCGCAACACTCTTCCCTCGACTATATCCCATAGCCAGACACAACCATCCTTGGTGCCGGCAGCAAGCGTCTTGCTGTCGGGACTGATATCAACGTTCGCGAAAATTGCAGCCTTCGTGGCGAAGGTCTGGACCAACTTGAAATCGGATTGACGGTCCATCGGCTTTCTCCGATCCGATGCCACCTCAGTTTGCGCGTGGCTATTCTTACGAAATAATCTCGCCAGTCTGCGTTTGCCAGTGGCGCGCGCGGAACCCATCCGCGTCCGGTTGCTGTACGTCATCTACAGACACGATCTGGCCGTTCTCCAACCTGATTATTTCGTCAGCAACACTGTAGTAGCGATCATCATGACTAATGACGATTATGGTTTTGCCCTTTGCGCGAAGGTCGGGAAGCAAGGAGTTATAAAATATGTCTTTGAATGTGGGGTCCTGGTCGGCAGCCCACTCGTCAAACAAATAAAGAGGTCTGTCTTCAAGATATGCATGCAGCAACGCAAGCCTGCGCCGCTGTCCCGAAGACAACTGAGTCGTGGATAGATTTCCGTCTAAGACCTTAACTTTTTGGGCCAAACGCAACGATCGAAGGTAACGATCGGCGTCAAACTTCCGTTGAGATGAATCCGCCTCGAGCAAATTTTCAAACAGTGCAAACTCGTAGAACACGGCTGAGAAATACTGCCGGTAATCATCACGGTTATTTTCGTCGATAGCCACGCCATCCAGTCGCACCACACCCGACTCAGGGATGTACAAGCCCGTGATCAGCTTACCTAAAGTAGTCTTGCCGCTACCATTGCCACCCGCAACAAAGACCAGGCGTCCTGGAGTCAGGGTCAGATTGATTGGGCCGAGGACGAAGGGCCGATCATCAGGCTCGGATTCGGAGTAATACGCATGGGTGATATCAATCAACTCGATCTTCCGCCAACTGCGCGCGGGCACGGGCTCCAGCTCGAGTGTAGAAAAGACTTCGTCCCACGGTAATCCGAGCTGCTTGAACTTTTTCAAGGCGACAGACGCTCGGTCAAACTCACGAAACGTTTCCAACAAGCCAGCCAGGGGAACTCTCAAATAAAGCACGACCAGGGCGCAGGACACGAGGGCCTCAGTGCTGATGGTTGTGATGCGTGGGAGCAGGATCATGATAATCCCGATCACGACGAAATAGAGCATATTGCTCCAGGTAGCTATGCTGACATAAATATTGGCGGCGATTTTTCCATAGTGCAGTGAAGTCCTGGACGTTTGATGGAGTTGGCGAGTGAAGAACTGAATCCGGCGCCAGCGGTTCAGCTTTAGTTCTTTGATACCATCGATGAGACTATGAAATTGGCCCACCATTTGATCCCATTTCTCTCGCTCAAGAATGGAGTAACGCATGGCGATTGACTCCGGCGCCCTATAGCTCACTACCGCCAGCGGCACCAATATCAACACACTAACAAATATGGGAATCGAAACGTAACTTAGGTACACCATGCAGCAGAAGATGATCGTGATGTGCATGCAAAAATTGGAGACTTGCATTGCTGATTGAGCGGCCGATCCGGCGTCCTGCGCGAGCGAAGCTATCAAACGGTGCTTGCCGATTTTTTCAACCGTTCGCAAAGGACTTTCCACGATGGCACGGCAAATCTGCAAACGTATCTTCATGGCAAAGCTGCCCACTAAATGCGCCGACAGCATCTGCGAACCTACGCCGGCGATAAACGTCACCAGTACCAGTGCGGCGAATTGCAATATGTATCCGGTCGTCAATTGTACGCCGCTGCTGATACCCCTGCTGACCTCCACCAGCAGAAGCACGTTACAGACTCCGCTGAATAAACTCGCGAAAGTGCAAAGCACAATCTTCAGCTTCGCGTAACGTAAGACGTTTCGGATAACCTCTATCATGTTCCTTTAGTCCATGCGGGTACTTGAAAGCCCAGTCTGTCCTGACAGAACGCGATCCACTCCGGCGTCGTTTTAGCAAGAATCATCTGCTGGTCCAGAAAGATAGTTCTCGTCACGCGGTAATCCTCCTGGATGAAAACCACATCTTCATCGTGCAGCGATGGCTGATCTTCGGTGATCGGAGACACACATTCGTTCCAACCTGGCCATGCACGCAGGTCTCGCAAACGATATCCTCTACAATATTTGCCTAGACTTGCCATACAGTTCCGAAGTGGCGCCCGCAGGCCGATCGCGCCCACACGATGATCACTGTCGCAGGACAAGCGTAGGATCAACCTTAGTCGCCCGCAGTGCCGGCCCGAGTGTGGCAACCATGGCGATCAGCGAAAGCAATATGATCACAGTCAAATAGACGTCGATATATGTAGTACTCACTCCAAACAGGTAAGAAGCCACAACAGAACGGAATGCGAGCGACAGAATAACGCCGACGACAAGACCGGGCACTAACAGCTTCAGACTATATTTGACCATCAACCACAGGAGTTGTCGCTGACTGGCTCCGAGAGCGATCCTAATGCCCATCTCTCGTCTACGCTCATTTACCGAGTGAGACATGACTCCGTGCAAGCCAATAGCGCCGAGGAAAAGCGCAACACCGGCAAAGAAAGTTATCAACGTCGCCTGCATCTTCTGCTGCGCAGTCAAGGCGCTCAACATCTCCATGAGCGGACGCGGATTTGACGCGACCAGACTAGAATCGGCTGCGAACATTTCCCTGCGAATCTGACCGCTGACTGCGGCAGGATCTCCCGCCACTTGGACCACCCAATTAAGCGGCACGATTTTATTCACAAACGCAGTTGTCCGATCCGGGACTTGAGTAGCAGGGATGAAGATGGCGGGTGATGCCGCTTCGTTGAGCGTGTTGCCGAGGGTATCCTGGGCCATGCCAACGATCTCACGGGGCTTATCAGCAAAATTGTCTCCCATGTCCCGACCAACGACGAGACGCTGGCCCACTACCGAATCTACGTCGTTGTAAAACTTGCGCACGAACGTCTCGTTCACTATGGCAACAGGCAATGAGTCGGCCGTATCACGATCGTTAAACGCACGCCCCGCACGCAATGGAATGCGAAGAGCGTCAAAGAACTCGGGCGTCACGGCTTTCCAGTTCGCTGACAACTCCTCGGTATCCGAACCGCCAGACAACCGTTGAAAAGAAAGTACTAGACTCGGCTCAGTCGGAGCTCGGGTGACCGTAGCGACGTGCTTTACCCCAGGAATAGTTTTCAAGTGCTCGATGACGCGTCTGACTCTGATCACGACCGGTTCAGTGGTTGTGAATTCCGGTGCTGCCATCGAGGTTTGCACTATCAACACACTCTCGGCCGCGTATCCTAAGTCAACATTCCGCAACCTGTGGAAGCTGATTAGCAGCAGGCCAGCAGTCACCAACAACGCAGTAGACAGAGCGATTTCGAGACTCACCAGACTTCCCTGGAGCCGGCGGATTCCACGCCCGGAAGTCGCGCCGCTAAGCTCCCGCAAGGTTCGCGCAGGTGTCGTCTTGGCTAACTGGAGGGCCGGAGCGAGACCAAAAACAACACTCGTTAGCGCGGTCGCTGCAAGTGAAAACAAGAGGACTCGGAAATCTACATTCAACTCAGCAACGCCGGGCAGCTTCACTGGTAGCCACCATTCGAAGACCCCCAGCGCAGAAATGGCGAGGAGCAGACCAACTACGCCGCTGACGATCGCCAGCAGAAGACTTTCAGTGAGCAACTGCCGGATCATACGAGACCGATTGATGCCCAGCGCAACACGCACCGCCATTTCCTGACGTCTCCTGATTGCTCGCGCGAACAGGAGATTGGCAACGTTGGCGCAAGCTATCAGCAGCACACAGGCGACTACCCCGGCAAGGATTAACAGAGGGCCGCGCGTAATACCGACCACTCGGTCGCGATATGGTGTAACCAGAGTTCCCACTTCACTTTCTACGATGCTTGCGGGTTGTTCCTCCTTCAGCCTCTGCAGCACTGTCGCGAAATCCTGAAATGCCGTCTCAGTGGTTGTGCCCAGACGCATACGACCAATCACAAGATGCGGGTTGGAAAGATCGGTCCAGTCTTCAGTCTTCCGTAGCGGAATCCACGCTTCGGTATCCGTGCCGAATTTGAAATCTTTGGGCATCACACCGACGATCGTATAGTTCTCCCCACTCATGCGAACAGATCGCCCAATCACGCTCGCATCGTTGTTGAAGAGTCTGGACCATGCAGTGTGACTGATAACCGCAATGGGAGCTGCCCCCGGCTTGTCATCATCCGGCGTGAAGCTGCGGCCCTGCATAGGATTTATGCCAAGAACTCGGAAGAAGTTAGCAGTGACGCGATTGCTTTGAAGCAGTTCCGGGGTGTCACCCAGCGCAACGTTCAAACTTGAGCCCACTACGTCGTATGCAGCCAACGACTCCAACGTGCGGTTGTTCTGCTCAAAGAAACGGAAGCGGGCGTAGCTCATCGTGTAAGACGGACCTTCTTTGAGACTGCGACCGATTTGCACCAGACGCTCTGAGTCGGGGTAAGGCAACGGGCGGAGCAACAAAGCGTTTGCCACTGTGAAGACCGCGATGTTGGAGCCGATGCCAATCGACAGTGCCAGCACCGCTATCAAGGTGAACGATTTGTTCTTCGAGTAAACGCGCAGTGCGAAACGAAGATCCTGGAGTAAAGTTTCCATAGTTCTCTTAAGTATATTGCTTGTGGACAGAGAAGGCGGCGTCGAGACGCACGGAAACTTCCCGAGCCAGAGTTTCGACGTTTGGCGGCTCCGCCATGGTTGTGTGATTGCCGGAAACAGATACGACTTCTAAAGAGCCAGTACAAAGCTGTGACCAACCATTATCAGGGTAGTCGATGAAGTCCGGCTCCGGTTGCAACGGTCTGTCTGCTGCACGAAACAGCGTAATGGGTCCATCATACGAATCAGGTTTATAGGAGATGAGTGCCGTACGTCGCGCGTGAAGGATATCGCGAGCGCGGAATAGTTCGCTGGAAATATGCTCACGCGCACGCGCGGAGCCAGCGGTCAGATCTGCGACAAATGCAATTTGTTCTTCCAGCGTCTTCGATTCGATATCTTTCACATCCACCTCGATATTGAAATCCCAGCGCGCGATGAACGCGAGCAAGCCGGCATCGTCGAGAGGTAGAGATTGGGTAACTAGTCCGGGCGCCCAGGTATCGAAGAGTATGAGTTCAGGTAACGCCTCACCGTCGGCACGTAGTTGACGACACATTTCAAATGCTACGACGCCTCCAAATGACCAGCCACCGAGCGCCCATTGACCTTGCAGTCGAACGGCTTCAATCGCACGCAAGTAGTTCGATGCAATCTCGGGGATCGAGGTCAGCGGAGTATTACCCGATGCTAACGCCGGATCTTGCAGCCCATACGCAGGCTGCTCGTTTCCGAGTGCTAACGTGAGGTGTCGAAAACACAGCACATCGCCGCCAGCGGGATGGACGAGAAAAAGCGGGGGGCGGGGGCCCTCCGGCTGCATGCGTACAAGAGCTGAATGCTGTTCGTGTCCCTGCGCGACCGCGATTCGCAGCGCCATGGATTCAATTGTCGGCGTTTCAAACAGTGCTGCGATTGGAAGTCTGCATCCGAGATTGCGGAAGACTGTGCTCAGGAGTCTCAGAGCCAGTAATGAGTGACCGCCCAGAGCAAAAAAGTTGTCATCAATAGAAATCGGCTGGGTGCGCAGGACTTGCTGCCAAATCTCTACGAGCGCTCTTTCCAGCCACGTCTTCGGCAGTTTGAAAGAGTGCGTCGCGGAAGACTCATCACTGTTGAGGAGCGCCTGACGATCGATCTTCCCGTTAGACAGCAGCGGCATCTCCTGAACCTCAACGAATCGTGCTGGCACCATTGCTAACGGTAAGGAGGCGGCCAGCTCGTTACGAATTTCATCTTCGTCGAGTTTGTGAGTGGAGGTGTAGTAAGCCAATAGTTGTTTGATCTCACCGCGCTCCGACAACACTACTACTGCTGACTGCACTGCGGAGACTTTCAATAGTGCCGCTTCAATCTCATACAACTCGATCCGGACGCCTTGGATCTTCACCTGAAAATCTTTGCGACCGATGTACTCGATATTGCCATCGGAGAGCAGTCTTCCGAGATCGCCCGTGCGATATGATCTTCGCCCTTCTTTGTCCGCTGAGAAGCGCTCTGCTGTGATCTCGGGACGACGCCAGTAGCCAAGCGCCAGTTGTTCGCCGCTAAGAATTATCTCGCCTTCGAGGGCGCCGGAACGATTGTTTTCATCGACTAGTTGAGCGCGCATGCCGTTGACGGGTCGGCCCACGGGTAACTTGCCGGACATTCGCGACGAGGCGGTGCAAGAGTATTGCAAGGCAACAGTGCACTCGGTCGGTCCCAAACCATTTATGAGAATGCAGTCAGGAGCGAAGTGCTCCTGGAATAGCGGAAAAATATCGGGCCCTGCTTCTTCGCCGCCGAGCACGACCGCGCGCACGGATGCAAACGCAGCAGCGCCGTTCGCTCCCTGCAACAGGTGCCGGAACACTGTGGGCGTGAGGTGCAAGATAGTTATCTGTGCTTCCTCGATGCGAGCGACGAGTTCCGTCGGCTCGGTTGTCGATGCGTCGAAAGGATAGAGCGCCGCGCCGGTGAAGAGAGCGCCGAAGATATCCATTACTGCCGCGTCGTAGCAGTAGGCAGGAAACAGTGAAAGCCGATCGTTAAAGTCCAGTCGCAGACTGTTCGCGTAGTTTTCGATATGGGTAAGCACATTTCGATGACTCTGCATTACTCCTTTGGGTACGCCGGTTGAACCGGAAGTGTAGAGTATATAAGCAAGTTGATCCGGATCGCCTTCGTCTGCAAGCGGCGTGACCGGCGGACCTGCGAGAACCTCTTCAACATCGATCCTGATTGCTGTTTCGAACGATGCAGCTTGTTCACGGAACTCGCGTTCGAAGAGGATAGCGCCGGCCTCGGCATCGGCCAGAATCGTTTTTATTCGCTTGCTGGGCCAGGTTGGATCAATCGCAACGTAGGTCTTGTTGGCCAATAGGGCTCCGAGTATAGATGCCAGCATTGCGGCGCCGCGCGGGCATAGTAGTGCAACCTGACCCGGGCCTGTTCCACAGCGTTCGACCAGCGCACGTCCGATCCGGTCGGCCCGCTCAGATAACTCTATGTAGGTAACATTTTCTGTTTCCGTTTGGATCGCCAGGCGTGGTCCATGTTGAGCGACTACACGTTGGACCATCGCACCGATGCTGCGCTCAGAGCCTTCGACACTGTAGGACGAATGCGCGGACCTCTCGTGTGTCTGAATTGCATCGATCCAGGGCAACAACTCGAGCCGGCTGTCTGGACTTTCACACACGAGTTGCAACAACGCCTCGTAACGTCGTAACAAATCTTCCGCTCCAGCTTCGTCCAGCACTTCGCGGCTGTACTCCAGCAACAGCGCTGTTTCTTCCTTGCCCTCGAAGGCCTGGAGGTTCAACTCGACCTTCGCCGTCCCTGTCTCAACCTCAAGCCCCTCGCTCTCCAAACCAGCCAAGCTCACCGCTGCCATCGCAACGTTTTGCATCACGAACATTGCTTGAAACAGTCGCTGCCGTCCCAACTCTTCCACCAGTCGCTCAAACGGCAACTCCTGATGCGCGTACGCTGCCAAACATGTCTGCCGAACCTGTCTCACTAACTCGCGAAAGCTGTCTCCCAAGTGCAACCGCGCCCGCAGCACCAACGTGTTCACGAAAAACCCGACTACTCCTTCCCATTCGCGCCGCGGCCGGTTCGAGAATGGCGTCGCCACCGTCACATCGCTCTGCCCACTCAGCCGTCCCAGCAACAATTGCCAGCACGCCAACAGCACCATGAACGAAGTCGCGGTCTCCGCGCGTCCTAGCTGCCGCACACGATCACTCAACTCCGCGCTCAAGACTCTCTTCACTTGGCCACCGGCGCCGCTCTCAACTCCGCGCTGCCCGCCCATCACCGGCAACCGTAGCGCTTCTACTCCCGCCAGTTGCTGACGCCAGTACTGCAACTGCTCGCGCAGAAACTCTCCTTGCACTCGCTCTCGCTGCCAGCGTGCAAAATCTCCGTAGTCAGTCTCCAACTGCGCCAACTCCGGCTCACGCCCGTCACAGTAGGCGGTGTATGCCGCTGCTAGTTCATGCACCAACACTCCTGCTGACCACGCGTCGCCGGCGATGTGATGTAATGTCACTACGAGGTAATACTCCGATTCCTGCAAACGGATTAGCAGACCGCGCACCAGCGGCGGCTGGCTCAACTCAAAGGGACGCTGCGCTTCTTCCTTCATCAACTCTCGCGCTCTGCTATCGCCCTCGGCTAGCGACAATCCGCTCAGGTCCACCTGTGTTAACTTGAACTCCGCCTCCGCCACCACTTGCACTGTTGCTCCGCCTTCACCGTTGCTGCGAAACGCGCTGCGCAATGCTCCATGCCGCTTCACTACTAACTGCAGGCTGCGCTCCAGAGCTTCCACATCCAACTCTCCGCGCAACCGCAATGAAGCCGGTATGTTGTACTGCGCTCCACCTCCCACCTGGTCCAAAAACCAAAGTCGCTCCTGCCCAAAAGACAACGGCGGCGGACCTTCGAATTGCACCGGCAAGACGTTAGAGGATGAGTCAACAGCAATCGACGCCGCCTCCTCAATTTTTCGAGCCATGCCTCTCAAGGTCGGAGAGTCGAAAAGAACTTGCGGCACAACTTCGATGCGGAACGCCTCCTGAATGCGAAGCGCCAGACGTAAAGCGGATAGCGATTGGCCACCGAGATCGAAGAAGTTATCGTCGCGACCAATTTCGGATTGCTCCAGCACTTCCTCCCAAAGAAGAGAGAGGATCGCCTCGACGGGTGTTTCAGGTGTCTGCTCGCCACAAACGGTACTTGCGCTCTCACGAGCAGCGATGGATGCGAGAGCCTGTCGATCAATCTCGCCGTTTGCCGTGGTGGGAAACTCTTTTAAATACATGATGCGCGCCGGCATCATGTAATCCGGAAGATGGTTGTGAAGGTGTTGAACGAAATCTCTATACGTAATCCTGCGACCTGAATCGCACACTACGAAGGCAACCGAGTTTCCTTCAGCCTGAGGAAGAACAACGGCGTCTTTGACCTCTGTGTGTCGCTGCAGTGCGGCTCTCACTTCCTCCGTCTGCACTCGATTTTCGATTCGCGTGACTACTTCGTAACTTCCATTCGCAAGCCGGCATGCGAGTTCGCCGGTTCTGTACATGTCTCCGATATACAACTCACCTATTAGTCCCGTTGGAACTAAATCCAGGCACCGATCACGAACGTAAGCCCGATAACGCGACAGCAGGATTCCCGCAGTCGCATATACCACGCTCGATCGCTCACGCTCAAAATCTTTAGCGGCAACTGAAGTAACATCAATCGCGACGCCTCCATGGACATTGATGAGCTGCACGTCGCGCCCGACATGTTCCTGCCATCTTTGTAAACGGTGCAGCGGTAATCTCTCACCAGTCGTGATGACAAGACGCACGCTCGCGGGCAGTGCCAAACCAGGTTCGTCCAAATGCGCAACAATCTCTTTCCAAAAGGTTATCGTGATACTCAGTACCGTAATGTTTTGTTCATGACATGACCGGAAAGTTTTTTCTACTGGATTCTTCTCACCGGGCGATAGAACAACTGCGCTTCCATCGCACAGGGCAGCGATGAGACTGTCGGCGTCTTCGATCCCGTTGAACTCTGTTTCCGTGAGTGTTGTGAGCAGGCGGCGTTGCTCCACCGAAAGAAGGTGCAGGTCGCGTAGCGCAATTTCCGGTTCGGATACCATCTGCTCGAGCAAGTGCAGGAATAGATCGGCGAAACTATGCAAAGACTCTGAATCAAATTTCGCGGCATCAAACTCGAACGAGCCGCTCAGTCCGTGCGGAGTCTCAGCGAGCGCTAAGATTAGATCGACTTCGAGCCACGGTTTGTCAGCGCGAACAAACTCCGTCACCAGTCCCGGCACCAACTCCGATTTCAGCGCAGGCGTGCTACCCATTGACGCCATCACTTGAAAGATTGGCGACTGTTCAAGGTTGCGGTTAGGTCGCAGTCGCTCGATGACTTGTTGAAACGGAATCTCACCATGGTCCATGGCCTCGACCAGATTCTCATTGACACGTGCTACCATGGCTTTAGCAGATGCGGAAAGATCGAGAGGGGTTCTCAGCACTACTGTGTTCAACAGTGGCGCGATGAGTGTTTCGAGTTGCAATTGCGATCTGTTGGTGACCGGCACGCCAATTCCGAAATCGGTCTGGCCCGAGAGACGAGCTAGTGCGGTTTGGAGCGCGGCGAGTAACACGCTGAACGGCGTAACGCGTTGCTGGTGACAGAAATCGTAAAGAAGTTTGTTGAGCCGCTCCGTGAAGACGCAGGTACATCGCTCCTGTTTGATCGAGCCAAGAGTGTTTGAGCTTCGGAAAGGCAATCGCAGGATCGGTGTGTCATGAAGTTTGCATTCCCAGTAGTCGAGTTGAGAGGCCCATGATGGACTCGATAGCCTTTGCCGTTCCCACCACACGAAGTCGGAAAACTGCACTGGTAACGGTCTTAGTCCAGTGTCGTGTCTTCGCAAGGCGTTGTTATATGCCTGGGCCAATGAGTTCTGAAGGGCCGCGACAGACCAACCATCAGCGATAATATGGTGGAGCACGAAGACGAGGACATGCTCTAGCGGAGATAGTCGAAAGATGACCGCGCGTGCAAAAGGTTCTTTGCCAAATTTAAATCGAGTCTCAATAACCTGTTGAATAAAGGTCTGCGCATCTTCCGGCACACTCTCGAGATCGACAACACAGAGATCGTTGTTCGGCAGTACAACCTGTGACGCTTCGCCATTCTTCTCGATTACAGTGGTTCGAAGAGTGTCCTGGTGAACCATTATGTCGTGCACCGCCCGAACTAACGCTGGAATATCAAGTGGACCACTCAAGCGAACAACGATAGGCATGTGCCATGAGGTGCTCTCGGGAGCCAGCGATTGCATGAACCATAAACGCTGCTGTGCGTAAGAGAGGGGTAGTGGTCCATCCCAAACCACGCGCTCAATTCGCGATCCGTTCTCACGACTCTGGCTTCCTTCCTGCAGACTTGTTTGATCGGGCGCGGGTGCTAAGCCTTCCGCCTGAAGCATGGCTTCAAGCAGCGCACGTCTTTGGGGAGATAGCTCAAAAATAGACTTAGACTCCTGACTCATTGGACGATCCTGACCTCCTCCAAGTGCGACGCCCTAACTTTTGAGGCAAAATCCATTTCATGCTTTCTCTTTAAGCGTTTGCTTTCACTTCGAGTAGTGCGTCGACTTCGTCATCCGATAGTTTGGCTAGTTTCACCAGTAGTTCAGCCGTCTTTTCAACTCTCAAACGTTGTCCTGGGTCGCTCAGCAGTGTGGCGCTCAATGTCTCGACTGTGGGCGACTGGTAGAGCACTCGCAAAGGCAACACAACCTGAAGCGCCTCTCGTATTCGCGTCATCATCTGAGTCGCCAGCAGTGAGTGTCCGCCTAACTCAAAGAAGTTTTCCTCTCGTCCCACCCGCTCCAGCCCCAGCAGTTCCGCCCAGATACCCGCCAACACTTCTTCCAACGCAGTCTGCGGAGCAACATATCCGTTCTGCTGCCAGTCGCCCGGCGCTGGCAAGGCCTGTCGATCCACTTTGCCGTTCGGTGTCAACGGCAAACTTTCCAGCCAGACAAACACGGACGGCACCATGTACTCAGGTAAACGCTGCCGCAACTGCGCGCGCAATTGTGTCCGCACTCCGGCTTCGTCAATTTCTCCATTGCCTGAGTCCTGGTGCCACACCACATAGGCCACCAGTTGCCCCTCCCCACTGCGGTCGGCACGCCGTCCCACCACCGCTTCTTTCACCCCTGCCTGCTCGCGCAGCGCCGTCTCCACCTCGCCCAACTCAATGCGATAGCCGCGCACCTTCACCTGTTCGTCTACACGCTCCACATACTCCAACCGCCCGTCTCGTAGATAGCGGGCCAGGTCGCCGGTCCGGTAGAGTCTCTGGCCACCCGTGGCGCTGAAGGGATCCGCCACAAACCGCTCGGCCGTCAGTCCCGGCCGCTGCCAATACCCGCGCGCCACCCCCACGCCGCCTATGTACAATTCTCCCAGCGCCCCGGGAGGAACGGGATTCAGGTGACGGTCCAGCAGGTAGACCTGCGTGTTCGCAATCGGGCGACCGATTGCGACCAACCCTTCCGCTAGTTCCACTTTCTCCGTGGTCGACCAGATAGTTGTTTCCGTTGGGCCATAAAGATTCCAAACCCGCTCGCTACCATGGCGCAATTGATTCGCCAGGCTGCGCGCAAGTGCTTCCCCACCGCAGAGTACTTTCAGTTGCTGCTCATTCATCCAACCCGACTCCAGCAACAAACGCCAGGTAGTCGGAGTGGCCTGCATAATGGTCGTACCGGAGCTGGCCAGCTTCTGCGCTAACTGCTCCCCGTCAACCGCCAACTCGCGGCCGGCGATTACCACCCGGCCTCCGACCAACAGTGGTAGGTATAGCTCCAGCCCGGCGATGTCGAAGGATAGGGTGGTGACCGCCAACAACACGTCCCGGCTGCTTAGCTCCAACTCCGCACTCATTGAGCTTAGGAAGTTGCACAGCGCGCGCTGTGATATTTGCACTCCCTTCGGCTTCCCGGTCGAGCCCGAGGTGTAGATCACATAAGCTAAATTCTCCGGCTGCACGCCGCTGCTGAAGTTCTCGCCACTCTCACCTGCAATCGCCGGCCAGTCGCCATCCAGCGAGACCACTCGAGCGTTGTGGGCGGGAAGTTCTCCGAGCAGTTGTTGCCGGTGTGCTACCAGCACCGCTACCTGAGCATCCTCCAACATGAAGGCCAGTCGCGCGCGCGGGTAAGCCGGGTCCAAAGGAACATAGGCGGCTCCCGCTTTGAGGATGCCCAGTAGTGCCACCAACATCTCCGTTGAACGATGCAGGAAAACTCCCACCCGCACTTCCGGCCCTACTCCCAGCCTTTGTAGATGACGGCCCAACTGATTTGCGCGCGCGTTCAATTCCTCATACGTCAACTGCTCCTGCTCGTATTCCACTGCTATCGCGTGTGGCCTCTGCTCTGCGTGCGCCGCCAACAACTCATGCACACATTTGTCTGCCGGGTATTCCGCCGCTGTCGCGTTCCAGTCCACCAGCAACTTCCGTCGTTCCCATTCGTTCAATATTTCCAATTGCCCCAGCCGGCGCTCCGGCTCTGCTGCGACTGCCGCTAACAACCGCTCCAGGTGTTGGGAGAGTTGTTCAATCCTTTCGCGCTTCCACAACTCCGCTCTGTACTTAAGGAGACACTCCAACTGAGTTCCACCGTCCTCCACAGATAAAACCAGATCGAATGGAGTCTCGCTTGTCGCAACCTTGATGCCTTCCAGCTTCAGTTCCGGCAACTCCAGGTTTGTTCCAGGCATGTTCTGCATCAAAAACATAGCTTGGAACAACGGCGATCTGCTCAGGTTACGCTCCGGCTGTAACTCTTCCACCAGCTTTTCAAACGGCAGGTCTTGATGTTGATAAGCATCCAGCGAAGTGCGGCGTACCTGCTTCAGTACCTCGATGAAACTCGGATTACCATCCAGGTGCGTTCTCAGCACCAGTGCGTTGGCGAAAAATCCGATTAACCCTTCCACTTCCTCGCGATTGCGATTCGCAATGACGGTCCCCACGGCGATGTCGCGCTGATTTGAGTACTTGCTAAGCAGCACTTGGAACCCCGCCAGCAACGTCATGAACAAGGTGACTCCTTGTTTCTGACTGAGGTCCCTTAACTGCTGTGTCAGTTCAGCCGGCATCCGGAAGTTCACCGTTTCTCCCTGCTGCCCCGACATGGCGGAACGCGTCCGATCAGTTGGCAGTTGTAGCACCGCCACACCCGCCAACTGCTTGCGCCAGTAGGTCACCTGCTGCTCGAGCACTTCGCCTTGCAACCACTCTCTCTGCCACAGCGCATAGTCGCCGTACTGTATCGCCAGTTGCGGCAGCTCAATCTCCTCGCCTCTCACATAACCTTCGTAGAGTTGCTTGAACTCACGCACCAACAATCCCATTGACCAGCCGTCGCTCACGATGTGGTGCATCGTCACCAACAAGACGTGCTCCGCTTCGCCTAGCAGCAACAACTTCACGCGCAGCACAGGCCCTGTGCTCAAGTCGAAGGGCGTCGTCGCCTCCGCATCAGCAAAATGCTCGACGGCCCGCTCCCGCTCGTCCTCTCCCAAGTTTCGCAGGTCTACCTCTTCAACCGCCAACTCATACCCGCTCACCACCCGCTGCACTGCCACTCCTGCGGGGCTCGGAAAACTGCTTCGCAGCACCTCATGCCGCCTGACCACACCAGCCAGCGCCCGCCGCAGTACTTCCTTCTCGAGGAGCCCGCTCAGGCGCACTCCAAACGCAAGGTTATATGCACTGCTGCCCGGCTCAAGTTGATCCATAAACCACATCCGCTGCTGCGCAAACGACAGCGGTGTTTCCGTGCCCTCCGCCCCTCGCACCGGCGATTGGGCCACCCGCGTCCGCGCGCTCCGACCCATACCAACCGCACGATTGTAAGCGCTGCTGCCCGGCTCGAGCTGGTCCCGAAACCACTTCCGCTGTTCTTCAAAGGACAGTGGTGTCTCGTTGCTGCTCGTGTGTCCCACCAGCGATGGCGCCACACCAATGGGCGCACCACCCTGAGCCAGCCACGCTTCTTTCACCCGCCCCGCCAAACGCGCCACTGTCGGGTTCTCAAACAGGGTCCGCACCGGCAACTCGATCTCGAAGACGCGGCGCACTTGCGAAACTAAACGGGTCGCGAGCAGGGAGTGGCCTCCCATCTCGAAAAAGTCCTCGTCACGTCCCACCGTCCGTACACTCAGCACGTCGCTGAAGATGCCGCACAGCAATTCCTCCTCAACATCGCGCGGAGCAGCCGACTCCCCGCCGCTTAATCGTTCTTCGGGCTCTGGAAGGGCTTGTGAGTCGACCTTACCATTGGGCGTCACCGGCAGACGTTCAAGCCACACGAACCTCGAGGGCACCATATAGTCAGGTAAACGGAGCCGCAACTGAGTGCGCAATCTTGCCTCCCCGCCATCCTGACTGGCGCCACCGTCCCGCCAGATCACGTACGCCACCAGTTGGCCCTGCCCCGCTCGGTCGTCGCGCTTGACTACTACCGCATCCGTCACGCCCTCCTGCTCTCGCAACGCCGCCTCCACCTCTCCCAACTCGACGCGATACCCTCTCACCTTCACTTGGTGGTCTACTCGCACTACGTATTCGATCCGGCCATCCCTCAGGTATCGGCCCAAGTCCCCGGTCCGATAAAGTTTTCCTCCACCCGCTGCGCTGAACGGGCTGAAAGGATCGGGCACAAACCGCTCGGCTGTGAATTCCGGGCGCTGCAAATAGCACCGGCCTATTCCCGCTCCTCCTATATATATCTCTCCCACCGCTCCAACCGGCACCGGATTGAGATAAGCGTCCAGCAGATATATTTGCGTGTTGAAGATCGGTCGCCCGATCGGAGGCAGACTGGACCATTCGGACGGTGCTCCACTTAACTCCATCGCCGCTACTACGTGAGTCTCCGATGTTCCATATTGATTGTGTAGTGAGCACTGAAGGCGTTCGCAGAACTGTCTGATCTGGGGGGTGCATTTCAACTGCTCTCCGGCAGTAATGATCTCTCGGAGACTCGCGGGCGCGGGCCCACCTTCTGCAAACGCTTCGGCCAGATGCTGCAAGTGGATAAAGGGCAGAAAGACTCTTTCGATCTGCTCCGTGGAAAGAAAATGCAACATTGCCTTCGCGTCCCGTCGCAGTTCCTCCGTCACCAACACGACCGCTTCCCCGGAGCACCACGTCGAGAACATCTCCTGGATTGAGATGTCGAAACTCAGCGAGGCAAACTGAAGTGTTCTCGCCGGTCTGGGCAGGCTCACGCCTTGCCAATAAATCAAATTGTTCAAGACTCGATGTGGTATTTCTATGCCCTTCGGCTTACCCGTCGAACCGGACGTGTAAACCACATAAGCCAGGTTCTCCGCACTCACTCCACTGGTGAGTGGCTCGCCGCTCTCTGGCGCTATCGCTTTCCGATTGACGTCAAAATGGACCACGCACGCGTCGTGCACCGGAAGTTCTCGCGCCAATTCCTCATCCGCTACCAGCACCTTTAGCTGAGCATCCTCCAACATGGACGCCAGTCGCGTCCGCGGATACGTCGGGTCCAAAGGAACAAATGCTCCACCTGCTTTGAGAACGCCCAGGAGGGCCACAATCATCTCCGTCGAACGATTTAAGCAAATTCCGACACGCACTTCTGGACCAACACCCAACGACTGTAAATGACGGCCCATCTGATTTGATCGATAGTTCAATTCCTGATACGTGAGCTCCTCACCTTCATACTCCACCGCCACTGCGCTCGGCGTCTTCTCGGCCTGTTCCGCAAACAACTCGTGGACACATTTGTCTTCCGGATATTTTGTCTCCGTTGCATTCCACTCAAACAGAATCCGACGGTGCTCCTCTGTAGTCAGTAAGGACAGCGATTCGAGCCGGCTGTCGGGACTCTCACATACCAGTTGCAACAGCGCTTCGTAACGTCTTAACAACTCCTCCGCTCCGGCTTCGTCCAGCACTTCGCGGCTGTACTCGAACAGCAGCTCCGTACCCTCCTTGGCCTCCGACGCCTCCAGGCTCAACTCCACTTTTGCTGTCTCCGTTCCAACCTCCAGCGATTCACACTCCAATCCCGCCAACTTCAACTCGGCCGATCCAACGTTTTGCATAACGAACATCGCTTGAAACAACGGCTGATGCCCCAAATCTCGTCCGCTGGCTAACTCCTCCACTAACCGGTCGAACGGCAACTCCTGATGCTCATAGGCTCTTAAACACGTCTGCCGCACTTGTCGCACCAACTCGCGAAAACTGTCGCCCAGGTGCAACCGCGCCCGCAGCACCAGCGTGTTCACGAAGAACCCGACCACTCCTTCCCACTCACGCCGTGGCCGGTTCGAAAACGGCGTCGCCACTGTCACATCGCTTTGTCCACTCAGCCGTCCCAGCAACAACTGCCAGCACGCCAACAGAACCATGAACGATGTTGCCGTTTCTACTCGTCCCAACTGCCGCACTCGCTCACTCAAGTCCACGCTCAACACGCGCTTAACTTGTCCGCCAGCGCCGCTCGCCACTGCCCCGCGCCGCACCGGCAAACGCAGCGCTTCCACGCCCGTCAACTGTTCCCGCCAGTAGCGCAATTGCTCCTGGAGAAACTCTCCTTTCAGTCGCCCACGCTGCCATCGAGCATACTCACCGTAGTCCGTCTCCAACTTCGCTAACTCCGGCTCACGCCCTTCGCGGTATGCCGTGTACGCTGCTTCAAGTTCCCGCACCAGAAGCCCTGCCGACCACGCGTCTCCGGCGATGTGATGTAACGTCACTACGAGGTAATACTCCGACTCCCTCAAACGGATCAGCAGGCCTCGCAGCAACGGTGGCTGGTCCAACCAAAAGGGCCGCTGCACTTCCTGCTTCATCAACTCCCGCGCGCTGCTCTCGCCGTCCGTTTCCGACAGTCCGCGCAAGTCTGCCTGGTCTAGTTTGAACTCCGCCTCTGCTTCCACCTTCACTATTACTCCGCCTTCCGCTTCGCTCCGGAACGAACTTCGCAATGCTCCATGCCGTCTCACTAAAAACTGTAGACTTCGTTCCAGCGCCTCAGCATCCAACTCTCCGCGCAACCGCAACGCAGCCGGTATGTTGTATTGCGCGCCTCCTCTCACCTGGTCCAAAACCCAAAGTCGCTCCTGCCCAAACGACAACGGCGTCTCGAGCTGGCTGGCGAAATCGTCATCGGCTTCGAATTCATTGATCGCGAGTTGAGCAGCGACCAGCGCTAACTCTTCTTCAGAAAAAGAATAGATGGGCTTGACCAGAGTTTCCTGTTTCATGACTTATTGCTTCTTAATTTGAGTGTTTCAGGAGTTCTTCTGCTCTTTTCTTAAGCTTTTCCGCCGAATCTGATTCCTTTAAGACGTAGGTCGCAACTGCGGTAAGAGTAGGAGAGTCAAAAACCATAGAGATGGGAACCGTGGCCCCAAGGTCCTGTCCAATCCGACCGACCAATTCCATGATGCGCAGCGAGTCGCCCTTTTGATCCAACAGGTCTCCACCGACATCCACCTGAGCCAGCCCGGTAATCTGTCTCCAGAAAAGCGCAAGCAACGCTTCGATCTCAGTAGAGGGCGGAGCGGACTCAAAGGGAGGATGCAAACTTCGTCTCGCATTCTCGACGAGAGTGGCGCGGTCCACTTTTCCAGCATGACTGAGAGGCATCTCATCGAGGATTAGAACACGCGACGGAACAGAGTATTTAGGCAGTTTACTTGCCACCCAGGTTATCAGCTCTTCACTCACGACATCGGAACTCGGTTTCAAGACGACAAAGGCATGCAAAAAGCTCGACGTGCCATCCGTCACAAGCACAACAGCCGCCTGCGAGACATCGGAATGTTCCAGTAACACGGCTTCGATCTCGCCGAGCTCGATCCGATAACCACGAAGCTTGATTTGATGATCCACGCGCCCGCAGAAGTTAATTTCACCGGTATCCGTATAGCTGGCCAGATCCCCAGTTCTGTAGAGTCTGGCGCCGGGTCGATTGCTGAGAAAGTTTGGGATAAACCGTTCGGCGGTTATTGCCGGTTCGCCGACATACCCCCTGGCGAGACTGTCTCCGCTCAGGACCAGTTCTCCAATAATGCCCTGTGGAAGCAACTGATCATGCGTATCCAGAATATAGGCGTGCACGCCTCTGACAGGATTGCCGATTGTGACCACTTCACCAAGAGCGAGTTCCTTCACTGTGGACCAAACAGCCGCCTCTGTAGGTCCATAACAATTGAGCAGCCTTCTTCCCTTGGCCCAACGACGCACAACCTCCGGAGAACAGGCTTCGCCAGCAACGATCAAAGTGCGCAAGGCAGGCAGTGGCGCCTCTGGCAAAGCCGCAAGCAACGAAGGGTACAATGTTGCATGTGTGACTGCCGATCGCTCTAAGAATTCCAGTAGCGCGTCACCAAGGAGCAACTCGTCCTCTTCCGGCTGCACCAGGGTGGCGCCGGAAAACAGAGCTAGTGTTATCTCGAATACTGATGCGTCAAAACTCGGCGACGCAAACTGTAAAACGCGGGCGCCAGCGCCGGCTTCGAGCCGCTGTAACGCATGGACAAGATTGTCCAGAGCGGAATGGCTCACCACCACGCCTCTTGGCCTGCCTGTGGAACCGGATGTGTGGATCAAGTAAGCACCTGAAGACGGATCATTACTATCACCATAATTGATGTCGTCCACCAATCGAACGGGAGTTTCCTCAATAGGGTCAATGACGATGATGGGTCCAGCACTGGCGAACCGCGGCGCGTCGGCGTTGCGGCAAAGGATGGCCGCCGGATTCATGTTCCGCAATTGATATAAGAGCCGTTCGTCCGGCGTCTTGATATCAAAAGGAGCATAGATGCCTCCTGCTTTCCATATCGCCAGCGCAGCGAGCACTTGCCGTGTGCCGGCAGGCAGACAGACAGCTACCGGAGTTTCCTCAAAAACTCCATTGGTGCGCAGGTGAGAACTCAACGAAGCCGCACGAGCATTCAATTCCGAGTAGCTCATTTTCCGCTCGTTGGTTTCCAATGCTACCGCATTCGGATTGCGTGCTACGGCTGCGGCAAACATTGTGGCTGCGGTTCGTGGTTCCTCACTGTTTCCCGGTAACTCGGTTTCGCCTGCGCGCATTTCGTCGTTAGTGCTCAAACGAAGCTGGGCCACCCTAATTTCCGATCCCGAGCGGATCTGCGTTATTAAACTTACAATGTGGTTGAGCAGGCGTTCTGCAAACGCGCGATTGAACCGGTCGGTGTCATAGATGACCGACAAGCCTAATGGCGGTCCGGGCGTAACTTTTAAGGAAAGCGAATAGTTGGTCGGCTCGACCGTTTCCATGTCGGTGCAGAGCGAATTGATCCGTTGCGCAACGTTACTATCGAAGGGCGCGTTTTCGTATACAACAATCGACTCAAACAACTCCGATGAGTTGGCAATTCCGGCCCACTGCCGGATGCTTGTGAGTGGAGACGAAGAACACTCAAGAATGTCGAGGCCGGTCTGCTGCACGCGCTCCATTAGTTCCTTAACGGTATCCCCTCGCCTCACCTTGACACGCAACGGCAGGGTGTTAAGCATGGGCCCAATTATCGCTTCGGAGTTGTCGATCTCCGTTGGTCGAGTGGCAACTGTAACGCCGAAGATAACGTCATCCGAGCGGGTGTATTTCGCAAGCACAACGGACCATGCGCCTTGAATCAGCGTGTTCAAAGTCATGCCCTGGTCCTGTGCATGCATACGCAAAGCTCTCGACTGTTCCTTTGAGAATTCATGACGAACGTGCTGCTGCTTTGCGTGGTCATCAGGTTCGGATTCTGCCGCGCACCGCACGCCCAGCTGGGGGGGAATATCAAAACCCTCGAAGGTCTTTTTCCAAAATGCTTCCTCACTTGCCGATGATCTTTTCTGAAGCCATTCAATATAAGAACGGAAGCTGGGAGGCGTCTCCAACGACAAAGTCACGCCCGACTGAATCGCATCGTATTGCTGGATAAGCTCGGCCAACAGGAGTGACTGCGACCATGCGTCCGCAATGAGATGATGAAAGCTCCAAACGATCGTGTACGTGCCTTGCGGCATTCGCAAAGCAGTCAATCGCATAAGAGGAGCGCGCGACAGCGCCAGTCCCCGCTCGCGGTCGCGCTGCAGAAACTCTGCGCGAAACTCATCCCAGGCAGCCGGATCTGCCGGCGTGTCGTCGATCACCTCGAATTGCAACGTCGCCTGACGCTGCACTACCTGAAGCGGCTGTTCCAGATTCTTCCAGACAAACGCAGTGCGCAGGATGGCATGGCGATCAATGAGACGTTGCCAGGCAAGGCGAAAAGCGTCGAGCTTAATTTCGCCTGATAGCGTCAGCACGATCTGAAAGAAGTACATCCTCTTTCCTTCATCCTCCAACGAGTGAAACAGGATGCCGCGTTGCACCGGCGAGAGCGGGTAGATGTCTTCAATATTTTCTGCGGGCCGCTTGCTCATAACTGAATGGGCTGTTTGAGATCTCACAAGGTAACTGTGCGGACCATCTGTTATGGTCCATCTTTGCCGCGGTTGTTTCTGATGCGTATTCGGCTCAGAACACCAAGCCGCCGTCAACTTCAATAACTCGGCCGGTAAAATACTCACACTCGATAATGAACTTGAGCGCCAACCAGATCTCTTCGGGCGTTCCCGCTCTGCCTAGCGGAATCTGTTGAATAAGGTCGGCCTTTCGTCCGAGCGGCAATCGTTCGAGCATGGGGGTCTCGATCAGTCCCGGCGCAATCGCCGCGATCCGGATCTGTGGCGCCAACTCGACTGCCCATGTTCTGGTACAGGCGTCGAGTCCGGCTTTAGAGGCCGCGTAATTTGTTTGACCTGAATTTCCTGACCGTGCGAGGGACGAGATATTGACGACGAGACCGTTTTGTTCTTTTCGCTGGAGCATATCGGCAGCGACTTCCCGCGTCATGAGGTAAGCGCCGGTCAAATTCGTCTCCATCACGCGTTGCCATTGCTCTAAAGGGAGCTTCTTTATCCCCGAATCTTCGGCGCTGACAAGCAGCCCGTCCTGAAGTATGCCCGCACTATTCACCAGCGTATTTATGCCTTCGAGATTCCGTGAAGCGCGGGAAACAAACTCCTGCACTGCTTGCTCACGCGACACATCGATCACATCGGTAAGCACCACGCCCGGCAGCCCTTTGGCCCTGGCTCGCAAAGCATCGAGGCCCTGGCCATCGATATCTCCCGCGACAACAGCGGCGCCAGCCGTTGCCAGTCGTAGAGAGAAATGTCCGCCAAGACCGCCGGCAGCACCGGTAATAACCGCACGAACGTCTCCGAGTATCATAGTAGTAAGTTGTTCGCGATGACTTTATTCACTCTGTTTCAAGCTCTGCCAGCACTTGATCGAGTTGGCGCTGGTCCAACGCTACAAGTGCGAATTGCAATGCCGGATCTTCTTCAGCGTCGACCAGCTCAGCCAGTTCCCAAAGATAATGCTTGAAGGAATCAGCCAGGCGTTGAATAGTCTGAGGCCGGTGCAGGTTCTCGCTGTACTCCCAATCGATGCGCAGTTGACCGCTTATGATCGAAGCGTCGAGCTGGAGCACGTAAGCGCGAGGGTCTTCGCCGTTGCGCAACGACAATGTTTCAAGGGGCCGGAAGACACCGTTTCCTGACCAAAGATGATCGAATTGTCCGAGATAGTTAAAGCAGACAGCAGCGCTCTCGCGACCTCTCAACTTCTCGCGCCAGTGGGCTTCAGGACTGAAGAATCGAAGCAGTCCGTAATTAATGCCCTGATCGTGCACTTGCTTCAGTTGTTCGCGAACTGTTGTCAGTGTTTCCGATAATTGGCTGAGACTGGCCGGAAGACTGAGCGGGTAAATAGACGTAAACCATCCGATCGTTCGACTTACGTCAACTCCCATCGAGATGTCCTGCCGCCCATGTCCCTCCACATTAATTCGCACTTCGTTTCTTCCCGTCCACTCTCCGAGCACCTGACTCAAGCTCGCCAGCAACGCTTGCTGAATCCAAACCTCGGAAGCGTCAGCTCGCCCTTGCAACAAGGTAGCTGTCCTCTCCGGATCAAACGTGATCGATACTTTCCTGGCAGAGTTCTCCGTATTGAGACCGTTATCGAAGTCGCAAGGAATAGCACAAGGGCTACGCATGACTTTGAGCCAGTAGTCGATCTCTGACTGAACTGCCGGCGACTTGGCGCGCTCATTCAAAGCCGCTGCCCACTGCAGATATGGAGTAACGATCGGCGTCAAGACAATCGTCTCGCCTTGTTCCGCCAACGTGTATGCGCGCTCAAGGTCTTCGAGGAGAAGGCGCCACGAAACGCCATCGACAGCAAGGTGATGAATGATAACCAGCAATTGGCCGCTTTCGTCTGGTCCGAAGTCGAACCATGCAGTTCGTATCAGCGTGCCATTCTCGACATTGATTGAGGACTGAAATTCGTCCGCAACCAAACGCACTTCGTCCGCGCGTCTTTCAATAGGAACATGCGACAAGTCGAGGCAAACGCAATCGCTCATCGAATCCGCGTCTGCAACAAACTGCCTCCACTCGTCGCCGTCCCTGGAAAATCTCAGTCGCAGGCTGTTGTGATGCGACTGCACGGCGCCCACGGCCTTGACGAGAGCTGCGGCGTTCAAGCCCTTGCGACCTGCCAAAACGACTGCTTGATTGAAGCGTGAAGAAGTGCGTACCGGCTGCTCAAAAAACCACTGCTGAATCGGAGTGAGGTTAACGCCGTCTGCCTCGCTGAGTTCGATGGACGTGGCCGAAACCTGTGTTTCTCGAACTGCGACTGACGCTAACGATGCAATAGTCTTGTGCTGGAAAATTTGTCGCGGGGTTATGTGCACGCCGCGCTGCCGGCACTTTGCTACCATCAGGACGCTGAGAATTGAGTCACCGCCGCGAGCAAAAAAGTTTTCATGAATTCCGACTTCGCTGATGCCTAATACCTCTGCCCAAACTTTGGCAAGTTCACGTTCGATGAGGTCACGATCAGAAGCAGGTTGCCCCGCAGAGTTCCCGTCAGACAGCTTTTGAGAATTAAGACTTTGATCCAGCGAAATTGGCGGCAGCAGATCGTCAATTCTTTGATCTATTCCGGCAACCATTGCCGACAACACGCCCAGATAGTTCTCCAACATACGTTCGATCAGATCTGCTTCGTAGAGATCTTTGCGGTAGATGGCTTGTATCTTCAGCAGATCATCCTGTTGCCTCACATGCCATTCCAGCTTGAACCTGCTGAAGCGGGCTTCTTCAAGACTTCGGAAGCGTACTCCGCCCACAGTTAGGTCAACGGGAGGTTGATCTGTGAAAACAAAAAGAGCATCTGTCGGCGTTTCACCGATAACTTCGAATGGAACCGGCGCGTTGGAGCTAGCAGTTGCTGACGCAAACCTCGCGATGCTCGCGCAGCACCATTCGTGCTCTGGGCCGCTTCATCACGAATGGTGCTGCTGTGGGAGATCGCACACCCGCCCCTCTCATGCATCTCCCAGAACCTCTCGTGCCAATTACCTTTACGCTTGTCACCCACCCCCGGTGGAATCTATTCCCCCACTCTTAAACTTCCTT
>Ga0187893_10002304_pt1 | contig 42356 bp, 60 predicted proteins | sample MA1701074metaG_FD_139574 | JGI IMG/M metagenome (GOLD analysis project Ga0187893, IMG submission 139574) | White microbial mat communities from a basaltic lava cave in the Kipuka Kanohina Cave System on the Island of Hawaii, USA - MA170107-4 metaG ... | reverse complement strand
AGGAGTGGCTGCGATGAAACGTAACGTGAAGTACGGCCTAGGTATCGCAGGCTGCGGCCTTGCCGCTGCGGTCTGTGACGTAGCTTTGTACGGCACTGTCACGCCCCTTTCTGGGCTGATGGTCGTGTTGGGAGTGGCTATTCTGGTGGGGCTGCTGTGAGACGGTACTACACAGGCCCCAAGGCAGTGCCGCTGGTCAACCCGTTCCGTAAGGCCATCAAGCAACTGCGGGCCAGTGGGATGAACCGGCAGGCCCGGGCGCTGGCGAAGCTTAAGCGCGAGGCGGACCGTGAGGCGCACCAGTTGACAAAAGCTGCTGCGAGTGCTATACTGGGAGGGAATGATGACACTGCGCGAACAGATTGACTTCGTACGTCGGGAGAAGGAACAGATGGAGTCCGCCCTGACGTACATGGGTATGTCCAAGATCAGCCGAGAGGCTATGGGGGCCCGCGCCGACATGCTATGCGAGATTCAGGAATCCCTATCTCGGCTGGAGGGGCTGGACAAGTGAGCCCGGCCTTTTTGTGGGGCCTCGGTGCCGGTGTCCCTGCCGTAGTGCTGGAGTATCTGTACCGTACCCTGCCGGGCCCGTGGCTACATAACCTTTGGCTGTACGCGCCGATGCAACTACTGATCGGGTACAGCATTTATCGGCTGGTGACTACGCCGGGTACGACCCTACTGGACGCTCTTGTGGTATTCGCCGGGTGTACGGCGGGCCTTCGTATTCTGGCGTCCTTCATGCTCGGGGACGCCATTCGAGCCGGAACGTGGATAGCCTTCGGGCTGGTCATGCTGGCTAACGTTGTTCGTTCATATTGGAGATAAGCGTGACCCTACCTACTGATTCCGCCGAACGTAAACGAATCCCTTTGTTCTCGGGCGTTGTAGCCTACTTCCCGGACGCCCTAGTGGGCGTAGCCCGGGTGTCCTTTGAGGGCAACGAGAAGCACAATCCCGGACAGCCCTTGCACTGGGCCCGGGAGAAGTCCACGGACCACGAGGATTGCATCGCCCGGCACTCGGTAGACGCACTAAAGGCCGCGACTCTGGAAGAGAAGGTACAGCACCTTCGCAACCGGGCTTGGCGGGCTCTGGCTTCGCTACAGTTGGCCGAGGAAGAACTGGCCCTGTCCCTTAAGGGGCCCACGGTATCGTGCGTAGCCCTTCCGGCCGACTGGGACTGGTACTGCCGCGACGAGAACTGCCCTTGCCGAGGCCCGCGATGAACAAGCACCTAGTAGACAAGGCCACCTTGGAGCTTGCCTACCGGGCCCTCGATGATGCTAGGTGCGAAATCGAGTCGTTCGAAAAGGACGCGGAGTGGTACACGGCATCCCAGAAGATGATGGACCGAATTGAAAAAGCTATGGCCGAACTAAAAGAAGCCACCAAATGAAGCCGAAGATTCTGACGGTGGACATTGAGACGATGGCCGGTAAGGCTTACATCTGGAAGCTATGGGACGAAACGATGGGCCTCAACCAGCTTATCGAAGCGCCCCGTATCATCTGCTGGGGGGCCAAGTGGCTCGGCCAGAGAGGGACCACTCAGGCTGACGAGCGCGGGGGCCGTAAGGCCATGCTGCGCCAGCTTCGTGACCTGATCGAAGAGGCGGACGCCGTGGTGAGCTACAACGGCGACAAGTTCGACATTCCGAAGATCAACGGCGAACTGCTGGCCAACGGCCTGCCTCCGTTGCCGCCCGTAACGTCTATTGACCTTATCAAGACGGTACGGAAGCTGGGGTACATCAGCAACCGTTTGGAGTTCTTAGCTATCGTGGCGAAGATCGGCCGGAAGATCGCCAACGCCGGGTTCCCGCTGTGGCGGGCCTGCGACGAGGGCGACGAGCGGGCGTGGGGAAAGATGCTCCGCTACAACGCTGGGGACATTAACCTGACCGAGCGGGCCTACAAGGTCCTGCGCCCGTTCATTCGCAATCATCCGTTCTTGGGCGAGAACACGGGCCGAGACAGTTGCCCGCGATGCCAGTCGGCCAAGACACAGGCCCGGGGGTCCCGTCGTACCCGTGCCTTCATCATTCAGCGCCTCCGGTGCTTGGGCTGCGGCGGCTGGTTCGACGGTTCAAGGGAGAAGGTAAAGTGACGGAACATAAGATCGTAGTGCCGGGCGAAGAGTCGGCCCCTGCCGGCCCGCCCGCCGAGAACGAGGCTACGCGCCTCGCTCGGGCCCTGCTGGAGGCGGCCCCGGGCATCGAGCACCTGACGGTGGCGTACAGCCCGAACGGGAAGCCAAACACGGTACTTACTGCCTCAACCGGCACGACCCCGCTCATGTGGGTCATGGGGGCACTGGACTTCGTGCGGTACCACTGCTTCGGCCTGCTGGATCAGCACCGGGCATACAAGCTACAGGAACAGCTTGAGGCCGACCTGATCGCCCGTCAGCTTAGGGTGGAAGGGAGGCTGAATTGATCGACTGGATCAAGTGTATATTCGGGTACCACGACTGGCGCATGGTTCATTCCATGCGTCACTCGTACTGCCTGCGGTGCCGAACAACTAAGCTCTGGCCGGATACGTGGACATGAGGCGGCGCATCTATACGTTCCGGGTCCTTGCCCCTACGTTCACGGCCGGGTTCACCCGGACCACGGGCGACTGGGAGCTTACGGCCGAGGGCCGGACCCAGTGCGACCAGATCGCGCCTATTATCGAACGATTCACTAAGCACAAGTCTCTGCTGGAGATTGCCAAGGCATGTAAGGCGAGAGGCTGGAAGTTGGAAATCGTAGGAGCGGACTTTGAAGTTTCCCCAGATTGCGGTGATGGTACGGCCCCGGCCCCGAGAGACCGAGTGCCTGAACGCCATCGCCAGCACCCTACAGTCTAACGGGTACAAGATTCGCGTAACCCACGACCTGACGGCCCCGGAGGCGGTGGTCTTCGTGTGGTCGTGGGGGCGGGCCATGACTCAGCGGGAGAAGTACCCCAACGCCATCATCTGCACGGTGGACCACGGGTACACCAGGGACCGGGCTAACCTGTTCAACACGGGCTGGTCCCTGCCCCACATGACCTGCGGGCTGAACGGCTTTGCCGAGCATCCGTGGGTACACGACGGAGGGACCCGGGCCGAGGCGATGGGCTGGGCCGACGAGATTAAACCGTACCGCCGCACGGGCCTCATGCGGGCCCTGTTGCTGGGCCAAGTGTACGGGGACGCCATGATCGTGACACAGGTCCGGGACTACAAGGGGTGGCTGGCCGAGACGGCCCACGCCCTCGTAGCCGAAGGATACGGAGTCACGTTCCGCCCCCACCCGGTCATGGTCCGCAGGGGCCAGAGCTTGGACTACGGCAACCTAGGCCGTCTGACGGGCCCTAGACCGTTAATGGCCGACCTATCGGAGACCGACCTAGCGGTGGGCCTGAACAGTAACGGGCTGGTAGAAGCCTTCCTGCGCGGCGTCAGCGCCCGGGCCTACAACGGGGGTACCATGCTTGCCCCCATCCTAGAAGACGGCGAGGCGAACGCCCTAGGCCGCCGTGAGTGGTTAAACGCGCTGGCTTATACCCAGTGGACGTTGGACGAGCTAAAGGACGGGACATGGTTTAAACACCATAGGCCCATCTTGCACCGGCTAGTGAACGGGGGGCCGGTATTCCCTTGGTGCGAAAGGCACTTGACACCGTAGGGAAAGTGTGATATACTGGACCTGACGGGTCTGGTGACGAAGGAAGAAATCCGCGCGCGCGACGAGCGCATCCTGCGGAAGCTGTCCGAGAAGTAATACTTTTCGGTAGCCCACAAAGCGAAGGGCCCGAGGGTTTAAACCCTCGGGCCCTTTTCTTTAGTAACGCGGTACGTGATTACGTGTCGGACTGTTCCCGTCTCCACCACCGTACGCCCACAGTAGCGCAGAACATGATGCCGAGGATCGTCTGGAACCACAGTGGGGTACCGGACAGGGCCGCGAAGCCTCGGGTAACCACTGCGGCCCCGTCGAACGTGCCGATGCTGACGAAGCACAGGACGGCGGGCAGGGATACTACCCCCAGCGTGTACTCGTCTTTCCAGCTATTCTGTGCCTGCCGGGCGAACTCCATTTCCCAGTTCGCGTCAGCCGCCAGACCCTCACGGATCAGTTGGGCCGCTCGGTCGCCCTTGGCCTGTTCAAACTTCAGTTCGGCTTCAAACCGGGCCTGTTTAAGCTCGGCGCGGCGAGTGAAGTACGTCGCAACCGGGCCGGTTACCGCCCCTAGAACCTTGTCCCAGATCGCCATGTGTCTCTCCGTGGCGGCAGCGGGCCGCATCCGTATAGGTGTTTCATTTCGGTCCACGTTTTGATCCGTGGGTCTTGAATGTTCAGGTCCAGCGCCACCTTCATGCCGATGCGGAACGCCTGTTCCTCTGCCTCACAAGATGACAGGATCGGGCCGAAGACCGTGTACTGTAGGTAGTGGACCATTTCGTGGACCATTACCACATACGAGAAGGACTGGCCTAGGATGCGAATGTCCAACTGGATCGTGTGCGAGCCTAGCTCGTACCGCCCGAACGGGCCCTTCAGTAGGCCGTAGGTTACGACCGGGGGAGCCCACGCCGAGCACAGTACCTTCATCTCCCGGCAAGCCGTGCGCCATGCGTCCATCTCCGTGAGGAACAGCATTTCTGCTGTCTCGGGGCTGATGGATGATGGACCCGGTAGGCGGGTCTGGGCGAAAGCAGGGAACGCAAGACAGACGGAGGCCACAAGGGCCGCAAAAAGCTTCTTCATGTCCACGCCTTTACAACGATCACGTCTTTGACGCGATTGGGATTCCGGGTCGGGCGGGCCTTGTGCTCCCACTCTACCGGGCCGAAGGCGCCTTCGATCTTCTGGACCCACCACTCAGGCGGCTGAATGATTAGGTGGGAATCCCGCCCATCTGGGAGCTTGGTTCCCGATGGATAGAGGGCTACGACCAGTAGCGCCCCTTTGAAGCTTAAACGTTTGATATCCGCCAACACCGCGTCCAGATGGTCAGGCTCGATATGCTCTAGCACGTCGAGGCAAGCCACCATGTCCACAGTCGCTGGCGGGCCGTCCTTGCCCGGGATGCCCGGGTCGTATTCCGATACATCGAAGCCCTTCAGGCTTAGCTTCAGGTGTCCCTTGCCGCACCCGTAATCAAGTACGGTCCGGGCCTGTAGCTTCTCTCCGTGGGCTACCACGTCGTCTAACCAGCGGGCTGCGCTAGACCCCCACATAACGTCCCGGTCGTGGAGCGTACGTAGCTGGTCTTTGTAGTGCTGGCTAATCATAGGTCCCCCGGTTTGCACTTGTCAGGATGCTTCACGCGAAGCCCGTAGCGACGAGTGGACGGGAGCGTAGCATCAGCCCCCAGAATCCTGTACTTGTCCAAGATGTGAAGATACACGCCAAACCACAGGGCCCCGTGGGCTTCGTGGTCTGGGCCCAGCTTCTTGTCCAGAATGTGATGGGCCAGTTCGTGGGCCAGCAGCGGCAGGTTCCAGCCAATGGCCCGGTCCATGTTCACTTCCAGCCGGTTCGGTAGCTGCTGCGCCGTCCACGACTTGGGTCCGAGCCACACACTCTTCAGTGTAATGGGACGGACGCAGTAGTACCGGCACACCATCTTGACGAACTGTCGAGCGGTGCGGAGCGTTAGCTTGTGGTTGATGAACAGGGTCTCGAAGTTTCTGTTCTCCCACAGGTACACGACTTCCCGCTGGGGATCGAGGTCCGGGGACTTTAGAAGGGCCCTACGAATACGTCCGGCCAGCGCCCGGTCCGCATCATATCTGCGAGGCGGACAGCCCTTCCCCCGACCTGCGATGCCCACTTTGAGGCGAGCATTCCCCGTGCTGCGTCTTCCCATCGTCTTTCCTTTACGGCAGCGAGCGTGTTCTTGAAGCCAAGCAGCCCGGCGATGCCTAGGTTGAATGTCATGTCCACAAGGACAGACTTACGCACTTCGTCCAGTTCCATTACCCACGGCAGGGCCGTGAACAACTGACGCGAGTGTTCTGTGATGTCGTGCTCCAGCAGATCGTCGATGATGTGCTCGGGCAAGTGACCGCCCTTGCGCCGGTCGATTAGGTGCCCGACGCCGATGGTCCAGTACCCTAGCGAGTCTCGGTAGGCGTGCTTGACGCGCCCTTCGTGGAGCGACAGCATTTCCCGCAGGTTATTCACCAGTGCCACGGTTTTCCTCCAACTCAGGGTTCGTTGTCAGGGCCACGAAGTCTTGTACGGCGTTACGCACCAGCGGGTCGGTGACCTTGCGGCGTCCCTTGTACACGTCTTCCATGACCTGCAGAGAACGCAGGCCCTTGTCCGTAAGTAGTAGGTCTTCCAGCTTGCCCGCGCCGCCGATACGGAAGAACGCTCGGCCAAGGAACGCGCCGGAACGCGACACCAAGGCCATCAGGGTGCTTTCCGCAGACGGGGCAGTGTTCGGGTCCACCTGTCCCTCGGTACCAGACCGCAGGACGCGGACCCGATTCAGGGACTGGTTAAGACGGGCGTACTCGGCGGGCGTGAACAGCCCCTCCCCGAACGCCATCTTGTTGTTGCCGAGGATGGCAGATTCCCACACGCCCGGGTCCACCTTGCCGCGAGTCGCGGCCCGGCCTGCGCCAGACGTAAGCTCGGTGAAGGCGTTGTTCAGCAGGGTGAAGCGTAGGTCAGCAAGGGCCGCTGGGTCGTGCTGGCGCAGCAGGTTCGCAAGGAACCGCTGTTCGCCGGGTTCCATCTTGGCGATATCGGCAAGGGCCTTGCTCTGGTCGATAGGCAGGTTGCCTTCGTGCCCGAACAGCTTGACCGTAGCCCGGTCGAACATTTCCTGCCGAGCGTCCTTGAACGCCTTGTAGTCCCGGTTCGCTTCCCTCAGTTCGGTAAGGGCCTGCACGGCCGGGCGTGGCGTAGCGCCCGGTGAGGATGCCTTGTTGACCGCTAGGAAGGCGTCAATGTCGTCGTCCACGGCTTGGATCATGTCGTTCAGCGCACGGTGCTTGTTCGCTGTCGCTTGGTCCATCGCGTGGGTCATGTTCCGCGCCTCTGTCCAGTACTGCTGGTCGAGGGCCCGTAGGTTGGCACGGATGCGGATAAGCTCAGGCACCGCGATAGTCGGGTGCGCGCCCGTCGTGCGGACGGCCGTCAGGTAGTCGTCCAGTTCCTTGATGACGCCTGTAGGGCGCTCCGCTCCCGGGGCGACCTTTCTCCACCACGGGCCAGTAGCCTCGTCCGACCACTTGCCGACGGCAGCGCCCATCCGGTCAAACCGGATAGGGAACTTCACCGGGTCATCGGCGGCGACACGTACCGCGCTCGACAGGCGCTGGCCGTATAGCGACGAAGCCGCTTGTTGCGTCTTTCTTACATCGGCCTGCCACGCCTTGTTTACGCGCATAGCCACTTCGTGCGAATCCCCGGCACCACCCCGCCTTGCGGCGACATTAGCCCGGACCGCCACGCGGCCCATAGCGTTGACCATCGGTTCTAGGTGGTCCGCGAAGTCTTCGAACAGATCGTTGAAGTAGTTCTGCGCCTTGGTCATCTGGACCTGCCGCTCGATGGCCTGTGCCATCTTGGAGCCGGTCTGCAGTGACACAGGATCAGGCATGGACGACGGGCCCATGTTCGCCCGAGCGGCCTGCAGGGCGCGGTTCTCCTGCGCCCGGGCCGCAAGGCGGCCTACGAAGTTCTTGATGGCCGGTCCGCCGCCAGCACCTAGCTGCAGGATCGAGCCCGGTAGGAACGCAAGCCCGGCCGATGCGGCCTTCTGGAATGCTACGTCCCCGGCAGTCTCAGCAGTCTCCGACGCGCCAGACGCAAGACCGCCAGCAATCAGGGCGTCCTTGCCGGTACGAGCAATAGCCCGGGCCATAGTCTGGGCTTCGGGTAGGGCCCGGCCCACTCCCGCACGTACGGCTCCGGCACGGGTAGCCATGCCAGCGGGCGCCATGAGAAGCAGCGCTTCGCCTACGTCCGCGCCCTCTTCGAAGTCTTCGTCGCCACCGGACGCCGCAAGGCGGCGCACGTTCATGTCGGCGGCCTGCTCAGCAACGGCTCCCTCGGACCCGCCCAGTTCCCGGGCCATAGCCACTAGCTGCTGGTATCCTTCGACAAGGCGAGGGAACGCCTCCGTCACAAGGCCCTTGGCCGAGCGGCGGAACCGGGCATCGCGGTCCTGCACTTCGGCCTGACGAGTCAGGGTCGAGTGCTGGGCGTTCTGCTTCTGTACCAGAGAGTCCCGGTACTGGGCCAACTTACGGATATCAGCGCCCGCAGTGGGGCCATCCTCGGCGTCAGCCTGCCGGATGGCGGTATCAACGCGCTCGATTTCATCCCGCAGGTTAGCTGAGAGAAGCTGGGCCTGAGTTAGCTCTGGCACTTACTGGCTCCGACGTTGTAGGATTTCGTCAATGTCCGCAGGGCGCTGACCGGCGAAGCTGCTCTCAGCGGCCTTCTTGGGCGTCTCGCCAAGCTGGCCCCATAGCTCTTCGAACGCATTGTACGAGGCAGCGGCGTCAGCGATCTGCTCCGAGAAGTACGTTTGGGCGTTCTTCGATCCAATCGACCGTACCCAGCTTGTGTACTTGTCCTTGGTCTGGCGGGCAAGGTTGGCGAAGGCCGCCTTGGCTGCCGCAGGATCGTCCACCGCTCCTAGCATCTGCAGGGCGTAATCGAAGTCGTTGTTGGACAGACGGCCGCCCGGGTCGTTCGCGCGGGCGATAGAGTACGCCGCGTTGATGACCATAGACTCAAAGAGCGTCCGGTCCACGTTCAGCCGGTCAGCCAGCTTGTACGTCTTCTGGCGGCTCTGGGCAGCGATTAGCTTCGGGCTCTTCCCGCCGCTGTCGCGTGAGTCGTCTGGGCTCGTCGACAGATTCTCAAACCCACCGATGTTACCGCCCTTGGACGAGAAGTAGTTGGCCAGACCCTGCATCTTGTTCTGGATACCGGCCTGTACACCCGCCGCGCCGGACATGACGCCCGGGCTCTGGGTCACAAGCTGCAGAAGGTCGTGCATAGTATCGTACACGGTGAACGTCGAGCGCAGGACTTCCATGCCGTCCGTCTGAGCGCGTTCGCTCATCGTCGGACCTTCCTCATCGCCCTTCCCGGGAGCCCTCGGCTGCGGCATACGGTCGTAGTATCCTGCCCGGGCTTCGTTCAGCCGGATGGCAGAGGGGCGCTTCTCCACAAGGTCTGTGGCCCGTTCATCGGACAGGTCCGCAGCGGACAGGGCTTGCTGACCCTGAGCCAAGTTCTCGGCCGTCTCCGACCGGAGCTTGTTCTGCTCGTCCTTGTAGGTACGAATCTGGTTAAGGCCGGGCAGGAGCCCCTGTGCGGCTTCGAAGTCGCCCGCTTGCATGAACGCTTGCATCGTTTCTTTGATGGCCTGTTCCTGAGCGTCCATAGGGTCTAGGCCCCCGGACTTCACAAGGTCAGCAAGGCGCTTCTGCGCCCCGGCCATGATTTCCTGAGTCGTGATAGCCCGCTGGTCTTCCGGGGTTACGGCGATCCCCTTATCCGCTAGGCGACGACGGGCCTTGATGCCCGACAGGCCAGCCTCGCGTACCCAGAAGCTCGCGTTAGGTTGTAGCGCCAGCATATCCGCCGTGCGCTGACGTTCCAGACCACCCGGCGTTAGGGGCCGTAGAGAATCGAACGGGTTTACTGATTCAGCCATGTTACAGTCCGAAGTTGCCCGAAGGCATTGGGAATGGGCCCGCCGTTACCGAGGGAGCGCCAAGGTTAGGCTGCTGGACCATCGGGACGGACGGCCTGCCGAAGCGGTTGCCGAGCCATGAGCCGAGCGCGTCAAACGCGCCGCCCTGCTGTAGGGCGTTGTAGCCAGCCATGAACGGCTGGCCCGATGCTTCCGCTGCCATCATTGCGGCCCCGGGCGCTACACCGCCTCCGGCACCAACGCCGAGACCGGCCTGCTGCATAAGCTGCTGGAAGAGGTTGTTAGAGCCACCGAACGCGCCCATGCCCATATTGAACTGCTGTAGCTGGTTGCCCATCGCAGCACCGAACCGCTGGTTCGCAACCTGCTGACCAAGGTCCCATGCCTGCGTCTGGCGAGCAAGATCAGCCTGTCCTTGTGATTCCATAAGCGCACGGAACCGCTCCGCGCCGCCAGTCGTGCCCAGCATTCCGCGAGCGAATAGCTGGTTGTCAAGGTCCTGTTGGTCCCGGCGCTCCTGCGGAGCCGCTAGACGGCTAAGGCGAGAGTACTGATCGCTCACGGTTTCGTTCAGGCCGCGACCAAACAGACCTTGGTAGGCATTCATGACTTCCGGCGACATGGCCCCCGCGTTAGCAAGGCTACCCAGTCCCAGAGTATTGAACATGCCACTGAACGGGTTGTTGGCCTGCGACAGGGACAGGGTACCGTCCTTGCCAACGGTCATTGAGCCCGCTGGGCCGGTGACGCCGTACGGAGTCGGCTTAGTAGACTTCGCCGCGCCCTTAGCCGCTTTCGCGCCCTTCCTTGCGCTATAGACCGCCGCGCCCGCGCCGACCACTGCACTTGTAATCGCAGCCATTAGAATACCTTCGTGTAAGACAATTCGCTTAGAGTGTAGCCGTTACGTTCGTACACGGCCCCAACCTTTTCGGGCTGGCACGTAGCCAGCGCCACCATCGACCATCGCTTTGCGCCCTTGGCGCGGGCTCCGTCTTCCATAGCCCTGAACAATAGCTTGCCTGCGTCTCCGCGACGGTGCTCAGGCCGGACGTACCAGAACAACTCAACGCCCTGCAGTACTGCCTTGTTGAAGAAGAACCCGTCGAATACAGCCGCCGCCATACCAGCAAACTCCCCGGCGTCGGTCTCTACGACCAGCGCCAGTCCGTTGTCCGCGCAGTAGCGGGTCCACGCCTTGACGCTCTCGGGGTCGTACCCCACGTCCTTCGTCCAGCCGCCTTCGTTGCAGAAGTCGCGCCCATATAGGGCGATGTTATCAACGTCGGCATCCGTCTCTGCCTTTCGTACTCGGTACATGGTCCCCTCAGTCGAAGAACGCCGTAAGCACCAGCCGGGCGTCCTGCTTGCCCCATCCGTAGCCTCCGACTGGGAGCGCAACGTGGAACAACTCAGCCGGGAAGATACAGGCTCGGTTCTCGCGGGCCCCGCATCGGGCCCAGAGCCTCCAGTTGCCCATATCGTGGGCATCCTTGGTCGTGCGGATCAGGTCCCCGTCATCCGTAGGGGCCGAGCGGAGCCGAAGGGCTCGGTGCTCGGCGAACCCGGTACCGCCTTCCTTGTCAGTCAGGTACAGCATCAGGGAGCCCCGGCCCATGCTGTTGTCCGTGTGGACCGCATGAGGGACGCGCACTCCGGCCGGACTCAGCCGCAAGAACAGCGTGTGAGCCTGGACGGGGCGTTTAAGCTCTGCGTCTAAACGCTGCTGTACTTCAGTACGAGTCTCGTCCGGGATATCCGTGCAAATGAACGGGTAGACTACCCCATCTGCCGGATTCCGGTAGTCCGCGTACTGCGCCGTATCGGCGTAAGCGCGGAGCGCCGGATAGGTCTGCAGGAAGCCGTCGATTACGCGAGGCTTAGAAGAGAGCCCCACGGAAGACCGGGAGTTGTGCCATGAACTTGTTTCCACCGCCCTGCCCTCCGAGTTGCGGTACGAGTGACCCGCCTCCGTTACCGAACGGGCCCATGAATTTGTTGAGTCCTAGGAACGGGCTCGGCGCGGGGCCGGGCTTGCTCATGCCGCCAAGCTGGTCGGCCAGCAGGCCCATCTGCCAGCCGGGGATATGGCCCATGCCGCCCATGCCGCCCTTGCCGGAGAAGTCACCACCGAATCCGCCGAAGCCCGGTGCACCGAGCGCGATGGGCGACAGGCCCCCGCCCGGGAAGGTCATCGGCTGGTGTGGCCGGTTCTGTCCGAGTACTTGGAAAATGTTTCCGAAGCCCGGTGGGCCGCCTCCTGCTCCGGGCTGGGGACCAAACACGCTCTGCATGAATTGTGCAGCAGCGGGGCTCTGTAGCATACCGCTACCTAGGAGCGCCTGCATATCGAAGCCCTGCTGGGCCGGGCGCGGGATACTAGCAAGCGCCCGCTGCATTAGGTTAGGGCCGGGTCCGCGCTTGCCATACGGGGCTGATCCGAAGAAAGTCATGTTAGTTACCTAGGAGTTTTTGGGCCGCGATTGAGGCGGCACCGCCGATGACTGCGGCCACGCCGCTGATGCCCCACAAGGCCCCGCGGCCCTTGTTCATCGTGTCGCGCAGGTCCTGAACCGCCGTTCGCAGTTCGTTAACTGTCGTGGCAAGGTGCTCTACGGACCCGGCCAGCTGGGCATTCTCTACGCGCAGGTCTGCAATCGAGGCGGCGTTCTGTTGGTTTAATGTTTGACGTGGCATTAGGTTGCATTTAGTGTGATGTTAGCAGAGTCCAGCACCTCTCCGGTGGAGGCCAGCCGAATCTGCACGTTGACCACACCCGACCCTGAAGTAAGGCGCAGCTTGAGGCCCAAGACACCCAGCACTTGCCAAGTGTCCTCGGGATGAGACGACCCAACTACCGTATCTGGTACAGAACCAGATACGGAGTCCCACTTAAACTCGTAGGCGGTGTACAGCCCGGACAGCTTCCATTCGCCTGAGATTTCCAAGCTGGTATCACCGCCGTCCGTGACTTCTTGAGACGTGCCGTCCGTCTCGTAGTCGATGCGGGCGTAGCCGGTCGAGGCGATATTACGGTTGCTGATAGCGACTAGTATCTGGTCTTGGGCGATCAGCACCGCCAGCATCATGCCTTGGTTCAGGTTCATTAGGCTAGCGCGATGCCGGCTGTCGTCATGTAAATCTTTGACGTTGCCGAGTCGTAGATGCCGGAGAACATGTCCACCTTACCGGCGGCCGTAGACAGGGTAGGGGCCGTGCCGGACGGCCAAGCGAAGATAGAGGCCCACGTAAGCGTCCGGGAGCCGGTGCCGTCCTGCGTCACCCGGTAGACGAGCACCTGCCCGTTACGAAGACTAGTAGGGGCGCCCATGATTCGGTTGCCGCCGAGCGTGACCTTGAAGTTGTTGGACAAGGAGGCGTCGGTAGCGATAGTGGCCGCGTCAGTAAGCATGGACCACGCGATACCCTTCGGCAGGTCCGACTCAAGGATGAGGCCGGAGGCGTCAAGAGGGGCGATACCGTTCGCGGCGCCTTCTCTGGACTCGTCCACCTTGGAGGCGATAGCCGTTTCCAGCGCATCGAACTCAACATCGAGGTCCGCCCCCAGCGCGGTCTTCTCGGGATCGCCTGACGGCAAGGCGTCCTTAGGGGCAAAGTCTGTAGTCTTGCTGTAGTCGCTCATGATTCGTTATGCCATCCGGCCTTGGGAAGTGTAGACGCGCGTAGGCCCAAGGCCGAACGCCGCGCCATTAATTGTGGTACGGACCGCGAACTTCAGGTACTCACATTCCCCGAACAGCGGGACTTCTGCGAAATGGAACTGCTGACCGGCTCCCCACTCCATCGAGCCCCACTCGTCCGTGCCCCACTCGTCGCCACCAGCATCTAGAGAAGCCGCGGCGGCGGAAGTGTTGTACAAGAAGTCCGTCCACCACTTGAAGCTCACAGTGCGGTCGGCCGGGCTGAACAGCATAGGGCGCAGGTGCTTGAGTACCCGGCGCCGGTTGTCTTCTCCGACCATTGGCACCCAGCCTGATTGATACTCGAACCGGTACGAAGAAGTATTATCAACGAAACCGGTGTACTTGCCGATGCGGCCGTTGAAGCCCATGTAGAAAGATTCGTCCGATGTGCTGGTCATGGACTTGGGCACTAGGTCCCATACAGTCATGCGGTACCCGCCGTTGGGCAGGCGCTGCTTCAGGTCAAACACGAAGGTTGTTTCGTTGTCTGGGTGGGACAGCAGCACTAGGCTCTCTAGCGCGTAGTGCGCCATTCGGACCTTGCTCAGGTCGCCGTCCTGTAGTGCAGCAGCAAGAAAGTCGTTGTTCGACGGGGTAATATCGTTGACCGGAGTGGGCTGTTCTTGAGTCGTACGGGCCAACGACCGGACGCCGTTGGAAGACCAGAACACCACGTCCTGTTCCCCGACCAGCGCCACAGCATCGCGGGCCACTAGGCCCGCGTTCTCGATGACCTGCGTGACGTACATGTTCGTCGGGTTAAGGCCGATATCCGAGCCCGCGCCGTCCGTCCACAGGACGATGTGGCGCTTGCCGAAGACCACTAGGTACGAGCCGTAGGACACGATGCCTACCACTTCGTCCATGCCTTTCGTCCAGACCGACCGCATATCAATCAACCCGCCACCGTCCACTGTGGCCCATCGAGTGTGGTCCAGCAGCGCCGAATAGCGGATAGTCTGCTTATCGTCGTCGAGGCCCCACACGCGCCCGAAGGCCGCGAGGGCAGTATTACCGTCAGGCAGGGTGCCCGAGGCCGCGATGATCGTAGCGAAGTTACCCGACCCGTTGTACTGGATCGGGGTCTCGCCAGCGACCCAGCCTAGGCAGAACCCGTTGAAGTTGATGAACTTCCATAGTCCTGTAGTGAACACCAACGAGCCGGTCTTCTCCGTTAGAGCCCCGGCGATGCCGCTGAAAATCTTAGTCGCGGTAGATGTAATCAGTTCCGACGTACCAGAGGCGTTCAGGTACTCGTGCATCTGCACGATATCCGGGCTTCCTGAGATAAGGGTATTCTGCTGCGTCCAGCCGTTGCGGGCCGCTAGGCGGTTCTGTCCGTCAACTACGATGTTCTTGGCGAGCGTACACCATTCCGGCCCAAGGGGCGCGTACTGGCTCTGCTTCGCCATACCGTAGAAGGCAGGCGCTGGGATAGCGTCGGGGCGTAGCCGGGGCACTTATTGAGCCTCGAAGGTCAGTTCGTCCTGCAAGAAGTCCGCGTTCATTGCGTCCATAAGCGCCTTGTCGGCGCGGCGCTGGAGGCTGGCAACCGTCGTGCCCATCTCTTCGCCGCGCTCTTCGGCGGCGAACGCCAGCGCCTGAGTCCATACCGGAGCCGCAGGGATAGTCAGTTCGTCGTCCTTGTCTTCAAGGTCGTCCTGAGGCACGACCATGATGAAACGGACCGTGTAGGCTAGGTCCGGGATAGGGAAGAACTCGGCCGTAAGGCCGTCAGCGGAGCGTGTAAACGCCACGGCCGTAGGCACGTTCTCGTCCGCATCCGGGTACAGCGCCCGGATCGCATCAATCTCGCCCTTCTCGATGACATCCAGTCGCCACTCTTTGTCCGCCGTCGTCACGAACGTTTGTGGCAAGCCCTTGACGTACAGCAGGTACGACCGGTCGTTGGTCTCGCTGGTAAGGGAGACTGACCCGGCGCTTGGGGTTAGGGTCTTGTTGATCGTAGTACGCAGGGCGTACCACGGCCCTGAATCCTCAACGTCGCGCTTGGCGTCGTTGACAAGAGCGGCGACCAGTTCAGGGTAGCCCGAGGTAACACCAGCGGCCTCTGTAGCCCGGAGCCGACGAAGAACTCTATTGACCAGTTGGAGGAACGTCATTCTTCACCTTGATAGGTTTTACCAGCGTCGCACGGGCGAACTCGGCAAACCGGGCCAATAGTCGAGCCACGGCCTCTGCCGTGGCCATGTTCTGAAGAGGGGCGGAACGGGCCAAGTTAATCAAGTACCGGGCGTCCTCTGTGGAGAAATTGTGCTTTAGCCGTTTCATAGGTCCTCCAGATTAAACGTGCTTGCCCACGCAGCGCCACCGTCGTGACGTTGTGTCGTATAAGAGAATCACGCCTTCGTTTGCGCCGATCGTGATGTTCGCGCCAATCTCGAACCGATAGTCTGCCGTGCTGGATGCTGACTGGTTGACTAGAACGATGTCCTGAGTTCCGACGTTGGTGATGAGCATTGTTCGGGACGTTAGAAGCGCAGTCACGAGGCCGGTGATGTTGCGAGACGCATCAGAGGAGAGTCTTAGAACGGACGCCGCGGTAAGCCCGGTCGGGTTGTAGTCGTTTTGATTGGCCGTGATCTGCGCCGGGGAAATGTGCGAGCCAAACTGAACTGAGCCGACAAGCTGCACTCCCTTAAGGCTAACTTCGTTTCGGTAACGGCAAATAATCTCGCCGGCACAAGCCATCGAGAGAATTCCAGCCCCCTCAAGGTAGATGCCGGTGCTTACGTCCGCCAAGAACGAATAAGTAGGATTCGTGACGGTGCCGCTGCCGGCCCAGTACGGACCAACGAACTCGTTGTCGAACTGTACGTTGTCGGCGTTGACGATGATGCCATCGCCAGCGCCTACATCGAACGTGCGGTTCGCACTGATGTCCCCGCCACCAGTCAACCCTGTGCCAGCCGTTAGGGTGACGCCTGAGTGGTCTACGTTCCGAACGTGTGCCGTATTAAGGGCCACGTCGGCAGCGTTGACTGTGATGCCGGTTCCGGCACCTACGTCGAACGTACGGTCGGCCGCTAGTGTACCTCCGCCCGTCAGGCCCGCGCCAGCCGTAAGGTTGCGAGTGGCCGATGCGAAGTCTGCCGATGACAGGCCGTCGAGCAAGTCGGCGTCTAGGCCGGACCCTGATCCGTCAACTGTCAGCAGCTTGGCAAGAACGTCGGCAGCGGTATAGCTCGCTGCCAGAAGGTATTGAGGGTGATCGTTGTCCGATAGCCCGCCTAGGTCCCCGTGGTCTCCGGGTACCCATTCAGTGCCATTCCAGACAAGCGCATCACCTGATGTGGCCCCGCTGGTGTCCACTCCGCTGAGGTCATCTAGCGAGGTTACTTGCTTGATGAGCGCAAAGCGCCGTGTAGCCAAGCGTTGCTCCTGTAAAACAAAAGGCCGGACCCCGGGATGGGGTCCCAGAGTCCGGCCTGTAGGGCTGTCAAGCCCCGTCAACTTACGCTGACGGAACGATGATGGCGCGAGCGCCTTCAGCGCGGAGCGTCCTGACACCGTACAGCCGGTCGGCTGTAACTAGGGTGCCCAGAGCTTCCTGCTTGTACTGAGCCTGCGTACGGACGCCCATCTGTTCAGCAAGGACCAGAGAATCCTTCTGGAACATCAAGCAAGCCCGGTACGGGATCGAGTTCAGAGACTCGATTGTGGCGATGTTGGTCGAAACGTAGACGGGGATGCCGTATACGTCGCCCACTAGGCCGTTACGGATGCTGTTGCCAGAACCCGCTTCGCCCGTGAACGCCTGCTCCGTGAACCGCGTTACGCCCAGAAGGCGGCGCTTTTCGACCGGAGGGATGACCAGAACGCGGTCGCGCATCGGAACGTCGTTGTCGTCCAGCGTCTGGGCGACGCGACGGAGACCTGCGTCCGACAGCGCCGCGCCGTTGCCAGCGCCCGCGCCGGAGTAGGCTGTCGAGCCGTCCGAGCCGATGACCGCACCGCTGTAGGCGGTGCCCGAGTTCCAAGTCGCCGCTAGGTCGCGGAGGTCGGAGTCAACCTGTGTAGCCAGCGCGTAACCAGCGTCGTTGGTGTAGAACCGGCGAAGCGAGGCCATGCCCTGAACTTCCAGAATGTCTTCGACGAGGAACGAGTACTCGTAGTGCTTGTTGATAACAACCTGCACTCCGTTGGCAGTCGATGTGACCAGCGTTACGACGTTGTTAGCCGCCTTCGCGCTTGCCGCACCCCGGACCGGAGCCGGAATGTGGATAACGTCACCCTTCTTGCCATTGTGATTGATGCGTGAAACGAGCGCGGCAAGAACAAGGTGCTTCTTGTAGCCCGCGATCACGTCGTCCGACCAAACTTCAGGGATGAAGTTTGCGCCGTCCGTCACGTCAATCGAGTTGGTGAAGGACAGTGATGTAGCCATGTGGTTTTACTTCCTGTGGAGGGGGATGAGAGGATTACTTACCTGACTCGGCCTTCCGCGTATGCTTCCAGAATCTGGGGCTGTAGGCGGTCGAACTCGTCCGGGTTGTGAAGCCGCATATCAAGCAGCTTCTCGCGGGACCACGTAGGTTTGCCAGTCTTCGTTGATGCCACCCCTGCGGCCGTTGAGCCGCCCGGGCGGGCTAGGCCAGCTTTCCGCGCCTGCGCTGCGGGGTCCGCTGCAGGCTCTTCGGGCCGTCGCGCCTGTGAGTGCTCGTTGTAGAGCGCAAACAGGTCGTCAGCGGCAGCAAAGTCGCCCTGCGTAGCGGCCATCGCTAGGCGCTGGCGGTACGGAGATTGCTGGACCCAAGCGCCGAAGGCTTGGTCCTGCATGGTGTCGCGGAACTTCGGATGCTTCTGTTCGAACCGCGCGAGGCTAAGTTCGTACTCCATGCGAGCCAGACGCTCTTCGGACGCGCTTGCGCGTTCGTCGGCAATCTCTTTCGCAACGGCTACGACCTGCGACTCAGGGTCCTGCAGAATCGAGTCAGCGGTGATTGGCTTCCGAGCCGGTTCGCGGTTATCGGGCTGCTGTCGTGACAGTGTGGCACGGTTAATGCCAAGAAGCTCGTCTGCCAGACGGCGGACCTGACCTACTTCATTGTGTGCCCGGCCGAGCGCCGATTCGGCGTTCCGGTGCATCTCAATGACTTCGGCCAGAGACTTCCCCTTGTACTTTTCCGGCAAGTCATCGCCGGGCTGGTCTTGAGCCGGGTCAGCCGCAGCGGGCTGGTTGTCCGGTCCCTTAGTCAAGTCCAACAGGTACTCTTCAGGGGCCTCGTTCGCTAGTTGCTCTTTTGACACAGTAAGTTACTCCCAGTTTGATCCGCCGCAGGCGGTTATGGATCGGTCGTCAGGTCGCGGGCTGCTCAGTCGCCGTGTTCGCGCTTCCGAGCTTCTTCGATTCGCTGACGTTGTGCGCGGTTGCGTACCCACTTCTCCCCGAGAGTCGGGAAGGACGCCGCGTCAACACCAAGGCTGGTGTCAAGGCGCGGAGCGGATAGCTGCCGCTTGGCGAGTCCCCCGCACATCGGACAATTGACGGTATCCCGCTTGTCCCGATCTACGAGTTCTTCGAAACGGTAGTTGCACGGACATAGGTAGTCGTGCAGGATGAGCACGGATTACTCCGCCTCAAGCTCTAGCGGTTCGTCGGCTTGCTTCTCCGCAAGCTCGGTCGCCTCAAGCTGTTGTTCCATCGTCAGGAGCACCTGTAGCGAGGCCGACATGCCACGCAGGAAGTACAGTTGCTCCACGGTGTTTACGTTGAACGGGAAGCCCTCGCGGAAGGCATCTAGGTGAGCCTTCGTGTTTCGCATCAGGACTTGCCACCCCTGCGTCTGGAACATTTCCCGCAGGGCGTCGTTTTCTTGGTTGATGTGCTCGTTCATGGTCCCCCCTCTCTACTTAGCTCTTCTTCGGCTCGGGCCGACGAAGCTTTTCAGCGTCCGCCTCCAACTTGTCGATTTCGGCAGGCAACTTGGCCGCCCGCAGAGCAAGGTCCACTGACTTCAGGTGCATACCCTGCTCAGAGATATCGTTCTGTCGAGCGAACTGATCCACTTCCTCGCGGTCGTTAGCCACTTCCAGAAGCTCGGCCTGAACCTGAATCGGAGCGACCGCAGCCTGCGCCTTGGCCAGTTCGGCCTGCGCCTCGGCCTTTAGCGCCTCGGCCTTAGCCTTGGCAGCGTTAGCTTCCTTCTCTTCGACTTCGGCCACTAGGCCACGAACCTGCAGTTCCTCCATCTGCTTCGCCTTGGCCTGAGCCTCTGGGTCAGCGGGAGGATTCAGCATTTCATCTAGCGCCTTGAGCACGGAGCCCTTCTGCGCGATAGACGAGTTGTCAAAGATCGCCCGTAGCATGGCGAAGAAGGGCTTGGATTCCTGCGGTACCAGCGACAGCAACTGCGTAAGCTGCTGCTGTTCCACTTCGCGGGCCATGACGCCCAGCGTACCGGAAACCGTGAACTTTACGTCGCTCGGGAACTCAGGCGAAAACTGGACGTATCGCCACATGATCTTGCGGATCGCGGGCTGTAGCAGCTTCCGCTCGATGTTCTGCATCGTGCGGCGGGCTCGCTTGATAAAGGGGGCCCCCATGAGGGCCCGATCCTGTGCGCCATCAGCCGAAACCCCGGGGTCCATAGCCCCAGTTGCGGTCTGTACCATGCGCTCCATGTCGGCAGCGTTCTGGAACAGGTCAGGATCGACCTTGCCGAACTGGAACCCTTGGATAACGTCTCCCGGAGTTCCTGTCGTTGGCCAGAACTTGCCCGGCCACACGGCTAGATTCATTCCACGCGGTAGGCGGGTAACGTCACCGGCCACCATCGGGTTCGCCACAAGGGCGAGAGCGTCGATACGGGCGCGAACGTCCGCGTCTAGGGCCTTCTGGGCGTTGTAGCCCTTCTCGATGACCCCACGGCCCCAGAAGTAGTTGGGGACCGTATCGTGCTGGTAGGCGACGAATGAGCGGTCCCGCATGATGAACGGGTTCGCTTTCGCGCCGATACACTTCGACTCGTTGGCAATCGTTACGATAGCCTCAACGAGAGTTTCGTCGTCCGACTCGCGCTTGGCCATGTCGGCCACCAGCGTGTCGTCCGGCTCTAGGTACAGGGCAAGCATACGGGCAGGGACCTTGCCGTGCCACTCGGTCAGCTTCGCACCCTCAACGTTGGTCGTCTCAAAGGCGAGGATGCCGGACTTCTGCTGCGGGTCCTGCGGCTGCGGGTTCCAGATCGAGACCGGCGTAGGCCGGTAACGGCCTTCCCGCTGGCCCTGCTTGACTTCGTGGAGCGGCACGATGGTTTCGTGGGCGCACCCCAGCATCCGGTTCAAGTCGTCGGTTGTAGGGTCCGGTACGAACTCGTACGGCTCAAGGGCGATGAACTCCACGCGGGGCTCTTCGCGCTCCACTACACGGCGAGTACCGTCTTGGTCCTGCTCTAGTTCCTGTACGGTCTTCATGTAGACGTTGATCTTGCCAACGCCAGTACCGTACAGGGCACCGATCAGTACCAGCTTCGCTACGGCGGCAGGGATACCTTCCTCGTCGCAAAGCTCCAGAAGACGGTCGCGGGCGCGAAGCATTTCGTCGCGCTGCTCAACGTCTTCCATTTCGTCTAGGTTCTCGTCTACGTCGAACCAGATGGCACGACGGAAGATAGCCTCTTCAATCTCGGACACGGTAGCGTCCAGCGCCTGCATAGACGCCGGAGTAACGATGCGCGAGCGTTCAGACTTGCGGTTCTTGTCCTGCGCAGCCCACACGCCGCGCCAGATACGAACGTATTCGTCCCACTTGTCGCGGTGCTTCTGATCGCGGATATCGCGCCAGTTACGTACGTGGTCCATGACCCAGCCGCAAAGACCAGCCCCCGGCTCCATCCGTGGGGATTCCCCCGGTAGAAGCGGTAGCTGCGAGTCGTCTTGCTGCGCCGGTAGGTAGCCTTCCGCCATGTTCCTTAATAGCCTGCGTAGGTGTCGGTTGGGCTCCACTCGTTCATCCCTTCGAACTCATCGAAGTATGAAACGCGGGCCATCTGGTCCACGTACGCGAGGGAGTCGATCATGTCGTCCGGCGACCGTGGGTCAGGAAAGTCGCAGGCTTGTTCGATCAGTTTGGCGTTCCACGCCCCCGGGGCCAGCCACACCGAGCCTTTTTCGCAACGGCCCTGTAGGGCCCATTGAACGCGGTCCGGCTTGCTTTTATTCCCGTGGGACAGCGGAACAATCTCTAGCCACCGACCGTACTTCCGCATCAGGTCGGTCAGGTAGGGCGTCACGGCGGCGCATAGCGCCCCCTTTTCGATGCCTACCCGCGACGTGCCGACAGAGCGACACGCTTGGAAAATCTGTAGGGCGGTCTCGCGGACCTCCCAGCGGCCGTGGCGAATCTCTTTGACCCACCACCCGTCCGCGTTGACCTTGACGACGCTGATGGCCGTCTCGTCGCGCTTCTTGTAGTCCTGCTGACGAGGGGCCTTCGTGAAGCCCGCCAAGTCCACCGCCACTACCCAGTCGCCGTCATCCGGCTCCGTACCCACGATCTGGAACGAGTCGCCGTTAAAGAGCTTACCGGACTGGCTGATGAACGACGCCTCGATTTCCTGCGCGATCAGCGAGGAAGACATGGATCGCGTCATGGACGCAATCTCGGAGCGTACGATGTGCGGGTTGTCGGCCGACGTGAAGGTGAAGGCCGCCCACTCGGGGTCCCTCGCCTCCATGCGGTCCTGTGCGTAGCGGTAAAGCCCGTAGAAGTGGTTCTTGCCCTTCGGCGTACCGATGAACAGGGCCTTACCACGAACAACCGAGAGCGCCGGGCGGACGATTTCCTCCCAGACCACTTCGCTCATGTCCTTGTATTCGTCAAGGACCACCGACGACCACGTGAAGCCACGGATGGCGTCCGGGTTGTCGGCCCCGAGTAGCCGCCAACGGCGTCCGTTGGGGAATACGATCAGGCCGGTGTTCTCGTAAATCTGGCAAGCGTCACGAATGGGCTCAATGGCGAGCTTCATCCGGGGCCAGACGATCTTCTTCCCTTGCTCAAACGTCGGGTAAATGTACCCAACTTCCTGACCGGAGTCCAGAGGAACGCCAGCCCACGATACATCAGCCAGAGTATCAATGATGCTTAAAGCGGTCGCATAGAACGTTTTCCCGGACTGACGCCCTGCGGCGCAGACCTTGAATCGTGCAGGCGAGTTATGGATTCTCGCCTGCTCGTCGTGCAGGGAGAAGGTCAGGTCAGCCAAGGGCCCCCCTCAGAGCTTAGGGCTGGGCGGGCTCGTTGACCCGTTCGACCCAACCTTGCAGGTTGAAGAACGAGCTTGCCGAGTTTGTGATGTTGGCGACGTTGATCGCCTCGTTCTCGCCGCCGCGTAGAGGCGGGTCGAAGGTCACTTCAATCGGCCCCTGTGCGTTATCGAGGGCTCCTAGGGAGCCTTCAAACAGAATTGTCGAGCCAGACTTGATAACCGCCAAGCTCTCCGTAGAGGCGCTGTTGGTATAAATCTGGGCCGAGCGCACAACGTTCCGCTTTCCCGCACCCGGGGCTGCGGCGGCAACGTCGTCCGCCGTGTCTGTGACAGCAGCAGGAGAGACGTACGTCCAGTTGGAAATACGGCTCATGAGATTACGTCTTCAGGGCTTCGATAGTGCGAAGAGCCGCTAGGATGGAGTTGACCTTGCCAGCGAGAACGCCGACGCAAGCTTCAAGCTCGTCCACAGTCGGTGTGGCCGAAGTAGTCAGGGTGCTGCCGGTGAACGTAGCGCCGTCGAGGGCGTCTACGCAGTCGGCAATTGACGTGTCGGCTAGACCTAGGGATACACGTGACATGGTAGGGGATACCTTAGTGGTGGTTTACCAGTCAGCCGACTGGTTCTTGCGACGGCGACCAAGCTCGGCTTCGTTCATCTGGCGATCCAGCTTACGCTTCCGGGCTCCGCCCCCGTAGTTACGGTTCACGGACTGAATGGCCAGCGAGGCCATTTCAGCAACCTGTGACGGGAAGGACATGTCCTTCACGGGCTTTTTCTTGTCGGGCATGGGCTTAGTCGTCGTTCTTCGTCGCGTCTTCGCGGCGCTGAACCGACTTCTCCTGAGCGGGCTCCAGAGCGGCCTTCACGTAGTCGAGGCCAGAAGACTTCGACGTTACTGTAGGCTGATCTTCGCCGCCCGGCTTCTGGTACTCTTTCATTGAAGGCATGGGGGGTTAGTCCTTGATGGGGATGGTTACGGGAACACGAACCGATTTCTCGCCCTCGATCAGCTTCGGCTTGGCCGACTGGTCGGTGACCAGATTCTGGACCACGACGTTAATTTCGCGGTCTTGGTTATCCGACTCCTGCGCGTCACGCGGGGTCGTCAGCATCTTGTCGAGCAACACCCGCATGATGCGGTCATTGCCCTTGAGGGCTTGCTTGATTGCCTGCTGCATGAGCTTAGGGCCGCTCTTAGCCAGAGCGTCCCGAAGCTGCTCTTCCAGCAGCAACCGTGCGAGGGTGATCTTGTTCTTCGTGCCCTTGGCCCGACCGGCAGGGTTGCCGCTCTGGCCCTTGACGAAGCGTCCACCTTCGCGCTTGATTACAGGCTTCTCTTCGTGGTCCGTCATAAATTGGTACCCAAGGTAGGAATCAAACCCACATTCAGCGGTAATCGGCCGCTTGTCCTGTCATTGGACGACTCGGGCATTGTTTGGCGGAAGAGGAATGGAGTTGAACCTTCAAGGCCGTGTTAGGGCTCGTCCGTTTTCAAGACGGGTGCCATCGCCAGTTGGCTTGCTCTTCCAGAATTGGCGGTAAGCGTAGGATTTGAACCTACGTGGTCCCGCGTTCAGAGCGCGAGTGGGATACCAGCAACCCACAGCTTAATGGTCGGGGCCCCGGGAGTCGAACCCGGAAACACTTGGGTTTGAGCCAAGTAGGTCTGCCTGTTCCCTTCAGACCCCGGAATTGGCTCCGCCCGGTGGAATCGAACCACCCTCCATACTGGTTAACAGCCAGTTGCTCTCACCTTGAGAGCTAGAGCGGAATAGTTGGTGCAGTGCCTAGGAATCGAACCTAGAGGGCCGAAGCGACCGGGTTACAGCCGGTCCCGTCTCCATAGCGGTCTAGCACTACGATCTTGGTACACCTACAGGGTGCTGCCCCCTGTTAGCCGGAGTGAAAGCCCAGCATCCTAGCTAACGTAGACGATAGGTGCAAATTGGAGCGGGCGAGGGAACTCGAATCCCAGTCGGTCACGTTGGCAACGTGTCGTCGCGCCTTGCGGCGCCCGCAAATTGGTCTCCAGCAGAGGAATCGAACCCCTATCCCGTGCTCCCAAAGCACGTGCCCAGCCATTAGGCCAGCCAGAGATATTGGTACCCCACCCGAGAGTCGAACTCGGAAAACCCTGTTTCTAAGACAGGTACGTATGCCAATTCCGTCAGCGGGGCATAAAAGACGCTTCGCGTCTGAGACGGCGAAGCCGTATTGGACACTAGACCGGGATTCGAACCCGGGTACGCGCCTTTGCAGGGCGCGGCCTAGCCGCTCGGTCATCTAGTGTTGGTGCATCGCGTAGGACTTGGACCTACACCGTACCGGGTAAGAGCCGGTCATGCTGCTTTGACACCAGCGATGCGTATTTGGGGTGAGGTCAGGGACTTGCACCCTGTATCTGCGGGTCACAACCGCACGGCTCAGCTATATCGCCTTACCACACCACTGTCTGGTACCCAGTCAAGGTTACGCTCCCTGCACGGATGCTTTGTAAGAGCTTCCTGCCCACTAGGGACACCGGGCAAATTTGGCGCCTCCGAAGGGAATCGAACCCTCCTACATCGGATCGACAGTCCGTTCACGTCTACCAGACGCGCCCGGAGGCGTAGTTGGTGCGTTCCCGTGGTATCGAACCACGCTCTAGGGCTTTTCAGACCCTCGCTAATCCGTCTCAGCTATGAACGCGAATTGGAGCCCCCGCGAGGAATCGAACCCCGGCACTCTGTTTACAAGACAGAGCCTCTGCCACTAAGGTTACAAGGGCTTGGCCACCGTGGTAGGAGTCGAGCCTACGCGCTACAGCTTCGTAAACTGTGCCCCGAAGTCCCTCGGGCCACGGCGATTTTGGCCTCCCGCCTAGGAATCTAACCTAGCCCCAGACCGTTAGAAGCGGTCCGTGCGCTCGGCGCTCGGGAGAATTGGAGCGGATAAGGGGAATCGAACCCCTACTGCACCGCTTAGAAGGCGGACGACACGCCTTGTGCGTATCCGCATAAACTTGGTAGCGGCCCCGGGTGACGCTCCCGGCTAACTGGGGTTATGAGCCCCTGTCGGTCACTGGACCGACCGCAATATAGGTCCGCTAGTTGCAAGGCCCTTTCGGGTACGTCTCTAGCGGCTGACGTTTGGCACCACTGTAGGGAGTCGAACCCCATCTGTCGGTTTTGGAGACCGGGACGCTCCGCAGCGTCAGTGGCGTAGAATTGGTGGACCTATTAGGTCCCGTATTTTAAATATCGGTCGCGGCGTACGGCTAGATCATAGGGGCCCCTATAGGTCCTCTTTTCCGCGCAAGGGAGCCATGCGGCCTTCCGCACAAGCCCAGAATAGGCGGCCCCACGGGGGAGCCCCGGGGGCCGGTTGTACCCAGCCGGGAGGGGAGGACGGACCGTGGCCGGGCCAACTCAAAGGACCCGGGGCCGCCGCTCCACCCGGACCTAAGTCAGGTTCACCGCCTCTCGGAGACCGAGCCAGACGATGCCGCAAAGAACGATTAACCAGATCATGGAGCCAGTATACTACACGAACCGGGCTTTGTCAAGCCCCCTTAAGGCTCCATGCGGTGCGCGTCGATCTTTTCGTGATCTACGACGAAATGTCCCACTTCCCGGGCGTTAAACGCCTCTAGGACTTCCCCGGGGGTCTTTAGCTCCCGGAGGCAAAGGAATCCGGTCGGTACGTGGGCGTCATACAGGCAAAGGATGGCCGGAATCCGGTCAATCCCTAGCCATTCGCAGGCGTGGACCCGGCTCGCGCCGTAGCGGAGCCAGAGCTTGCCTTTGATGCCCCAGACGAGGATCGGGACCTTGACCCCGACTTCTGCGATGGAAGCTCGGAGGCCAGTGAAGAAGCTGGCCCGGTTGGCGAGAATTCCGGGGTCGATGGCCCGGGGCCGGAGCCCTGCGGAGCGGGTACCGTCCCCTCGGACTCGGAACTCAAGGACTCCGACTTCGGCAGCGCATCGGTCGATGATGCAGAAGGGCTCAAGGGCTGAGATTCGGAGGGAACCGTAGTGTCCGGTCCACAGGGGCCCTCCGGTCCCGTCGAGCGGGCCTTCGCCCTCTCCCGTAGCATCTTGCCCCATAGCTTTTCAAGCTCCCCTTTGACCTTGGCTCGCCACATGTAGTTCGATTCGGTCATCAACCGCTCGGGGATGACGTATTCGAAGAACGGACGCTCCGGGTCCCGGGACTTGAACAACTGGAACACCCGACCCCGGGTGGGGTCAATGATGATCTGGTGGAACTCCCGGGACTTCTGCACCTTGTCCGACATGCAAGCCATGACGAACCCGTGCTGGGTAGCCGCCTCAAAGAACGTAAACTTAGCGTAGGCCATAGATTGGGTCCGTCACAGAATCAAAATCCCACTTGTATCTATTATACCACAGGGCCTAGGTTCTGTCAAGTGGTTTCTGCAAGAAACTGGGTACTTTCATACCGCCGTAGTACTTAACCCTACGTAGGGCCCACTTAAAGGCCGGTTTACGACGTTTCGGCTCCCTCCGCGAGACTCCGAAGGAGTCGAGCGGGACCGGACCGCTCGACTCCTTCGGAGTCTCGCCTCGGGCGACCCCTAGGGAGTCCCGAGGCCCGTGGTCGCTCACTTCCTGCACCGTTCGCTCCTTTACCTTTTACGTACCGTAATATTATAACAAAATTAAGGGAATTTGTCAAGGGGTACCGCGCATAAAGTCCCAAAATGGGAACCTAGTGCTTGGTCGATTTAACATAAATCGCCCCTCCGCGTCCCTTCAAATGCGAATCGTTCTCATTTACTCCGTAACCTACTCTTTCGCATAGCGAAACGTCCCTTGACCGGCCCGCCCCTCCCCCCTGCACCGTCCCTGTTACCTGCTGGGGCCCCCCGGGACTGATTCCTACACCCCCCTCGCGGCGTAGCCGCCCAAGGAATCGGGACGATCCCACGATTCCTTCTGGTGTGGGAAGCCGGGAGCTAAAGTTTATTTGTAGCTGGGGTTACCCCTGCCCCCCGGTTATGTTACCTCGCGTCGGATTATGCCCGTGCCGTGGGCGCATTATGCCCGCGCCCCGGCCCGTGCCCAGCCTAGCGCGCCGGCCCAGCACGGTCCGCGTGTAAACGCGGCACCGGCACGGTCCCCGGCCCGGGCCCGCCCCCCATGTACGTGCGGGGGGCGGCTACTATAGCTGGCCGGGTACCGCTTAGGCCCTAGGCCTGGTCCGGTCCCCAGTCCCGGCTAGCCCCGGCACCCGGCCCACACTGCCCCTACCACGGTCACCAGCACCCCTAAAGGTACCAGTCCCATGAAACACAGGCCCAGTCCAGCCCATACCATTACCCTGTCCATTGCCCTAGTCCGTGAGATACAGAGGCACCGGCTCGGGGAAGGTCGGCATCCGATCCGCGCCCCAGCCCTTGACCACGTACCGGCCCAGTTCGCGCCGGTTCAGCTCGGCCACCATTACCGAAGCTTCGTACAGGCGGGTCCGGGCATAGACCCGGACCGCTCGCCCTGTCAGTGTGTCGCGCACCATGTAGGCCATTGTCTCGCCCTCCGTTTAAGTCGGGCCCAGTATCGCCCATGAACCGGGCCCGGGTCAAGCGCCGCTAAGGCGCGGCTGGTATCGGAACCGTGAACCGGATCACACATTAGCACTTACGTCTAGACGTAGACGGGCGCATACTCTATCCACGGTCAAAGCTTAAACGGGAGTTGGCCAGCATGATGACAAGGGAACATTACATTAACGCGGTCCGTGATGCGGCCCTTTCGGTCGCGGTTCTGGAACCGGCTGAGCGTTCCATGCTCTCAGGGCTCAAGATGATCTACGGCACCGGGTACGGCACCGGGGCCCGTGGCCTCACGTACTACAACGCATGGCAAGGGCCGAAGGGCCAGTGTGAGTGTGGCCATGACTCGCACGATGCCCTTATTGAGATATGCGCGTTTGCCGAGGAATCGCTTGTTCAGTTGGCCGGGACCGTGATCCACGAAATGGGCCACGCGGTCGCCGGTAAGGGTAAGGGCCACTCCAAGGAGTGGCTTACCGCGTGTAAACGGCTCGGCCTCCGTAATATCAAGGCGGCGGGCACGGTCTACCAGTCGGCCATGTTCGTCCCGGCCCTTCGCGCCTTGCTCGCGGCGCTCCCGGCCCCGGATGACGGCAAGGTGATAAGCTGGAATCAGGCCCCGGCCACGCTCGGCCAGATTCTCGGCCTCACTCGCGTCCGTCCGTGTGCTGCCGGGGTCGGTTCCCGGGGTGGCCGGTCGCGTGGCGTCGGCTCGGGCTCGCGCCTCCGTAAATGGGTCTGCGAGTGCGGGGTTATTGCCCGGGTAGCGGCGGACGACTTCCGGGCGACGTGCGGCAAGTGTGGAACGGAGTTTAAAAGCGGCTGATCTAAGCCGCCCTTCCTACCGGCCCGGGCCCCTCGCCCGGGCCGTTTCCTTTGGGGCCTTTGCCCGGTCTGTGCGGGAAGGGATGGTAAGTGTCGGCCCCGAACGTCCTATTCAGGATAGCGCAAGTCTCCCGGGCCCGGTCTAGGTCGGTCGGGGTGGTACTCTCCTGGCCCGTGACTCGGGACCGGACCCGCCATAGCGGGCTAAGGGGCACCACGTTTAGGCGCGACCACTTGGGGGGCATCATTTCGGGACGCGCAGCCGGTACCCGGCCCGGACCGTGGCAAAGGTCCGGCCCGCCTCTAGACCGTGAGTCAGGGACCGGGAAAGGGTCACGGTACCGTACACGGGCCCTGTCCGCCACTCGGCTCCCAGTTCCAGCCCGTCTAGGGTAGTCTCCCGGGTACGGTCCCCGTTCCCGATTGGCCACGGCCCCGGACCCGCATCCGGCTGGGATATGTGAAAGGCTCCCAGCGTTACATAATCGGGTCGGACCGACGTGCACCCTGACGCTAGGAGGGCAAGCCCGCACATGAGCCCGCCTGCTACTAGAGGGTGTTTTTTCGTGCTCATCGGTCTACGACCAGAGTCCCCAGCAGAATAAACCCAAAGGCTACGGCCCCAGAGCTATCCAATGGCCAGTAGCAAATAGCCAAATGCACGACGACACCGCAATGGTTGGGCCGGTATTCATCAGTCGGCCCTGACGATGTATCGGCCCGGGCACATGCCCCGGCGATTCAGGTCCCGGCACAGGGCAAGGGCAAAGAAAAGCCCGTGGCCTGTGGAGTGTGTCGCGTTTACACGCGAGTCAATCACGCGATAGGACTTTGACATATCACTCTCCCTTGCGGCTTTTGCGCCACAGTTTCCAGTAAATGTACAGGGCCCATATTACCAAAACTAGGATCAAAGTAAACTTGAGCCGCGGGGGTCCTTTCATAGTCCTAGATACCATTTTAAATCATGGTTATTGCCCGCTCCGCAGGCTGCAAAAACAGACTGCGGCAGACCAATATGCACAAGATTGTGCATGCTGATTCAGGCCCGGGACAACCCCCGACCGGCCCTCACGGAAAGCGGCCCCCGGATTGGGCCCCGCCAGAAAGGGGAGGTGTGACCGGGGGACCGTGCCGTTACTCTCGCCATTCTCCGCGTTTACCGGCAACCTCACTCCCGCACACTCCCCGGGGGTCGCGCCCCGGGGCCACAATGCGGGCGAGGTGTCCGGCTTACTGCGCCATTGTAGCGGCTTGCGGGCCGACTATCACGGCGACTTATAGCGGACGCGGTAAAGGTCGCGGGGCGAGAGCCGCGCCCAGTGGCGCGGGCGAGGGCTCGGGCGAAGATCGCCCGGACCTGAAACAGTAGCGGCCCAGCGACAGGGGCGGGAGGCTTGCAGATTCCGAAATTCATGTTGCGGCCAGTGTACGCTTGGGGCCGACGAAAGTCAACAAGGCCCCGCCGCGTTCCGTTAGCACAACGGCATAGATGCGGTCCCCGATGTGAACCGAGGTCCCAAGCTTGATAAACGTGCCGGGACGCTGAACAAAGCCCCGGGCCCACTGTTCCGCATCCTCTACGCGATTAAACTCGCGGGATGCAGTATAGGGCTTCGCTCGCCCCGGTATCAGTACCAGAGGGCGAAACGTCGAAGGCTTGTATTCTATCAGGTCCACCGCTTGACTCCCGGCCCGGGGGCGAGCTACCCTGTAGCCTCTAGTGCCCCCGGACCTGTAAACTTTACCTTGGGGCCAGTTTAGCAGGTCTAAGGGCAGTGTCAAGTTAGAAAACTTAACGAGCGTTAAGAAAATCTAACTTGACGGGCCTATGGCGTAGCAGTAGAGTGGCCCCATGTTCAAACGGAGGACGTAAACGGTCGTGCAACATATCAACACTCGGGAGGCGTGGCTTCGGGCCTGCCTTACCCGCGTTACTGCGGGGTGGCCGGTCGGGTCCGACCTGCCCGAGAATACGCACATCAGCGTAGGCTTCCCTCACAAGGGCCGGGGGGCTGGTCGCGTTATTGAGTCTTACGAGCCCGCACAGTCCGAGGGTGGCCACTGGGAGATTTTCGTATCCCCTACCGTGGCCGATTCTTTAGAGGTCGCCCGGGCCGTAGTCATGGAGGCGGCGCGTATCGCAACCCATCGCGCCCCCACTGCGGGCGAAATTGAAACGCTAGGCGAACGGGCCCGCCGTGTTTGTGAAACCCTGCCCCCGTACCCGCACAGTGCCCTAAAGGTGGGCGCGCATGCCCCGGGCAAGCCCCCGGAGGCGCGTTTAATCAAAGTGACCTGTCCGGAGTGCAGGTACACCATGGGTATTACGCGCAAGTGGTTACGCATTAAGGTCCCGGTGTGCCCGTTTGACGCGGCGCACGGGATTATGCGCGCCGATACGGCGCAGCCGTGAGCATGACCCTTCACAGGTACTCATTGCGGGCTGAGGCTGTTTGCGCGTTCCCGTCGTTCCGGCCCGATGCCCTTGTTTTCGGTGTGGAATTGGAGGTTGAGCCCCGGAGCCATAGCTCGCAGTCTGAGATACTGCGGGCCCTGCCCTCGCGCAATGACTACTTCTGCAAAGAGGATGGAAGTCTAAACGCAGGCGTGGAAATTGTCACGGTCCCCATGACAATCGAACAGCATAAAGAGGCGTTCGACTGGCGGGCAGTGCTCGCGCCCCTCGCGCCCCTTGCGATGTCCGGCTCTCGTACTCAAAGATGCGGTATGCACATTCACATAAACCGAGGGGCTTTGTCGAACCTGACCCTTGCGAAGCTCTACCTTTTCATCAATGAGCCCGCAAACTTGCGGCTCATGGAACTACTGGCTCAACGGTCTAACAACCGTTGGGCGGCAATGCAAAAGAAGCAATGGCGGAACTGCAAGGTCCCCGAGTCCTACAGGGAGGCGGGCCGCTATCAGGCCCTTAACCTGACCCCGAATACTGCGGAACTGCGGTTGTTTCGGGGCACCATCCGACCCGACCGGGTTATGAAAAATCTGGAGGTCGTCCATTCTCTGGTAATGTGGGCGCGGGTCTCGTCGGCGGCAAAGGTCGCGGACTGGAAATCCTACGTTCAGTATGTTACCATGCGTTCCGAGTGGCCGACATTGGCCGCATTCATTCAAGAAATAGGGGTTAGCGGCTAATGTGTTTAATCATCCACAAGCCTGCCGGGGTCGAGATTCCCGGCGAACTGATCCGATCCGCATGGGAAGATAACCCGGACGGCGCGGGCATCATGTATATGACGAAACAGGGCCCCGCCGTTCACAAAATCATGCCCGGAGACTGCGCGGACCCGGCCCGCTACATTGAAACGATGCTGGCGGGCCTGCCGGACAAAGAACTAGGGGTCCATTTTCGGTGGAAAACGCACGGGCCCATAACCCGCGAGAATACGCACCCTTTCCAGTTGCCGGGGGCTGGCGGGTATCTCATGCATAACGGGGTCATTGCAGACAAGACACTAGGGGAGCACTACGGCAACGTGCGCCATGCCATGTCGGATACCGCGTTCTATGCCATGACGGCCCTTGCCGGGGCCCCGGGCGCGAACAAGCCCGAGTTTTGGGAGATTGTGGGACAGGACGTTGGGTCTTACAATAAGTTTCTTGTCATGGATGCGGCGGGTAAGTTTCTTCGTGTAAACGAGAAACAGTGGTGGGACTACAAGGGCTTGAAGCTCTCCAACATGATGAGCTGTCCCGAGTATCAGACCACGGGCGCGGGCAACTGGAGAAGCCGCTACTATGACCTGTCCGACAGTTACCCGGGTACACTTGGGGCCCGTGGCACGACCGAAACGGGCACGGGCTCATATAAGGACGATGCGGTAGTTATCTACCTGACCGATAACGAGCGCCCCCGCAAACTGTCCCGGCGCGAGCGTAAGGTACTTAACGCTTGCTTGCGGGCCAATAGCTGGGAACCGCTCGGGAGGCTAAGCTAGGAATGACCTACCGATACGTCGAGGGCAAACCGTTACGGCCAGTAGGCGGGCGCGTACTTGAACGCGCCACGCTAGCGGCCCTGAACCGGGTACCGGGGCGCGAGGGGCGCTACTGTGTCACGCTCATGGGCCCGGATATCGTCATGCTGTCCGAGTTCCTACAGTCCGGGCAAGCCCCGATTGCGCTATTCGCGCCCGGGCTTGTCTATTTCGCAGCATACGGGAGAGGCTGGGGCCGTGGACTCAGGTACCAGGGGCAGGGCGGGCTTCCGTCAATGCCGGAGGTCCAGGCCGGATTCCCGTTTAAGCGACAGGTCGCTGTTCTCTGGTTCCTGTGCGAATCTATCCCCGCGGTAACATGGACCCCCGAATACGAAACCGGACAGATTGACGGCGGGGGCTTGCTTACGGGAGTCTGTTATTCATTCTTGCGCCCGGGCGAGAGGCCCCCGCTTAGAAACTACAGGGGTGTAGGCGGGTTTCTTGGTATAAACGACGTTACTGCCGCGACTTATTGCGGTTCGCGTCCGGTTTCCACGGGGGCAATCACTGACTTAGTCTATGACGTATGCGCGGCCCTAGAAGAATGGCAGGTCCGGGCCCGATCGGGCTCTCCGCAAGCCGTCCGGGGCGCGTGGTCGCGCCTTGTTTCGTGCTTTACTCCCGCCATTGACGGCTCGCCCCCGGATGTGTTGTCCGGGGTCGGTCTATGGCCCGAGGTTTGGTCTAGTCAGACTGACCCTGGCGGGCAAGGGGACCCGTGCGGAGAGGAAGACGGGGACCTGGACCGCGACGATGACGATGAATACGACGAAGATCAGGAATACGACGACGACGGGCAGCCCGTGCCCCGTGCTCGGCGCATCCGGGGCCCTGCGGCGCACGTAGTACAGCGCCCTGCGTCCAGTTTCGCCCAGTGGGAGGATGCACAGATAGGGGCGGGGCGGGTGCGGGCCATTCCCCGGGTCGGTCAGGCTCGGCGTACTGAATTAGCGCCCCCTCCGTATGATCATGCATCCGAAATGTGCCAGTGCGAGGATTGTCGAGAGGGCGCCGATCCTGCGGCTATTGCGGGACCGTACCCGTAATAGGTCGGCCGCATATATTCGGCCGCATATATGAGGCTACGATACAGGCCATAGTAAACGGTGGTGAAAATACCACTTGACTAAACGCGGTCGGTATGGCATTATATTCCGGTACCGTAGGGATATCGGTCATGGAATCGGGGCCCCCTTCCGGGGGCCCCTTTGAATAGTACCCTCTAGGTCTAACAGTCCCTAGTAACCGACTGTAACCGGGCAACGCTGACCACTTGCGACCCGGACCGGGCATCCGGTCCCTACGCGAAACTCGGGGGACCGTGAGTACGGGGACAGACTAGTACCCGGGTAGGGATGCCCGGGGAAAGTGGCTGGGGTCTATCTAATGCTCTACCTGTTTGCAGTGCTGGCCGTTGTAGTCTTGATCCGCGAGGTTATCCGCGAGGATGCCTAGCGAACGTTTAACCGTTCGGGAACTGGCGCGGGGGCTCCCAGTCGGGGGCTCCCGCTCGGGCGAGCTTTGCCCCAAGTGTACCGGGGGCAGGTCCGGGGAGCGTAGCCTGTCAGTGTACCGTAACGAGTGGGGAGTCGGGGCCCGGTGCCACAGGGCATCGTGTGATTTAAACACGTTCCGCTCTGATATCCAGGCCGCCCCGGAGGTCGCGGCGTTTAAGCCCCGGCCCTACCCGTTCCCATTGGCCGCCCCTGATAGCTTAAACGAGGCATGGGACCGGCTGCGCGTCCCGATCGCCGACCGGGGCCCCGGGCTTGCGGCGCGTCTAGGGCTCCATGCTAGGGAGGGTGTTTCTAACGAGGTCGTGTGGGAGGTCCGTGGCTATGACTGGGCTGCTAAGGGCCACATTTCTCGGACCTATCCTGACAAGCGTATTCGAGTGTGGCGAGAAAACAACACTCCGTTCTATGCCTACCACGGGTTCCGTAGGACCCCTTGCTTGTGGATCGTCGAGGATAGCGTCAGCGCGGCCCAGATCGCCTTGGCGGGGGGGAACGCCTTGGCTCTGCTAGGCGTTCAGTTTTCGCTGGACGGTCAGGCGGAGCTAGGGGACTACCTGCGGCGTTTAAAGACTGTTGCGGGGACGCCACACATCAAGGTGGCGCTGGACCCGGACGCCGCCACTTTGGGGGTAAAGCTCACAAAAGAGTTGACAAACCGACTAGGGTATGCTACAATGTTCATGCCACTGGTAGCTGACCCCAAGGATTTCCCCGAAGGGGAACTGGCCCGGATGGTGAGGGACGAATGATCGACTACACCAAGTGCGTAGGTCCCGGCTGGGCTCATATCGTCCAGCCGCTAGTGGATTACTGTACTACGCACGGCCTGAAAATCTTTCAGGTCAAGGAAACGGTCGGCGGGCTTCTGTTTTACGCCGACTTCAACGAGAAGCTTGACAAGCTGATCGAGGCGGCGGAAGTGCTGGCAGATGAAACGTGCGAAACGTGCGGAGAACCGGGACGGCTCCGGGGTGACCGGCCGTGGCTCAAGACACTGTGCGATACACACGCGGAGGAAGAGCGATGATTCTGTATCTGTTGGGAATGCTAGGCGTGGCGTTTCTTGCTTGGCGCTTCGGCATCAAGCACGGGGCCATCATTTCGTACGATACATTGGTACTACCGCTGCGAACGGCGCTGGTCGAGATTCGGGAGCTTTCCCGCCACCAGAAGCCGGGCCCTAGCGCCGATACGCTGGGGAACATTGCGGGCCGGGCGTTGCAGGAGCAGCAGCGCATCCTGGACGCCACTCGATGATCGAAAGGGAACATCTGCCGGAGTGCCCCCGTGGGCGGGACCGGCACAATGAGTGTGTGTGCGAGCTACTACGCGCCTGCCGCGCTGCCTCGCGCCAGCCTAAGAGAAAAAGAGGGACGAGAAGTGAAGTTCGTATTCATCAGTGACACGCACGGAATGCACGGAAACATGAAGTTCCCGGTGCCGGGCGGGGACGTACTTGTTCACTGCGGCGACATGACCGGCCACGGGACCCGTGAAGAGACGGAACGTCTTGCCCAGTGGATGGGTGCGTTCCCTCACCACTACAAGTTTGCCATCGCAGGGAACCACGACAGGTACTGCGAAGTTGCGCCTGATGCGGCGCGTGATACGTTCACGCAGGCCGGGGTCGCGTATCTGTGCGAAGACGCAGTGACCGTCGAGGGCATTAAGCTCTACGGTGCGCCGTTCACGCCCAACTTCTGCGACTGGCACTTCATGCCGCCGCGTTTAAGCGACATGCTGCGGCTCAAGTGGGAGCGCATCCCTGATGATACTCAGGTGCTGGTGACCCACGGGCCACCGCACGGTATCCTTGATTGCTACCGCGAACAGCGGTACATTGAGCGTGCCGGGCAGGAGCACGTAGGGTGCGAACTGTTGCGTAATCGCGTGGAGCATTTAAGGGCCTTGAGGGTACACGCCTTCGGGCACATTCACGAAGGACACGGACGGGAGGATATCTGGCTTGACAACGGCCTCACGGTCGCGTTCGTCAACGCTGCCATCTGCACCCGTGCATACAAGCCTACCAACCCGCCACTAGTGGTGGACCTGTAATGCTTGATCGTAAGCTGGTCGCGGCTGCTATGCAGAGCCGCGAGGCGTACAGTGCGGTCGCTACGTCGGACGTTCCCGAGTCTCTGGACGAAGTGCTCGCCCCGGTCTGGAAAGCCGTGGCTGGGTACTACGAACGGGACCCGGGGGCTCTCTACGTGGACGTAGACGTACTCACAGGAGCCATTTCTGGGCGCAACCCCAAGCGGGTTGCTGCTACGACGGCCCTTGTTCAAGAACTGGCCAACGAGCCGGTGTCCACGGAGAACATTCGCCACATGATCTTCGCGCAGCAGCGCGAGGCGCGTGGTATGGCGCTGGCTGCGGCCATCGCCGGGGACAAGCCTCAAGTGGAAATCGAGGAAGCCCTTGAGGCGTACGAGTCTGTGCTGGGGGGCGCGGAGGAAGATGCGGACGACGAGGGTCCCGGCTGGTCCGGGGTCCTCTCGTCCCGCATCGACCAGTCGAAGCGTATGCCCGTCAGCCCGCGTATTTTGAATCAGTACATCGGGGGCGGGGTATGCCCCGGGCATAACGTCACGATCTTCGGTCGGCCCGAGTCGGGCAAGACTGCGCTGGCTCTGACTATGGCCTGTGGGTTCGCTCGGCGCGGGAAGCGGGTACTCTACATCGGTAACGAAGACCCGGTACAGGACCTGATGGTACGTGCTATCACGAACCTTACGGACGCCACGGCGGACGAAGTGGCGCAGGACCCGGAGCAGTACGAATGCAAGGCCCTAGAGGCGGGGGCGCGGCACATGGTATTCCGCGCCACGGCCCCGGGCACCATCCGGGAAATCGAGGCCCTTATCAAGAAACATTCCCCGGACGTACTGTTCGTGGATCAGCTTCGCAACCTGTCGAGCGGGAAGAGTGACAACTTTACACAACTACTGGACAAGAACGCTCAGGCGGTACGAGCACTGGGCAAGAAATACGGCCTTGTCACAATTTCCGTCACTCAGGCGGGAGACAGCGCGAGCGGCCGCCCTGTACTGGACATGGGCGATGTGGACTCATCGAATACAGGTATCCCGGGTGCGGCGGACCTGATGATCGGAGTAGGTGTCACGGACGCCCTTGACAGGGCGGGCCAGCGTATGCTATCATTGTGCAAGAACAAGCTCGGTGTCGTGCGCCAAGCGCAGGTCGTCCAACTGGACCCGTATCGTAGTAAAATGAAGTAATGGAGGAAGATCGTGGCTAATTTGTCGTATATCGAAGTGCTGTTCGGCGTCGTTGACGAGCAGGACTTGGAGGCTCTGGTCGGTCTTGTGGACAATCACAAGAACTGGGGCGCGTTCTCGTGCAAGCTGCCGTCGCAAGTTATCGTGCGTATGGTGGACGAAATCAAGCGCCTGCGCGAACAGGTGGGAGGGTACAAGTCGATTCCGAGCGAGGAATAATGAACGAACCGAAAAATCTGTTCAACGATACGCGCCCCTTCAACAACCGGAGGGGTGAGTATGCCTGCCCGGGCTGTCGCGGTCTCTTTGAGATTCGGCATACGGAGCGCTACCAGCACGGCCCGGACGACGTGAAGTACTGCCCGGTGTACCAGTCAGAGCTTAGCCCGATCCTATGAGCCGGGTTATTCACTGGGGTGCTGGAGCGCCCCCAAGTCTGTCACGGGGACGTACTGAGTGAGCTTTCCGAAGTACCTTGACCTAGCATCCCGGCCGTGGGAAGCGTACGTGGACGGCCGGTGGCCGGTCCTTACGTTGGACTTTGAGACCACGAACCGGGAGAAGGGGGACGCCCGCGAGCCGGAGAACCGGATCGTGGCGGTATGTGTTATGTTAAATGACCTGACACTTACCGGCCGGGAGGCGGAGATTCAGCTTGAGTTCTATTCCGGCAAGCCCGTCGTGCTGGTGGCCCACAATGCCAAGTTCGATCTTGCGTGGTTAAACAGGCAGGGCTACGATACAACACACTGGCTGGTGTGGGATACGATGGTGGCCGAGTTCGTCATCGCTGGTAACCGGCGCTGGGACCTTGACCTTGACAGCGTGGCCCAGCGGTACGGGCTGGGAAGCAAGGGGCGGCTAATCGACCGGCTGATGAAGGGTGGGGTGTGCCCGTCCGAAATGCCCGAGCACATGCTGCTGGAGCGTGTGACATGGGACGTAAACAAGACGTACAAGCTGTTTCAGCGACAGGTCCAGATCATCGGGGACTCCGGGCTGGATCGGGTCATGTTCACCCGTTGCATTTTTACTCCGGTCCTAGCGGCCATAGAGCCCGAGGGGATGACGCTGGACCCAGAGCGAGTAGCGGTCGAGTATGAGCGCCTGCTGTTGCGGCGAGCGGAACTGCTGAGCGAGCTAAGCACCATCGCCAAGGGGAAGAAACTCAAGGGCCCGCAGCTTGCGGAACTTGTCTACGACGACCTTGGGTTCGAAGAGCTTATGCGGTACGGACGGAACGGCAAAGAGCCGATTCGTACAGCCAAGGGCAAGCGCAAGACCGACAAGGATACGCTGGATAAGCTCAAGGCGTCCACACCTGAACAGAAGCGGTTCGTGGAACTGCGGAAAGAGTACGGTAAGGTGGACGCGGCCCTTACGAAGAGCGTAGAGTTCTTCCAGTGGGTCTGCGAGGAACGGGGCGGCAACTTTGTCGCCAACTTCAACCAGACGCGAGTGGCGACCCATCGCCTGTCGTCGTCCGGCAAGTCAATCACGTTCAAGAACGGCAAGAAACGGGCGGTCCAATTCCAGAACCTGCCCCGGGTCTACAAGCGCCTGTTCATGGCCCCCGAGGGGTACGTGTACGCGGAGGCGGACGGTACCCAGCTTGAGTGGCGCGTCGGAGGCTCGCTGGGCCGCGACGAGCAAGTGCTGGCGGACGTACTGTCTGGGCACGACGTACACAAGTTCACGGCCTCGGTGCTGGAGCGTATCCCGATGGAATCGGTTACGAAGGGGCAACGCCAGAAGGCCAAGCCAAATACGTTTAAGCCCCAGTACGGGGGCCGTAAGGGCACGAAGCGGGAAATGGAATACTACGAGGCGTTCCGTAAGCGGTACGCCGGGATGAATGCCGAGCAGGAGCGGTGGTGCCATGAAGTACTGGCGACCGGGCGGCTGCGGACCGCTACCGGGCTGATCTTCTACTGGCCGGATACCCGTATGACGAACGACGGGTACATCACGAACAGCCCGTCCATCTACGACTACCCGGTGCAGTCTTTGGCTACAGCCGAGATTATCCCGGTTAGCGTGGTGTACCTATTCTGGCACTGCAAGGCCGAGGGTTTAAACGCCCGGCTGGTGAATACGGTCCACGACAGTACGGCGGCGCTGGTGCCTGAAAGCAACCTAGACCAATACTGGAAACTGGTTGTGGAATGTTTCCTAGACCGGACCTACGAGTACATGGACGTGGTATACGGCATTAAGATGTTCGTGCCTTTGGGAGTTTCATATAAAGCGGGCAAATACTGGGGAGACGGTGAAGAGACAACGGTCAGTTATCCCGCCCCCTGAGACTCACCTAGCTGTCCCCGGACAATTGCGCGTATCCCACAGGGAGCGCCGGTTACAGTACCAGCACAGGTGCCGCAAGATGCCGCGCCCGACGAGACCTAGACCGGACTTGTGCTAATGTTGCGGGAGTCCACCAGACGATAGGTGGGGAGTACTAGCACTGGACCATTGTCATGATACAGGAAAGTTTCGGGGCTGGTTATGCGGTAAATGCAACCGGGGACTGGGAAACTTCAAGGACTCAATAGATCGTTTAAACACAGCAATTCTTTACTTGACAAAGGCAGCGGAATGTGATACACTGCCTAAGACCGTGGTAAAAGCCACAGGAGGTATAAGGTGAGTAAGCGTGTTGAGGGTGTCGTGTTCAAGGTGTATGAGCGCGACTTCCGTGGAAAGGCGAGCTACACCATCAAGATCGACGGCAACCCAACGTGGTACCGCGCTGGCGGCAAGCGTTTTGCGGGCATCGCGGAGTCCGGTAACCGGGTGGCGTTCGATGCGGAGCCTAACGCGGGCCGCGATGACGCCAAGATTACCAGCGACGTTGTGCTGGCGAAGGCCACACCTGCTGCGGGCGGTGCTCCGTCTGCCGGGGGCGGGGCGGATCGCGGCAACAGCATCGTGTACCAGTCGTCCCGCAAGGATGCGCTGGCACTGGTCACACTTCTGGCGCAGACTGGGGCGTTGAAGCTTCCGGCTGCACAGGCCAAGAAGGTCGGAGTAATCGAGGCAGCAGTGGACCGTTATACGGCGCTGTTCTTCGATGATGTGTTCACACTTGGGGCCGTGGTCCGCGAGGCGGAAGGTGCCGAGAGTGAGGGCGACGAGTCCGAGGGGGACGAGTCGGACGAAGGCGACGGTGACGAAGAGTAAGGTCTAGGCTAGGAGTTCGCCCCACTAAGGTAGGGGCGGGAGGCAAACAGGATTGTCGCGTGTGGTAGTTGACGCAGATTACCTTGTCTATTCTTGCGGCTTTGCCGTTGAGAAGACTTGGTACGACGCCGCAGTGCAACGTGCCGATGGCACCACTGACGAAGCAGTGTTTCGTACCAGAGACGAGGCAGAAGCGTGGCTCAGTTACGAGGAACTTTCCTCTGTCAAGCAGCTAGATCGCATGATCGAAGCTGAACCACTTGCCAATGCGCTGTTTTTGGTGGGGCGGACTCTGGGCGGCATCGACTCGGCTCTTACAGAGCGCGGGATCGAGTTCGATACCCTTGAGCTATTCCTTACGGGGAAGGGGAATTTCCGGGATGCCTTGGCGACCATCAAGGGCTACAAGGCTAACCGGGACCCCACGCAGCGGCCCGTCCACTACAAGTCGATTCGGCGGTACCTAAAGAACCGCTGGGGGGCGACTGTGGTGGACGGGATCGAGGCGGACGATGCTGTGACGATGACCGCAGCGGAGGCGGACTACGATCCCGAGCGTATCGTTATCGTGACCTGCGACAAGGACCTGCTGACGGTCCCGGGGTTGCAGTACAACTTTCAGAAGAAACGATTCGTGAACGTGACGCCCGAAGAGGCGTCCATGAATTTCTACCGCCAGCTTATCATGGGAGACCCTACCGATAACATCGGTGGGGCGTACCGGGCTGGCAAGGCGGCGGCAGAGAAGTACATCGTGCCGGGGATGCCCGACTACGACATGTACCTGACCGCGCTCAAGCTCTACATGAAGGGGAAGGAGGCGAAGGGGTGCCCGTACGAACACCTAAGCGCCGAAGACGCGCTGCTGGAGAATGCAAGGCTGCTGTACCTAAAGCGTCACGCCAACGACGTATGGGTACCACCTACCGGAGCGGCTTCGAGACCCGCCTAGCGGAACGGCTGGAGCTGGAGGGCGTCGAGTTCGGGTACGAGTCCGTGACGTATCCGATCAAGCTGGAAGCGGTAGGCCATAAGTGCTTAGAGTGCGGCAGTAAAAAGATCGGGCGGGACTCGGTGTTCACCCCTGACTTTTTCTTCCAGAAGTGGACCATCGAAGCGAAGGGTAAGTTCACGGCCAAGGACCGCAAGCGCATCCTCGCCCTCAAGGCGTCGGGGATGCCCAAGTTCCTCGGAATGCTGTTCATGCGGGACAACAAGCTGTCCAAGAAATACGAGACGCGGTACAGCGATTGGTGCCGGAAGAACGGCATCCCGTACGCCATCGGATGGTTCAAGCAGGAGTGGCTGCGATGAAACGTAACGTGAAGTACGGCCTAGGTATCGCAGGCTGCGGCCTTGCCGCTGCGGTCTGTGACGTAGCTTTGTACGGCACTGTCACGCCCCTTTCTGGGCTGATGGT
>Ga0187893_10002303_pt1 | contig 42368 bp, 44 predicted proteins | sample MA1701074metaG_FD_139574 | JGI IMG/M metagenome (GOLD analysis project Ga0187893, IMG submission 139574) | White microbial mat communities from a basaltic lava cave in the Kipuka Kanohina Cave System on the Island of Hawaii, USA - MA170107-4 metaG ... | reverse complement strand
TGGGGATCGAGATGCAGGAACACGGGTGGTTTCAGGTCCCGCCTCTTCGCCAGGGGCACGAGCGGGGCCATCCAGCGTTCGTACACGAGCCGCTGCTGGAACTCCGAGGTGGTGCGCTCGAAGCCCAGGAAGCGCGCCAGCGGCCTGAGGTCGAGGGGCGGGCGCCCGCCCTTCTTCGCCGGCCTGCCACGTCCCAGGTGCCTCTCGGCCCACCGGCGCAGGTTCGCCGCGCGCCCCACCAGCAACACCGCGTCCTCGGGCCCGACCATCCGGGCGACGCCCGGGGCGGCGGGGACGTGCTGGAGCGCGAGGTCGAGGTCGCCGACGAGGGCGACCGTGGTCACTCTCCGACCTGGTCGTGGATGGTGACGAGCTTGAGGATCTCGTACTCGCGGGTGCCCGACGGGGCCTTCACCTCTACGGTGTCGCCTTGCTCGTGGTTCAACAGGCAGCGACCGATCGGCGAGGAGGGTGAGATGCGCCCCTGGGACGGGTCGGACTCTTCGGGGGTGACCAGCTCGTAGACCAGCTCCTCGCCGTTGCTGGTCTCGCGCAGCGTCACGGTCGAGCCCAGGCCCACCTTGTGGGCGGGGATCTTGTCGAGGTTCGACATCGACAACGCCGCGACGCGGCGGTGGAGCTGGCCCAGCCGGGCCTGGAGGTAACTCTGGCGCTCCTTGGCGGCCTTGTACTCCGCGTTCTCGCGCAAGTCGCCATGCTGCCTGGCGGTCAGGATCTCCCGGGGCAGGGTGACCTTGAGCTCGTAGTCGAGGCTCTTGATCTCCTCCTCCAGGCGTTTCTTGATGTGCAGCATCGCCGCAATTTACCATGCCCCTCCGCGTTACCCATGAGGCCGCCCCGCGAGGTTGTGAAGAGCCGCCAGCACCCGCTCGTGAAGCGCCTGCGGGCCCTGCGCGAACGCAAGGGAGCCCTGATGCTTCTCGAGGGCGTGAAGCTGGTCGAGGAGGCGCGCGCCGCCGGAGTCGCGTTGCGCGAGGTGGCGGCGTCGCCGCGCGCGGAACGCCAGGAGCGGGGCCGGGCCCTGCTCCGGGCCCTCGAGGCAGACGGGCGCCGCGTGTGCTGGCTGGACGAGGGCATCTTCGCCGGGCTCTCCGAGCTGGAGACCAGCCAGGGCGTGCTGGCCCTGGCGGAGCGGCCGCGCTTCGACCCCAGGTCGGTGTTCCGCCGGCCGGCGCTGGTGGTGGTCGCCTTCGGCGTCCAGAACCCCGGGAACCTCGGCGCGCTGCTGCGCACGGCCGAGGCCGCGGGGGCCAGCGGCGCCGTCCTGACCGCGGGCTGCGCCGATCCTTTCTCGTGGAAGGCCTTGCGAGGCTCCATGGGCAGCGCGTTGCGGCTGCCGCAGCTCACGGACCTTTCGGCAGAGGCCGCCCTGCATCGGCTGCGAGCCGAAGGGCTGGCGACGGTGGCGGCCTGCGCCTCGGCGACCACACCCTACGATGCCTGGGATTGGACACTCCCGTCCGCCCTGCTCGTCGGCGCGGAGGGCTCCGGGCTGCCGGCCGGCGTCGAGTCGGCCGCCGACGCGCGGGTCGGGATCCCGATGACGCCGACGGTCGAGAGCCTCAACGTCGCCGCGGCGGCCGCGGTGGTGCTCTTCGAGGCCGCACGCCAGAGGCGCCGCTGATGGCGGGCCGTCGCGGCGACGCGAGCGGATCCTTGTTCGGCAGCGGCGAACCTGCCGACGCGCCCCTCGCCGACCGGCTTCGCCCCCGCACCCTGGACGAGATCGTCGGCCAGGACGAGGCCCTCGGGCCCGGGACCCCGTTGCGCAAGGCCATCGAGGCCGACGCCGTGCGCTCGCTCATCTTGTGGGGGCCGCCGGGGTCGGGCAAGACCACGCTGGCCCACGCGATCCGACGCCGGACGCAGGCCAGCTTCGAGGCGATGTCGGCCGTGTTGTCGGGCGTGAAGGAGCTGCGCGAGGTGCTGCAGACCGCCGAGCTGCGCCGCCGCGAGGGACGCCGCAGCATCGTGTTCATCGACGAGATCCACCGCTTCAACAAGGCGCAACAAGACGCCCTGCTGCTCCACGTCGAACGGGGCGACATCGTGCTGATCGGGGCGACCACGGAGAACCCCTCCTTCGAGGTGAACGCCGCGTTGCTCTCGCGTTCCCGTGTGGTGGTGCTGAAGCCGCTCTCCGAGCCCGCACTCGACGTGATCCTGCGCAGGGCCCTGGACGACACCGAGCGGGGCCTCGGCGCGCTGCGCCCGCTGGTGGCCGACGACGCCATCAACTTCCTCGCCCGCGCCTCCGACGGCGACGCCCGCACGGCCTTGAACGTCCTGGAGCTGGCGGTCACGACGGCCGCGACCGACTCCGAGGACCGACGCAGGGTGGGTCTCGAGGAGATGCGCCAGGCCTTCGCCCGCAAGGCCCTGCTCTACGACCGTGCCGGCGAGGAGCACTTCAACCTGATCAGCGCCCTCCACAAGTCGATCCGCAACTCCGACGCCGACGCCGGCCTCTACTGGCTGGCGCGGATGATCGAGGCGGGCGAGGACCCCCTGTACCTGGCTCGCCGGCTGGTCCGCTTCGCGAGCGAAGACGTCGGGCTCGCGGATCCCCAGGCGCTGGTCCAGGCGCTGGCGGCGCAGCAGGCGGTGCACTTCGTGGGACTGCCCGAGGGCGCCCTGGCGCTGGCCCAGGCGGTGGTCTACCTGGCGGCGGCACCGAAGAGCAACGCCCTGTACGTGGCCTACGGCGAGGCCGCAAAGGAGGCCCTCGAGACCCGGGCCGAACCGGTGCCGCTGTGGATCCGCAACGCACCCACCCGGCTGATGACGGACCTCGGTTACGGCAAGGGTTATCGCTACGCCCACGACGAGGCGGAGGGCGTGGCGGCCATGGCCTGCCTGCCCGAGGCGCTGCTCGGCAGGCGCTTCTACCGCCCGACGGACCGCGGCGCCGAAGCCGAGTGGGCCAAACGACTGGAGGCCGCCCGACTCATACGCGAGCGAAAAACGTGAACCCGCGTGGTAGGATCGGATTTCGCTCGTGAGCGAGAGTACTCCAAAGCGAATCCTCGCCGTCGACGACGACGCCATCGCGTTGTCCGCGTTGCGTCAGATCCTGATGGCCAAGGGTTACGAGGTGCTGACGGCTGCCTCGGGGGAGGATGCGCTGGAGATCCTCGAGCGGGGCGAGCACCTGGATCTCATCCTGCTGGACGTGGCGTTGCCGGGCATCTCGGGCTTCGAGGTGTGCCGAAAGATACGCCAGCAGGAGCAGACCCGCGACGTGCCCGTGATCTTCCTCACGGCCAAGGGACGCCTGCTGGACATCGCCGAGGGCGACCAGGCCGGCAGCGACCTGTATCTCGTCAAGCCGGTGCTGGCGAGCAAGCTGCTCCACATGTTGAGCCTGTTCCTGACGCCCGACGCGCCGCTGGCCAAGCGCCCGCGGGAATACCGCAACGCCGGCTGACGCGGCTCAGTCGCGGGCGAGGCCGGCCTCGATCGCCTTGGCGTACAGATCCTGGATGCGGCCGAGGCGGGGCGCCGCGAGGCTCTGGAGCGCCCGTTTCATCGCGGCGCTGGCCTCCTGGTCCTCCGGCTGCGACGTGGCGCGCCCGGATTTGAGTTTCTCCAGGTACGACGCGATCAGGGCTCGCTCGCGGGCGCCCAGGTGTGCGTAGGCGGCACTGGTCAAGGCGGTCATCTCCCGCGCCTCCGACGCCGTCAGGGCGCTGACGCCGAGCGCCGCCAAGCGGAAGCCGCGCCGGAAGGCCTCCTCGGGCGGAAGGCCCTGGGCCTCGCTCAGCCGCACCAGGCGGTCGGCACTCGCGGCTGAGAACAGAGGCACCTCGCGGCGCAGGGTCTCGACGGACTGGGCGCGGATCTGCTCCAGGGTGAGCTGCGCCTGCGGGGCCGCCTCCGTGGCCTGGAGTTTCGGCGTCAGGATCCACGCCCCCAGCAGCTGCCAGGCTCCCCAGGCCGCGGCGACCGCAAACGCGAGCGTAAGCACGAGGCGAAGCGCCGGCCGGCCTCCCGGCCCGCGGCGTCGCGGGCGCCGCGCGGGGGCGGGGGAGGAGCGTGGGGCGGGCGCGGCCGGCGCGGTGCTCGACCCGACGAGCTGCAGCGCCCGCGCGAGCGGGAGCCACTGCGAGGCGCCTGGCTTCAACACCGGGCTGTCCCGCGTCAGCAGGCCCTGCGTGTACCAGTCCTTCACCGCCTGCAGCTCCAAGACGATCTCGCTGCCGTCGTCGAGCCGCACCTTGTAACGCGCCATCGGCGCCCCAGTATCGCCTCCGCCTCCCGCTCGCGGCAAACCACTGCGGCGGTCTGCGGCGCGCCGCCGCGGGGCCCACGATCACGGCGCCGGCGGGTCCTCGTACTTGGGCACCACGTTCCACCAGGGCAGGTTCGACTCGCGCAGCACGCTCAACTCCACCTTGTGGTGAATCATGGTGTCGCCGTCCTCGTCCACGATCTTGAAGCGGATCAACGGGTCGCGCCGCTCCCAATCGATCTCGATCAGGCCGAAGTTGTCGCCGCGATTCAGGACCGCGACCCGGTGCCGGTTGCGTTCCGGCAAGCGGAACATGCGCTCGGACCAGTTGAGGGAGCTGGAGGTGAGGTCGTAGGTGGGATAACCCGCCTCGCTGTCCATCATCGAGAGCTCGGCGAAGTGCCGGTCCCCGCTGATGAACAGCGACCCCGTCGAGCGCCACAACAACGTGAACAGCCGCTTGCGCTCCAGCGGGAAGTTGGCCCACTTCTCGCCGCCGCTGTCCTCGTCCACCACCTGGATGCTGGATCCCAGGATACGGACCTGGGCCGGGACTCGGAGCTGCTCCTCGAGCCAGGCCCACTGTGCGGCGCCGAGGACGGTCGCGTTCGGATCGGCGTTGGGCAGGTAACGCCCGCCGTCGATGAGATCCTGCTTGTTCTCCCTGAAGACCAGGGGCGAGCGGCTGAAGCGGGTGTCGAGCAGGATGACCTGCACGCGGCGCCCCGGCGGGCCGAAGACCTCGGCATCGTACACCCCGTCGCGTGCGCGGCGTGGCGAATCCTTGGGCACCCCGAAGAAATCCAGGAAGATCTGCTTCGATTCCTCCTTGGTCGGGAACTCCGCCCCGGCGTCGTTCTCGCCGTAGTCGTGGTCGTCCCAGGTGGCCAGGATGCGCGTCGCCTTGCGCAGCCTCAGGTAGCCGGGCTGAGTGGCCAGCTTGGCGTACGCGGCCCGCAGCTCCGCCGGATCGGGGCTGTCGGCGTAGACGTTGTCGCCCAGGAACACGAACAGGTCGGGCTTGGCGGCCAGCACCTGGGCCCAGATCGGCTGCACCCCGTCCTGGCCCAGGCACGACCCGAAGGCGACACGACTGACGAGGGGCTGGACGGGCTCGCCCGCAGGCCCCCGCGGCGCGAGGGCGAGCGCCGTCGCTGCCAAGGCGGCGAGGGCGAGCAAGCGACCGCCGGTCATCAAACCCTCCTCATCCAGCCGGCGGGCAGTCTACCGCGCCAGCTGCCGGCCCAGGCGGGCGACCCGTTCCCGGCAGCCCGGCCACGCCGGGCTCAAGCGCCAGCGCCACCTCAGGTTCACGCATCACCTCCCCCTTCGCGCAAGAGTGTATGCTCTCGCCGTGAGAGGCACGTCATGACCCTGCTCGGATTCGCCGTCGCCGCCAGCGCGGCCGGATCGCTCTACTCCCTGCAGGCCACGAGCCTGCAAGGGTCACCCGTGGACCTCGGGCGCTTCAGCGGCACGGTCACCCTGGTCGTGAACGTGGCCAGCGAGTGCGGTTACACGCCGCAATACAAAGGCCTCGAGGCGCTGCACCGGGAGCTGGGGGATCGCGGCTTCTCGGTGCTCGGCTTTCCCAGCAACGAGTTCGGCGGCCAGGAGCCCGGCAGCGCCCAACAGATCCAGGCCTTCTGCCGGAAGAACTACGGCGTCAGCTTCCCGATGTTCTCGAAGATCGCCACCAAGCCCGGGCCGGACCAGTCCTCCGTGTACGCGTTCCTGACTCGGGCCGGCCAGGCGCCGGACTGGAACTTCTGCAAGTACGTCGTCGGCAAGGACGGCCAGGTCCGCGCCTTTTTCCCGAGCGCGGTCGGGCCGGAGTCGAAGTTGCTGCGCGACGCGATCGAGGCGGCGCTGAAGCAGTAGCCGCTCAGTAGCTCTCGACGGCCGGGCAGACGCAGACGAGGTTGCGGTCGCCGTACACGTTGTCGATGCGCGCCGCCGCGGGCCAGAACTTGTGGGCGCGCACCCAGGGCGCGGGGAAGGCAGCCTGCTCGCGGGTGTAGGGACGACCCCACTCGCTCGCCGCGACCGCGTGCATGGTGTGGGGTGCCCGCTTCAGCGGGTTGTCGTGGCGGTCGAGCCGGCCCGCAGCCACGGCGCGGATCTCCTCCCGGATCGCGATCAGCGCGTCGCAGCAGCGGTCGAGTTCGGCCTTGGATTCGCTCTCGGTGGGCTCGATCATCAGCGTGCCCGGCACCGGGAAGGACATGGTGGGCGCGTGAAAGCCGTAATCCATGAGGCGTTTCGCGATGTCCTCGACCTCGATCCCGACCTGCTTGAAGGGCCGGCAATCGACGATGAACTCGTGGGCCACGCGTCCTTTGGAGCCCGAGTACAGGATCGGGTAGTGGGGCTCGAGGCGCTTCGCCATGTAGTTGGCGTTGAGGATCGCGACCCGCGTGGCGTCGGTCAAACCCGCGCCGCCCATCAGGGCGATGTACACCCACGGGATCACCAGGATGCTCGGGCTCCCATACGGCGCTGCCGAGATGGTGCCCAGGGACTGGGGCGAGCCCATCCCGATCACCGGGTGCCCGGGCAGGAACGGGGCCAGGTGCCGGGCCACCGCGATCGGCCCCATGCCGGGACCGCCGCCGCCGTGGGGGATGCAGAAGGTCTTGTGCAGGTTCAGGTGGCAGACGTCGGCGCCGATGGCCATCGGGCTCGTGAGGCCCACCTGGGCGTTCATGTTCGCGCCGTCCATGTAGACCTGACCGCCCCCGGCGTGCACGATCTCGCAGATCTCGTGGATCGCCTCCTCGAAGACGCCGTGGGTCGAGGGGTAGGTGACCATCAGCGCGCCGAGAGTCGCGGCCCTGGCCTCGGCCTTCCGCCGCAAGTCGGCGACGTCGATGTTGCCGTGAACGTCGCAGGCCACGGCCACCACCTCGAAGCCGGCCATCACCGCGCTCGCGGGGTTGGTGCCGTGGGCCGAGACCGGAATCAGGCAGACGTTGCGGTGTGCCTCGCCGCGGCTGCGGTGGTACGCGCGGATCGTCAGCAGCCCCGCGTACTCGCCCTGGGCGCCGGAGTTGGGCTGCAGCGAGACGGCCTGGAAGCCCGTGATCTCCGCGAGCCAGTCCTCGAGGTTCCGGAACAGCTCCGCGTAGCCCTCGGCCTGGCTGGGCGGCGCGAAGGGGTGGATGCGGCCGAACTCGGGCCAGGTCACCGGCAACATCTCGGAGCTCCCGTTCAACTTCATGCTGCAGGAGCCCAGCGGGATCATCGAGGTGGCCAGGGACAGGTCCTTCTCCTGCAGCCGCTGCATGTAACGCACGATCTCGTGTTCGGTGTGGTGGGTGTTGAACACCTCCTGCTCCAGGAACGGGCTGCTGCGGGCGTGGGGCGGGGGGATCTCGTAACGCGCTTCCCGCTTCAGGTCGTCGACCGTGAAGGGCACCAGCCGCCCGTCGGCGAAAGCGTCGAAGATCCGTCCCAGGTGCCGGGGCAGGGTGGTCTCGTCGAAGGAGATGCCGACCGAGCCGTCGTCGTAGGAGCGCAGGTTGATGCGCTTCTCGCGGGCGGCGGCCAGGGCCTTGGCGCCGCGGCCGGGCGCGAGCTGCACGCGCAGCGTGTCGAAGTACGGCTCGTCGCCGACGTTGAGACCGAGGCGGCGCAGCCCCAGGGCCAGCAGCGTGGTCAAGCCGTGGATGCGGCGCGCGATGCGGCGCAGTCCCTCGGGGCCGTGGTACACGGCGTACATGCTGGCCATCACGGCCAGCAGCACCTGGGCCGTGCAGATGTTGCTGGTGGCCTTCTCGCGGCGGATGTGCTGCTCGCGGGTCTGCAGGGCCATACGCAGGGCCGCCCGCCCCTCCACGTCCTTCGAGACACCGATGATGCGGCCGGGTATCTGGCGCTTGCATTCGTCCCGGGTGGCGAGGAAGGCGGCATGGGGCCCGCCGAAACCCACCGGGACGCCAAATCGCTGGGACGATCCCACGGCGATGTCGGCGCCGAATTGCCCCGGCGGGCGCAGCAGCACCAGGGCCAACGGGTCGGACGCGACCACCAGCATCGCGCCAGCCTCGTGGGCCCGCCTCGCCAGCGGCGCGTGGTCGCGGATGCGGCCATCGGTGGCCGGGTACTGGACCAGGATGCCGAAGAGGCCGCGCGCGAAGTCCGCCGCGTCGCTGGGGCCCACGAAGACGTCGATGCCCTGGGCGGCGGCCCGAGTCTTCACCACCGCGATCGTCTGCGGGTGGCATTCACTCGCGATCCAGAAGCCGTTGTGCCCCGGCCTGGCGAAGGCCGCGCACATGTGCATCGCCTCGGCCGCCGCGGTGCCCTCGTCGAGCAGGGAGGCGTTGGCCAGCGGAAGGCCCGTGAGGTCGGCGATCAGCGTCTGGAAGTTGAGCAGGGCTTCGAGCCGGCCCTGCGCGATCTCGGCCTGGTAGGGGGTGTAGGCCGTGTACCAGGCCGGGTTCTCGAGGATGTCGCGTTGGATCACCGCCGGGGTGATGGTGCCGTAGTAGCCCATCCCGATGAACGAGCGGTAGATCTGGTTCTTCTGCGCCAGGGTGCGCAGGTCGTCGAGCAGCTCGTTCTCCCCCTTGGGCTGGGGCAGGCGAAGCGGAGCGCGACGTATCCCGGCCGGCAAAGTCTGGGCGATCAGCTCGTCGAGGCTGTCGACGCCCACCACGCCGAGCATCTGCTCGATCTCGCGGGCGTTCGGCCCCAGGTGGCGTTCGGGGAACGTGTCGCAGGGAGCGAGGGGGTCGAAGTGATCCGTCACTGGCCTTCGGCCGTCACCAGCGCATCGTAGCCCCGGGCGTCCATCAAAGCCTCGACCTCTTCGGGTTTCGAGAGCCTGATCACGATCATCCAGCCCTGGCCGTAGGGATCGCTGTTGACCTCCTCGGGCGCCTTGACGAGGGCGGCGTTCGACTCGATCACCTCGCCCGAGACGGGGCACAGCAGCTCCGAGACCGCCTTCACCGACTCGACCGTGCCGAAGGTCTCGCCCGACGCCAGCGCGCGGCCCTTCTCGGGCAGCTCCAGGAACACCACGTCGCCCAGCTGCTTCTGGGCGTGGTCGGTGATTCCGATCGTGCCCCGGTCGCCCTCGATCCGGATCCACTCGTGGTCCTTCGTGTAGCGCAGGTTCTCTGGGGTCATGGCGATCCTCTCACTTGGCCCGCCTGTAGAAAGGCGTGGGGACGACCCGGGCCTGGACCCCGCGGCCCCGGATGTCGACGTCGAACTCGACGCCGACCGTCGCGTGTTCGCTGGGCAGGTAACACAGGCCGATGTTTTTCTGCAGAAACGGCGCGTAGGTCCCCGAGGTCACCGTGCCCACCTCGCGGCCCTTCACCCGCACCGGGTAGCCGTGCCGCGCGATCCCCCGACCGATCATCTCGAAGCCCACGAGTTTGCGCGGGGGGCCGTCCCTCTTCTGGGCCTCGAGGACCGGTCGGCCGATGAAATCACCCTTGGCCTCGTCCAGCGACACGATCCAGCCAAGGCCGGCTTCGACGAGGCTGGTGGTTTCGTCCATGTCGCTGCCGTGCAGGCACATCCGAGCCTCGAGCCGCAGCGTGTCGCGCGCGCCCAGGCCGGCCGGAAGGAGACCCCTTTCCTTGCCCTCCTCGAGCAGCCTGCGCCACAGCGATTCCACCCGGTCCGCCGCGGCCAGCAGCTCGAACCCGTCCTCACCCGTGTATCCGGTGCGCGAGATCGTGGTGGGCCAGCCGGCCACCGTCGACTCGGCGTGACGGTAGTGGCCGAGGCTGGTGAGGTCGAGGGGCGTCAGCAGCTGCAGGATCGCGGCGGCCTGCGGCCCCTGCAGGGCCAGCAGGCCGAAATCATCGCTGCGGTCCTTCAGCTGGCAACCCGCGGGGTCCTGGGCCTCGAGCCAGCGCCGGTCCTTCTCGATGTTGGCCGCATTGACGACCAGCAGGTAGTGCTGGGCCGACTTGCGGGACACGATTACGTCGTCCATCGGCGCGCCGTTGGGCATCGGCAGCGCCGAGTACTGCGCCTGGCCGTCGGCCAGCTTCGCCACGTTGTTCGAGGTCACGCGTTGCAGGAACGCCAACGCGCCCGGCCCCTCGACCTCGAACTGCCCCATGTGGGAGACGTCGAAGAGCCCGGCCGCCGTTCGCACGGCCAGGTGCTCCGCGATCAGACCCGAGTACTCGACGGGCATGTCCCAGCCGGCGAACGGCACCATCTTGGCCCCCAGCTCCCGGTGTACGGCGTTCAGGGGTGTTTTGCGGAGCGCGCCGGCTTCCATGAAGGAGGGCGAACGTACCACACGGTCTTGACCCGGTCAACGATCCCAGCGCTTTGAAAGACAAGGAGTTATGCGCTATTCTTGGGCGGTCGCTGTTTAGCTCGGGGCGAGGCCTATCGACTTGCCGGCCATCGAGACCTACGTCACCACGTGCTGGAGTTGTCTCGGCGAGTTCGACGCTCTCAACGCCGTATGGTGCTCCTGCGACCCCAAGAACCCAACCAAGTTGTGCCCGTTCTGCTTCCGCTGCTTCTGCGATGCCAGCGAAAAGTACAAGCAGGAGTTCTGGAAACGCGCCCCCTCGAAACTGGTGGACGAGATCCAGACTCTGTCGCGCAGCAAGGACCGGCTGGGCGACATCCTGATCCGCATGAAGAAGCTGACGACGCCCCAGCTCCTGGAGGCGCTCGTCGAGCAGAAGAAGACCGGACGCAAGCTGGGCGAGCTCCTGATCGAGCGCAAGCTGGTCCGGAACGAGGACATCCAGGCCGCCCTCAAGAGCCAGGGCGTGAACCCGCTGACCGACACGATGGGCGCCGAGTACTCGGCGAGCCCGGTCTGGGAGCACAGCGCGCCGGACGCGATCATCCAATACATCATGTCCCTGGCGGCTCGAAAGGGCGCCTCGGATGTACACATCGAGCCCACCGAGGAGGCCGTCTCGGTCAAGTATCGGATCGACGGCTTCTTCTTCCGCGTCGACCCGATCCCCAAGCGTTTCCAGGCGGCCTTCACCCAGAAGCTGTTCGAGGTCTTCCACCTCGACACCGCCCGCCAGTCGAAGCCACAGACGAGCCGCTCCAGTGGCCGCCTCGGTGACACGGACTTCGACTTCGTGGCTCAGACCCTGCCCACCACCTACGGCGTGTCGGCCACCATCAAGCTCGTCAACCGCAGCACCTTCATCAAGGACTTCACCACCCTGGGCGTGGAGCTGGAGGACCGGGTGCGGGTGCTCGAGGAGCTGCGCAACACCTTCGGCCTGGTCCTGATCTCGGCGCCGGTCTTCAACGGCTCGGGCACCAGCGCCTACTCCGTGATGAACTTCCTGGTCCAGGCCCAGCGCGACGTCGTGAGCCTGGAGGCGCCCGTGCACTGGCCCCTGGAGGGCGTGCGCCAGGTCGAGGTCGAACAGGGCCCCGCCGGCCTGAAGATGGAGGAGACGCTGCGTTCGGTGGTCGCGGTACGACCCGAGGTCGTGGTGTTGTCCTCGATACCGGACCGTGCGACTGCGCTGCTGGCCGCGCAACTCGCTTCGAGCATCCTGGTCGTGGCGGTGCTCCCGGCCCAGACGGCGGCGGGGGCAGTGGCCGCCATGCTCGAGCTGGGGGTGCCGCCACAGCTGCTGGCCGGCTCCCTGGCGGCCGTTACGTGCCAGCGCCTGGTGCGTCAGATCTGCAAGATCTGCCGCCAGCCCGCGGAGCCCCCGGCACCCCAGACCCTCGCCAATCACGGGATCGGTCCCCAGGAAGCCGAGCGGCTCAAGTTTTTCCGCGGCAAAGGCTGCCCCACTTGCAACAAGGTGGGCTACCGGGGGCGACGCGCGATCTTCGAAGTGATCACCGGCGCCCCGGAGGTGCGCGCGGCGATCCAGAACGGCATGTCGGCCCAGGACATCGAGTCGATCGCGATCGGTGCCGGCATGACCACACTGCGCGCCCGCTGCCTGGAGCTGGTGGCCGAGGGCGTCGCCACCTTCGACGAGTTCGCCAAGCTCAGGTTGTGACGCTCCGGCCGCTCCGGCTGGCGCGGGCCTTGCTCACTCGTCGCTCGGCTGCGGAACGGCAGCGTCGGGGCGCAGCGGGTGCGCCCGACGATTGCGCCGGCGCCGACGGCCGCAGGAGGTGCGCCATGACCCTTCGTGCTCCGGTTCCGCTCGCGATCCTGGCGGCCCTGATGGTCCTGCCCGCGGCCGGGAGCGCAGGCCAGGCCGTCCCGCCCGCCACGACGGGTCCCGGTATCGAGGCGGTGCCGATCGAGAGCGGCGATTCCCTGTACCGGACCTACTGTGCGAGTTGCCACGGCCGCGAGGCCCGGGGAGACGGCGCCCTGGCCGCGAGCCTCAGGGTTCGGCCGGCCGATCTGACTCGTCTCGCCAAGAACAGCGGCGGCGCCTTCGACGCCGAGGAGGTCGCCAAGAAGATCGACGGACGTAAGGACGTCAAGGGGCACGCACACTCCGACATGCCGATGTGGGGCGATGCCTTCAAGCGCGCCGGCGAACGTTACTCCGAGAAGGCCGTGAAGGCCCGCGTGGACGCCCTGGTCCAGTACCTGGAGCGGCTCCAGGTCAAATAGCCCGCACGGCCTCCAGCATCCGCTCGACCACCTGCTCGGGCGTCAGGCTGGTGGTATCGAGGACGATGGCCCCTTGGGGCCGGACCAGGGGCGAATCGGCCCGGGTCATGTCCGCGTGGTCGCGGGCGCGGATGTCGTGGAGCACGGACTCGAGCTCGGCGGCCTGGCCGCCATCCAGGAGCTCTGAGACCCGCCGCTGCGCGCGCCGCGCCGGGTCAGCGTCGAGATAGAACTTCAAGTCGGCATCGGGGAACACCGCGCTGCCGATGTCGCGGCCGTCGAGCACCACGCCGCCGGCGGCGCCGAGGGCCCGTTGACGGGCGACCATCTCGCGGCGCACCGCGGGGTGCGCCGACACCTGCGAGGCCAGGGCGCTCGTCTGCGGCGTGCGGATCGCCTCGCTGACGTCCTCGCCGTCGAGCCAGACGCGCCGGCCGCCGTGTTTCAGCTCGATCCGGGCGTCGTGGAGCAGGGCGGCCACCGCCGCGCCATCCGCGGGATCCGTGGCCGCGCGAGCGGTCTTCAGGGCGAGCGCCCGGTACATCGCTCCCGTGTCGATGAAGGTGTAGCCCAAACGCTCGGCCAGCACGCGGCCCGCCGTGGACTTGCCGGCCCCCGACGGCCCGTCGATGGCGATGACCTTGCCCCGCGGCTTCAAGCGCGCGGGCGGCGCAGGCGACGCTCGCCAGGGCCGCGCGCAGGGTGGCGGCGCGTCCGTTCGCCCCGCAACGCGGTCACTTCGCGCGGCGTGAGGTGCCTGAACTCTCCGGGGTCGAGACCCCGGCTGGTCACGGGTCCGAGCGCGACGCGGCGCAGCTTCGACACCGGGTGGCCCACGGCCTCGAGCAGCCTCTTGACCTCGTGGTGCTTGCCCTCGTGGAGCGTGACCTGGACCCAGGCGTTGTTGCCGGCCTCCACCACCCGCGCCCGGTCCACGGCCATCCGCTCACCGTCGACACGCAGCCCGTGGCGCAGCCGCTCCAGTGTCGCGGGCTCGGGCAGTCCTCGGACCTTGGCCTCGTAGACCCGGGGCACCTCGTAACGGGGATGCGAGACGCGTTCGGCGAAGGCGCCGTCGTTGGTCAGCAGGATCAGCCCCTCGCTGGTGACGTCGAGGCGGCCCACCGGGAACAACCCGGCCACGGGCGGCACCAGGTCCATCACGGTCCGGCGGCCTTGCGGGTCGTGGCGCGTGCTCACCACCCCCTTGGGCTTGTTGAGCACGAGGTACACGGGCTCCCGCGGCGGTCGCAGTCGCACCCCGTCCACGCGTACGTCGTCCCGGGTGATGTCGGCCTTGGTGCCCAGCTCCCGAACCAGCTCGCCGTTGAGCGTGACGCGGCCTTCCAGGATCACGGCCTCGGCGCCGCGCCGCGACGCGACGCCCGCCCGCGCGAGTATCTTCTGCAGCCGCTCCTGCACGCAGCGGATGATACCAGGGGCTTGCGACTACTCCTTGTGCTTGATGCGGAAGCGAAGGCGCGTTCCGCCGTTGTCGTCCACCACCTCGAAGATCACAGCCTCGCCGCCGACCTTGTCGCTCACCAGGACGTTGGTCTTGCCGTTCACGTCGAGGGAGCCCTGGAGCGGCGACACCGTGTCGCTGTTCGAGGGGGCGCTGCGCCAGCTGAGCGAGTTCAGCGCGGTCTTCGCCGTGATGGCGAACCCGATCGAGCGCTGGGTGCCGCCCACGACGGGACACGGCAGGTCGAGGGTCACGGCGTTGAGGGCGATGCACTGGCCCTCGGGCAGCGGCTTCGGGAACTCCCAGGTCACCGTGCAGCCCTTCACGCTGGTCGCCGACTCGGCGCCGCAACTGCCCGCGGGGCCCGGCTCGGGCGTCGGATTCGGGTTCGGCGAGGGGGTTGGCTCGGGCGTCGGCGCTGGGCTCGGCGATGCGCTGGGAGACGGGTTCGGGACGGGGTTGGCGAACGGGTCCGAGCCCGAGCCTCGAACCGACACGATCACGCTCGAGGTCGCGCTCGACGTGCCGGCGCGGGCCGTGAGGGTGTAGGTCGCCGTGGCGTACGTGGGAAAGGTCCGGCTGCCCTGGCTGGGCACGCTGCCGATGCCCTGGATCGCCACCTGCTCGGCGCCCTCGACGTCCCACGAGAGGGTGACTGAGGAACCGGGGCTGACCTCGTCGGGCGAAGCCTCGAACTTCTTTATGGATAAGGACTTGGGGCCGCTGACTGAATCGATGATACCGCACCCGACGAAGGCCAGGCACAACGCCGGGATCAACATGAGTCGCATCAATCCCCCTCCGTAAAAATCAAGCAATGGTAGGAATTTAAGATGCGACTGTCAACAAATACTTTAGCTTTTGGCCTCCTCTTCCCCGTCCACTCCGGATTCCGCGTCCGGGTCTGCGAGGGGCACCTCGACCGGGCGCGGAGCCTCGATGGCCCGCTTCAGCCCGACGACGTCCACCTCCTCTCCGAGGACCTCCGCGAACTCCTCGATCTTCGGCAGCTCCGCCAGGTCCTTGAGGCCAAAGTGGAGCAAGAACTCCTTGGTCGTGCCGTAGAGCATGGGTCGTCCCACGACCTCCTTGCGGCCGACGATGCGGATCAGGCGCTTCTCGAGCAGGGTCTTGATCACGCCACCGGATTTCACGCCGCGCAGCTCGATGATCTCGGGCAAGGTGACGGGTTGCTTGTAGCCGATCACGGCCAGGGTCTCGAGGGCCTGGATCGACAGCCGGGTCGGCGACTTGGGGTCGACCAGGTCGCGGATCCAGTCGTTGTACTCGGGGCGGGTGGTGATCTGCCAGCCGCCCGCGACCTCGGCCAGCTGCAGGCCGCGCCCGTCCCGGGTGTAGTCCGCCCGGATCTCCTCGAGGGCGGCCCTCCAGGCCTGCTTCGGGACGCCCTGAAGCACCTGGTCGATCTGGCGCGGCGTCAGCGGCTCGCGGCTGGCGAAAATCAAGGCCTCGAGCACGGCCCGGATCTCCTGCGGGGGCAGGATCGGGGCTTCAGCCTCGACAGGCTCCGGGGGATTCTCCTTCTTGTCGTCCACTCGGCGCCCTCCGTGGCTCCGTTGCCGTTCAGACCACGGGCTGCGACCCGTCGTCGGTCGGCCCGACCGGCCGGAAGACGCGGATCGGCCCGAAGACTGCCCGCTGGTACACCTTGATCCGCTTCAGGCGGATCAGCTCCAGCAACGCGAGGAACGTGACGATCATGTCGGCCTTCGTCTGCTCGCCCTCGAACAACGCGACGAACTCGACCGACTCGCCCGCCCTGACGCTAGTCAGGATCTCGTCCATGCGTTGCTCGACGCTTGTGCCATAGGGCTCCACCTCGTGGGCGAGGAGCGCCTTGCGCCGCTCCAGGAGCTCCTTGAAGGCGGCGACCAGGTCGAACAACCCGGCCTCGAGCATCTCCTCGCCGGCGTCGTCGAACTTCGGCAACACGCCCTCGGGCCGCGTCCAGGTGGCGGCTCGGATCTGCGCCTGCTGGTGCAGGAGCCCCGCGGCCTCCTTGTAGCGCTGGAACTCCAGCAGGCGGCGCACCAACTCCTCCCGCGGGTCCTGCGGGGCCTCCTCGTCGCCCTGGGCCTCGGTGGGATCGACGGGCACCAGCATCTTCGACTTGATGTGGATCAGCGTCGCGGCCATCACCATGAACTCACCGGCCACGTCGAGGTTGAGCTCCCGCATCAGCTCGATGTACTCCATGTAGCTGCGGGTGATCGGCGCGATCGGGATGTCGTGGATGTCGACCTGGTCGCGGCGGATCAGGTACAGCAGCAGGTCGAGAGGCCCCTCGAAGCGCGCCAGCTGGATCCTCGGCGCATCCTCGGGCAGGGTCGACTCCACGCCGGCGGGGATCTCGACGCGTCCGTCCACGGCGCCGGTGGGCTTCTCGTCAGCGTCCGCGGTCGTCATGGGTACTGGATCTTCATTGCGGCCCGCACCTGCTCCATCGTGGCTCGGGCGGTCTCGCGAGCCTGCCTGGAGCCCTCGCGCAGGATGTCCCACACCGTGTCGGGCCGGCTCGCGTATTCGGGCCGGCGGGCGTGGATCTCTCCCAGCCGCTCGAGCAGGTGCTCGGCGAGTTTCGTCTTGCACTCGATGCAGCCGATGCCCGCCGTCCGGCAACCCTGCGCGGCCCACTCCTGTGTCGCGGGCTCCGAGAAGGCCCGGTGCAGGTCGAACACCGGGCACTTGTCCGGATCGCCAGGGTCCGTCCGCCGCTTGCGCGCCGGGTCGGTCAACATCGGCCGCAGCTTCTCGCGCACGGTCTCGGGCGAGTCCAGGAGGTAGATCGCGTTGCCGTAGGATTTCGACATCTTGCGCCCGTCGGTGCCGGGCATACGCGGCGTCGGCGTCAGCAGGGTCTGCGGCTCCGGGAAAACCGGCCCATAGAAGTTGTTGAAGCGGCGAACGATCTCGCGGGTCAGCTCGATATGGGGCGCCTGGTCCTCCCCCACCGGCACCGCCGCGGCCTTGTAGATGATGATGTCCGCGGTCTGGAGCAGGGGGTAGCCGAGGAACCCGTAGGTCGAGAGATCCTTGTCCTGGATGTTCTGCTGCTGCTCCTTGTAGGTCGGCACGCGCTCGAGCCACGGCACCGGCACCACCATCGACAACAGCAGGTGCAACTCGGCGTGTTCGGGCACCGCGCTCTGGACGAACAACGCCGCGCGGGCCGGGTCGAGGCCCGCCGCCAGCCAGTCGACGGCGACCTCGAGGATGTTCTCGCGGATCGCCGAGGTGTCCGCGTAGTCCGTGGTGAGCGCGTGCCAGTCCACGATCACCCAGTAACATTCGTAGCTGTCCTGGAGCCGCGCCCAGTTGTCGAGGGCGCCGGTCAGGTGGCCGAGGTGGAGCGCCCCGGTGGGGCGCATGCCGGAGAGAATGCGGGGACGGGCCATCGTTCAGCGGACGAGGCTCAGCAGCAGGCCGGTGACCACGCCCTGGATCGGACCCACGATCACGCCCAGCATCCCAGTGGCGAACAGCAACAGCAGGATCCAGGTGCCGTACGGCTCGGCGATCCGCAGGTAGGTCTCGGCGAGGTCCCGAGGCAGGCTGAAGGCGGCCACCTTGGAGCCGTCGAGTGGCGGCAAGGGAACCAGGTTGAAGATCGCCAGGATCACGTTGATGTGGATGCCGGACAGCAGGATCAGGTACGCGGGGTTGCGGCTGACGGTCCCGCCGAGGCGCAGATACCCGAAAAGAGCCAGGGTGAAGGCGAGAGCCAGGATCAGGTTCGAGATCGGCCCGGCCCCCGCCACCGTGACGTGGCCCTGCGCCAGCGTCCGGTCGCGCCGGAAGTTGGCCGGGTCGTAGGGCGTGGGCTTGGCCCAGCCGAACAGCGGCGTCCCCGCCGACAGGAACATGAGCAGGGGCAGCAGCACCGTCCCGATCGGGTCGATGTGGACCACCGGGTTGAGGCTGATGCGGCCCGCGCGCAGGGCCGTGTCGTCGCCCATCCGAAGCGCGGCCCAGGCGTGGGCGGCCTCGTGGAAGGAAAGGCTGAACAACAGCACCACGTAGGTCGTCAGACCCAGCGCGATGCGGTCGGTCGTCAGCTCGCCCAAGTCAGCTCCAGCAAAACCGCGATGGTAGCATCTTTCACGCCTCCCGCTCCCGAAGCCGCGCGCCGTCAGCCCAGCCACAACGAGCGCGCCGTCAGCTCCCGGTGTTCGAGGCCCGCGGCCTTGTCGAGGAGCGCCAGGGTCGGCGGCAACTGCGCCGGGAAACGCCATTCGTGGGCCCGGCCGCCGTGCTCCTCGATCACCGCCCTCCACGACTCCCACCACGGCGAGAGGCGGCGCGCGATCGGCTCCACGACGAGCACGGACGCGCCCCGGGCACGGGCCGCAACGAGGTCGCGCAGCAGGTTCGAGCGGACCGTCTCCTGGAGCTCATTCAGCGTCCAGGCCAGGAGGATGCCGGACCCCTCGCCCGGCAGCCGCTCCCGCGAGAGGTCTCCGCGACGGACGTGGCCTGGCACGCGCAGCGACTTCAGCGTGAAGCGGGCCTCTTCGATGGCCCAGCCGCTGTGCTCCACGCCCTCGTAACCCGCGCCGCATTCCAGGGCCCAGGCCGCACCCGCCGCGGCGGTGCCGCAGCCGAGCTCGACGATCCGAGAGGGTCCGCGGGCGTGGAGCGCCCGCGTGATCCCGCGCAGGGTGAGGAAGTGGAGGGGTCCATAGTAGAGGGCGAAGGCCGCGCGTTTCCCTGCCCCGTCGAACAGCCGGCCGAGACGCGCGCGGCGCTCAACGTACAGCGACGACAGCGCCTGCACGCCCTTGCGGATCTCGGCGAACTCCAGGTCCCGGCGGTGCCGCGCCTCCAGCGCGGCGAAGAAACCTACGAAGGGATCGGCCTGCTCCCTCACCCGGCGCGTGTCCCCGCCCTGGCGTCGAAGTGGGCGCGGATCTGTTCGGCCAGCGCGCGGCCGACGCTCAGGGCCAGCTCCTCGACGCTGGCCCCGCGCACGCCTCGCACCGAACCGAAGCGCGTCAGCAGGCGCTTGCGTTTCGTCGGACCCACGCCCGGGATCTCGTCCAGCTCGGAGTGCAGCGTGCGCTTCGAGCGCGTCTGGCGGTGGAAACCCACGGCGAAGCGGTGCGCCTCGTCGCGCACACGCTGCACCAGCTGGAGCACGGGCGAGGCGCGCGGCAAGGCGATCGGCTGGTCGCGACCCCGCACGAAAATCAGCTCCTCCCTCTTCGCCAGGCTCGCGACCGGCTGGGCTCCCAGGCCCAGCTCCTCCAGGGCCTCGACGGCGGCGCCGAGCTGGCCCTTGCCGCCGTCGACCAGGACCAGCTCGGGCAGGTCCTTCTCCTCTTCGAGCAGCCGCCGATAACGCCGGCCCACCACCTCCCGCATCGAGGCGAAGTCGTCGGGCGCGCCGGACACTCCCTTGACCCGGAACTTCCGGTACTCGGACTTCTTCGGCAGGCCGTCCACGAAACACACCATGGAGGCGACGATGTCGGAGCCCTGGATGTTCGAGATGTCGAAGCACTCGATGCGCCTCGGCTCCTCGTCCAGCTCCAGCAGGTCGCACAGCGCCCGCAACAGCTCCTGCGACTGCCGTCGAGGGTGTTTCCACTCGAGATCGAAGGCCAGCCGCGCGTTGCGCCCCACCAGCTCCAGCAGCCGCACCTTCTCGCCGCGCTGCGGCACCCGCAGCTCCACCCGCGTGCCGCGCCGCGCCGACAGCCAGGCGGCGAGCAGCTCGCGGTCGGGGATCTCCTCGGGCACCAGCACCTGGCGCGGCACGTAGCGTCCTTCCGCGTAGAACTGCTGGATGGCCGTGGAGAGCAGGCCCTCCGGCTCGGCGACCGCGTCGAGCAGGTACGCGTCTCGCGATACCACCTTGCCGTCGCGCACGCAGAACACCTGGAGCGCCGCCCGCTCGCCCTCCACGCAGGCTCCGAACAGGTCGCGCTCCTCGATCTCGGTGGTGGTGATCTTCTGGGGCGTCTCGAGGCGCTCCAGCGCCCGCAGCTTGTCGCGCAGGCTGGCGGCCTCCTCGAAACGCTCGCCGGCCGCCGCCCGCTCCATCTCCGCCTCGAGGCGCGCGAGCACCGCGTCGTTGCGGCCCTCCAGGAACAAGCGTGCGTCCTCGCAGGCCTGGTGGTAGCGGTCCAGGGAGCAGACCTCCGCGACGCAGGGCGCGATGCAGCGCTGGATCTGGTACTGGAGGCAGGGCCGCGCGCGGCGGCCGTTCAGCTCCTCCTTGCAGGACCGGATGCCGAAGACGCGATGCACCACCGAGGCGGTCTTGCGGCCCAGGCTGGCGGGGATGTAGGGCCCGCCGTAGGCGTTGCCGTCCTCGGCCGGCCGGCGCACGATGTGGAGCCGTGGGTACTCCTCCTTCAAGGTGAGCTTGAGATACGGATGGTTCTTGTCGTCGCGCAGGCGCACGTTGTACGCGGGCTGGTGGCGCTTGATCAGGTTGTTTTCGAGGGCCAGCGCCTCCATCTCGGTGTCGGTCACGACCAGGTCGAGGTCGCCGATCGCCGCAACCAGATTCGCCTTGTGCAGCTCCAGGGGCCGCCCCGCCTGGAAATACGAGCGCACCCGGTCGCGCAACACGCGCGCCTTGCCGACGTAGATCACCCTGCCGGCGGCGTCCTTGAAGAGGTAGACGCCGGGGCGCGTCGGCAGCGCCTCCAGCTTCTCGTGCAGGCCCACCAGGCCATTATAGGGAGCGGGGTAGAATCGCCGCGCCGCCACTTCATGCTCACGGACCGTCTGGGTGCGATCCTCTCCCGGCCCCTCGACGCGGTGGTGCGGCTGTTCGCGCGCACCAGCCCCGACGTGCTCACGATCACCGGCCTGGCGTTGAACGGCGTCGCGTGCGCCTTCATCGCGATCTCCGGCGGCAAGGACTACCGCAGCCCCGAGCTTCTGCAGCTGGGCGGCCTGATCGCCCTGGTGGCCAGCATCTTCGACATGCTGGACGGCCGGGTAGCGCGCCTGCGCGGCCGCGAGACCAAGTTCGGCGCCTACCTCGACTCGACCATGGACCGCTACTCCGACATGGTCCTCTACATGGGCCTGCTGATCCTGTACGCCCGCGTGGACAAGACGCCGCACATGGTGCTGGTGTGGGTGGCGGCCTTTGGCAGCTTCATGACCTCCTACGCGCGGGCCCGGGCCGAGAGCCTGATCCCGAAATGCGACGTGGGCTTCATGGAGCGGCCGGAGCGCATCGTACTGCTCATCATCGGCCTGCTCGCCAACAGGGTGGTGGCGGCCCTGTGGCTGATCGCCGTGCTGGCGAACCTGACGGCGCTGCAGCGGGTGGTGTTCACCCTCCTCGAGCTGCGCGGCGCCTCGAAGGAGCCGCGGTGAGCTTCAGCGCCAAGTCTGAGCGCGTGCGTCGCAGCCTGCTCCACCCCCTCAAGTTCCGGCTTTACCTGTGGCGAAAGCTACCGCTCGCCGCCTGCGGCGGCCTGCGCATCGACCAGCTCGACGCGGAGCGCTGCGTGGTCTCCTTGCCGGGAGGCTGGCGGACCCAGAACCCGTTCCGGTCGATGTACTTCGCGGCCCAGTCCATGGCCGCGGAGATGTCGACCGGCGCGCCCGCGTTGACGCTGGCGATGGGTTCCGACGCTTCGATCTCTACGCTGGTGCTGGGCATCCGCGGCGAGTTCGTGAAGAAGGCGGTGGGCCGCTGCAGCTTCGCTTTCGACGACGTGGCGGCGATGGCCCGGGCCATCGGGCACGCCGCCGCCGGCTCGGAGCCGGTCGGCTACGTCGCGCGCTCCACCGGCCGAATGACTGACCATACCGTCGTTGCCCGGTTCGAGATCACGTGGACGTTCAAGCGCCGCTGACCGGCTTCGTCGTGGCGGGCGGCCTGAGCCGCCGCATGGGCAGCGACAAGGCGCTGCTGCCCTGGGAGGGCACGACGCTCCTCGACCACGCGATCACCCGGCTGCGGGAGGCCTCCGGCAGCGTCCGGCTGCTTAGCGGCCCCGAGCCGCGCTACGCGGAACGCGGTGTGCCCGTAGATACAGACCTCGTCCGCGACGTGGGTGCGATCGCCGCGCTGCACACGGCCCTCGAGCGCGCGCCGGGCCCGGCGCTGCTGCTCGCGGTCGACCTTCCCCACGTCCCGGTCACGCTGCTGCGCCGGATCGCCGAGCTTGTCCGCGAGTTCGACGCGGTCGTGCCGGTCTCCCCCGGCGGGCCAGAGCCGCTGTGCGCCGCGTACGGTCCCCGATGTCGTGACGCCGTCCACCGCGCATTGGACCGCGGCACCTACAAGCTCACCGCCTTCTGGCCCGAGGTCCGTGTCCGGGAGATCTCGACGAGCGACCTAGCCGCCTTCGGTGATCCCGTCCGGCTATTCGCCAACGTGAACACGCCGGAAGAGTACGAGCGCGCCCGAAGCTAGCGAGATGCGCGGGCTCGAGCAGATCCCCTGGCTGTACGACCTCGGCATGACGGTGATGGAGGCCACGGGCCTCGGGCGCTGGCGCCGCTGGCTGGTGGCAGGTTCAACCGGCCGGGTGCTCGACGTGGGCTCAGGCACCGGCCGGAACCTCGCCCTTCTCGAGACGAGCGTGCCGCCGGTGGGCATCGACCCCTGCCTGCCGTCCCTGCTCGCGGCTCGGCGTCGCGCTCCAGGCGCATGGCTCGTGCAGGCTCGAGCCGAAGCCTTGCCGTTCCGCGACGGTCTCTTCGACACCGTCCTCAGCGGCCTCGCCTTCTGCAGCGTGGGCGATCCCGCGGCCGGCCTCCGCGAGGTTCGGCGTGTCCTGAGGCCGGGCGGCGGCTTTCGCCTGCTCGAGCACGTCCGGGCGGAGCCCGTATGGCAGGCGAGGCTCCAGGATCGGATCCAGCCGCTCTGGACGCTGGTGACGGGCGGCTGCCATCCGAACCGCGACACCGAAGCGACCGTCGAGGCCGCAGGCTTCCGCCCGGACCCGGGGTCGCGCCGCGCCCAGGGCACGATGCGTCGCTGGACGGCTCGGCCGGGTTAGTCGATCACATCCGCCGCGCTGAGCGTATGGCCGCCTTGTCGGCCCGTGCGCGCCCGTCGTTGCGAGGCCGTCTCGGCGTCAGGGACTCGTTGTCTTCGCGGCGCGCGCCCGGACGGCCTCCGTAAAGGGCTTGATCCCGAGCGCCTCGTAGACGTCGCTCGGGTAGTATGCCGTTCCCGCCTTCAGAACCAGCGCCACCTTGCGCAGGTCGGAGATGTTCTGCGTGGGATCCCCGTCCACCAGAACGAGGTCGGCTCGCTTGCCGGTCGAGATGGATCCGCGATCGCCCAGCAGCCGCGAGTACTTGGCGCCGTTCCAGGTGGCCACCTGCAGCGCCTGCGCGGGCGTGAGGCCCGCCATGACGTACAGCTCCAGCTCACGGTGGAGCGCGAAGCCCGGCGTGGCGTCGGTGCCGGCGACGATGGGCACGCCGGCCCTGTACATGCGGCCCACGAACTCCACGAGCTTCTGGTACGACTTCGTGTAGCGGGCGGCGGTCTGGTCGTCGGGGATGTTCATGTCGGCCACCAGCAGGCCGCGCTTGACGTCGGGCGGCATGTGGTCGGCCACGGCGGCATAGGCCTGCGACATCTCGCCCGCGCGCTGCCGGAGAAAGTCGAAGGTGGCCAGGGTGGGATCGATCACGATCTGCTTGGCGGCCAAGAGGCCGATGAAGTCCTGGACCGCCTTGCCGTCGAAGTCGAGGTCCGCGACCTTCTCCGCCACCAGGTAGAAACGCTCCAGGGTGCGGGTGTCGGTCTCCGGGGTCACCACGAAGTTGAGCAGCACCTGGTTGATGTGCTGGATCTCGTCGTAGCCCTGGTCCAGCGCGTCCTGGGCGCGCAGGAACGCGGGCACGTGGCCGCTCACCCGCAGCCCTCGCGAGTGAGCGTAGGCCGCGGTCTCGCGCAGGATCTCCCTGGGAAACGAGTTGTAGATCTTGACCTGCGGATACCCTCGCGCCGCGTACCAGTCGATGGCGTCCCGGGCCCCCGCGAGGTCCTTGACCACGAACCCGCCGCGGGACGCGAACGGGCTCTCGCCCTCGATGTACCCGGCGGCGACCACGTCGGGGGCGAGCAGGCGTCCGGCCTCGGCGTCGTCCATCAAGCTCTGCAGGTTGGCGTTGTCGTTCCCCATGTCCCGCACGGTCGTGACCCCGGCGGCGACGTGGAGCCCGCCCGACCAGCGGTTGAGGTGGGTGTGCATGTCGAAGAGGCCGGGCAGCAACACACGCCCGGCGGCGTCGAACTCGCGCTCCACGTCCCTGCCCGGCGACCCGGCGGGAAGGACGGCCGCGATACGGCCTCGGTAGAGGTAGACGTCGGATGGCGCGCCGAGCGCGGCCCTCTCGCTGTCGAACACGCGCGCGTTGCGGAGGACCGTGACCCCGGTCACGGGGTGCGCCAGGTGCCGCTCGAGAGCCACCAGCGCGTCGGCCTCGGCCTGGCGTTGCCGCTCCTCGAGCGCTCCCGCACTCGCCTGCCAGCCGTCCTCGACGAGCTGCAGGAACCCGGGAAAGATGAACGCGAACAGGCGCGGGCTGTCGTCCGTGGTGGCCCAGGCGAAGATGGGGCTGAAGCCGACGCCGGTGAGGGCCAGGAGCCGAACCTTCCTCCGGTCCGCTCCGTTGCTCAACTCCATGTCCGCCAGCCCGCGCATGGTCAGCGCGCCGCTGGGAATGAGCGGCAGTCGGCCGTCGGGACGTTTACTGAGCGCCGTGATCGCGACGGAGATGCTGTCCGGCGAGCCGCCCAGCGGCGAATAGAGGGCGGAGCCGGTCACCTCCTGGCGGTCCCGGTCGGAGGTTGAGCGCCACTCCGCGGCGGAGCCGTTGCGGGAGAAGGACTCGTCCACGGGCGCCCCGAAGGTCGAGGTGCCCTTCACCTGGTAACGCGTGTAGGTGCCGTCCGCGGCCAAGACGTACTCCTCCGTCAGCTCCGGCCCGCGTCCGTTGTCCTTGAAGATGAACTCGACGCGGGTCGTGCCGTCGGCGCCGCGCGTGACCAGCTGTTGTCCGGCCTTCTGCCCGCCGTGGACGAGTGCCACGTACCGTGTCGTCTCGGCGGCGCCGGCGGCCGGGGCCGCCCACAGGCCGCAGGTCAGGATCCAGATCGTTGGACGCTTGTGATCGAGCATGGCCGACCTTCTTAGTCTCGGGCGCTGCACCAAGTCAACGGGACCCCGTGCCGGCTTCATAACTGTGGGGCGGGCAGGCGGTCCGGCCCAAGGGCTAGCGAATTTGCGCGGCCGCGCGCCTCCGGCTATCCTGGGCCGTTTGAGCGGGGGGCGATGAGCGACCGCAACCAGGCGATTCTGTACGGCGGGGGCCACAAGGGGGCCGAGGCCGAGTTCGGCCGCTGCGCCGAGCGCTGGGGCGTGCGCCAGGTCACGCTCTCCTACGACGGCCACGACATGGAGTTCTCGAAGGACGTCCGCGTGCTCTCGCCCGAGGAGCTGCTGAAGGGCGACGTCAGCATGGAGATCGTGTCGAAGCGCCTGGGGCGCACCTACACCAGCGTCGAGCAGGTCCGCACCGTCTGCCAGCTCCTGTTCCACATGGTCTCCCACTCCTACTACGCCTTCGCGATCGGCTGGATCCAAGGCGACGACACCGTCCAGGGCGGCACCGGCTGGGGCGTCGAGCTGGCGAAGTTCTTCAACCGGCCCGTGAGCGTGTTCGACCAGGCGCGGCACGCCTGGTTCACCTGGACCGAAGGCCGCTGGGCCCCCGACTCGCCCGTGATCCCCGAGCGGCCCTTCGCCGCCACGGGCACGCGCAAGCTCACGGACGAGGGCCGGCGCGCGATCGGCGAGTTGTTCGAGCGTTCCTTCGGACCCGCCAAGAAATAGGAAAGGATTCGTCTCATGGCGACCGCGATGTCATCGACCGGCCAGGCCCTGATCGACCAGGAGAACCAGTACGGAGCCCACAACTACCACCCTCTCGACGTCGTGATCGAGAAGGGCGAGGGCGTCATGTTGTGGGACGTCGAGGGCAAACGCTACATGGACTTCCTGTCCGCCTACTCGGCGGTGAACCAGGGCCACAACCATCCCAAGATCGCCGCGGCCGCCATCGAGCAGATCCAGAAGCTCGCCTTGACCTCACGGGCCTTCCGCAACGACAAGCTGCCGCCGCTGCTCGAGAAGTTGTGCCGGCTGACGGGCTTCGAACGCGCGCTGCTCATGAACAGCGGCGCGGAGGCCGTGGAGACCGCCCTCAAGGCCGCGCGGAAGTGGGCCTACGAGGTGAAGGGCGTGGCGTACCCCGAGGCGGAGATCGTCGTCTTCGAAGGCAACTTCCACGGCCGCACCACCACCATCGTTGGCTTCTCCACGGACCCGGACAGCACCAAACATTTCGGTCCCTTCACGCCGGGCTTCCGGATCGTGAAGTACGGCGACCTGGACGCGGTGAAGTCCGCGATCAACACGAAGACCGCCGCGATCTTCGCCGAGCCAGTCCAGGGCGAGGGCGGCGTCGTGGTGCCACCCGCGGGCTTCCTGAAGGGCCTCCGCGAGTTGTGCGACAGGAACCGGATCCTGCTGGTCCTCGACGAGATCCAATCGGGCCTGGGCCGCACCGGGAAGATGTTCGCCTTCGAGCACGAAGGCATCCGGCCCGACGCGGTGACGATCGGCAAGGCGCTCTCGGGCGGCTTCTACCCCGTCTCCGCGTTCCTCTCGTCCAAGGAAGTGATGGACGTGTTCACGCCGGGCATCCACGGCTCGACCTACGGCGGGAACCCGCTGGCCTGTGCCATCGCCAGCGCCGCCCTCGACGTGATCGTGGACGAGAAACTCGTGGAGCGAGGTGCGGAGCTGGGTGTACACCTCGAGAAGCGGCTCAAGGGGATGAAGACGAACCTGGTCCGGCAGGTTCGCGTGTGCGGCTTGTGGGCCGGCGTGGAGCTCACGGAGGAGGCCGGCGGTGCGCGCAAGTACTGCTACGCGCTGAAGGACCGCGGCATGCTCTGCAAGGACACCCACACCCACACGATCCGCCTGGCGCCGCCCCTGGTCATCACCAGGGACCAGCTCGACTGGGCCGTGGACCAGCTCGAGGCGGTCCTCTCCAGCTGATCTACTTCAGCCCGAGGTCCGAGAGGATCTTCGGGTCACCCTCGTCCATGGCCAGGATGCTGTGGCAGGCCTCGCAGTCCTGGCTGATCACGCGGCCGTCGCTGCTCCTGTGCTCGTCGTCGTGGCAGCGGAAGCAGCCGGGGAAGTCGTCGTGTCCGATGTGGTTCGGATGGGTCCCCCAGGTGACCTTCATGTCGGGGAAGACGTTGCGTTCGTAGATCCCCGCCACCACCTGGGCGGACCGCTCCACCGCCTCGCGTTGGCTTGTGTACACGTCGGGGTGTTGCTGCCGGTAGTAGTCGACCAGGGCGGCTGGGATGCGCCGCAGCGCCAGATCGCGATCCGGGTACTCCGCCCGGAGCAAGGCCGCCGCCGTTTTCTTGAGCCAGGGCAGGCGCGGGCTCAAGCGGCCAGCAGCCAGGGCCTCGTCGAGGGCGCGTTCCGGGAGCTGGAAGGTGTGGGTCGGCCGGTTGTGGCAGTCCACGCAGTCCATGGAGCGGCGCAACGCGCTCGGCGGGCCGCCCTCGCCCGCGGTGAACTCGACGTTTTTGCCCTCGTCGTCGACGTAGCTCACCCACGGGATCACGGAACGCTTGGCGTCGGCCACGTAGGTGATGCGCGAGCCCGCGTCGAGGTGGCGGCCGTGGATGCCCTGGTTGCCCCGCGCGTCCGACCCGCCGACCTTGAGCACCAGCACCGTCACGCTCTCGGTGTTCGCCTCGTCCTCCGCGTACTTCTTCCGAACCACCAGCCGGTCGCCGTGGAACTTCTGCGGCCAGTGGCACTGCTCGCAGGTCTCGCGGGCGGGCCGAAGGTGCTCGACCGGGGACGGGATCGGCCGCGAGTAGGTCTGCAGGGCGGTGGCGAAGATCTGGCGCGTGCCGGAGAGCTTCGAGCGCACGAACCAGTCGGCTCCCGGGCCGATGTGGCACTCGACGCAGGACACCCGGGAGTGGGGCGAGTTGATGTAGGCCGTGTACTCGGGCGCCATCACCGAGTGACAACGCAGGCCGCAGAAATCCGTGGAGTCCATGTATTCGAGGCCGTGGTAGGAGGACACACCCAGGATCCCGAAGTTGACCACGGTCAACACGCCGAAGATCGCGCCGGCGCGCGCCAACAGCGGGTCTCCGAGCTGCACCCGTGGATACTCGGTGGGCAGCTCCCCACGCCGTCGCAGGTGGCGGAAACGCCGGAGCATGCCGATCGGGACCAGCGCCAGGCCGATCACGAACAACGACGGCAGCACCACGATGAACAGCAGACCGCCGTAGGCGTAGGCGTGGCCACCACGGGCGAACGAGAGGATCCAGAACAGGACCAGCGTCAGGCTGCTGGCCGTGGTCAGCGCCGCGCCGGCCAGGCTGGTGCCGTTGTTCAGCAGGAACAGGACGGGGCGAGCGCGCGCCAGCGCTCGCTGGATTAAGGACACGGCGACCTCCTCTGGGCAGCGGAGCCCCGGCCACCATCGTCACCAGAGCTCCGCGGTCTTGCGCCTCGTTGCGGTTACTTCTTCTCCGGCGCCTTGTAGTCCTTGAGCCAGCCGCCGTCGACCTTGTCGGCCTTGCGCTTGTCCTTCTCGGCCTGCAGCCACTTGCCCACGTCGTTGAGCTCGTGGGCGTCCTTCTTGGGCAGCTTGTCCGTGTGGCAGTGGGCGCAGTTCGCGACCTGCACGCCCGCGGCCTTCGCCGCCTTCTGCATCTCGATCGAGGCGGTGGCGGGCCTCGACCCGGCGAGCCACGCCACGCCGGAGACGACGACGATCAGCAACGACCCCCATTTCCTCATGACACCCTCCGTCAATGGAGCAACGCGTATACCGTCAACACGACCATCAGGAGACCCAGCGAAACGGCGAGGCCGCCGACGCAGCGGCCCAGCACCAGCACTCGTCGCCGTGGCGCCGGCACCAGCACCGACTCCAGGCGGCCCGAGGCGAGTAGGGCCGCGTACTCCGCCGGCCGCTCGTGGCGGAACTCCTCGAGGCTGGCGCGGCCCGTGAAGATCACGGTGTCCATCGGGAACTTCTCGGGGCGCAGGTGCCCGTTAAAGAAGTGCACGGTGAAGATGAACATCGTGGCCAGCAGCGCTTCCTCCCCGTGGACCACGAAGGCCACGTTGAAGATCCAGCCGGGCAGGAACCTCGCGAAGAACCCCGGGAACCACAGCAGCAGGCCCGAGGCGCCGATCACCCCCATGCCCCAGAACACCGCCCAGTAGTCGAACTTCTCCCAGTAGGTGTAGCGGCCGAACTCGGGCCGCGGTCCTCGGCCCACGAACCATCGGAAGTGCTGGATCATCTGGACGACGTCGCGGGGCTGCGGCACCAGGGAATCGGTGCCCCACAGGATCCCCAGCTCCTTCTTCACGTACACCCGGTGCAGCAGGCGTCCGAGATGGGCCGCGAACAACGCGATCAGGAGCACGGCACACAGCCGGTGCAATACGCTGGTGACGCCGTAGCCGCCGAAGACCGCCGCCAGGCGCGCCGCCCACGGGGCCTCGGCGAGGAGCAGCGGCAGGCCGGTCAGCGCCAGGCCGAGGAAACTCAGCATCAAAAGGCCATGGAGCAGGCGCTCGCTGCGGCTGAAACGCAGCACGTGGGTCCGCGGGGCCTCAGGCGCGGTCGTCATGCTGTTTCCTTCGCTGACGGCGCTCGCGTAGCTCCCGCGGGAACCACAACGCCACGTGGAGCCCAAAAAAGGAGAACACGCCGGCCAGCAGCAACTTCATGAACAGGGCGGTGTAGTAGACGGGCGCGCTGCGCTGCGGGTCGTCGGGCCGGGCATGGGGATCGTACCGGACGTAACGCTCGTTGGCCCCGGCGCCCGCAGGTTCGCACCAGGTTGGCTCGGGCCACCTTCGAGCGCGAATCCGATGCCGGCAGGATGTCGTGGGAGCCATGGCAGTCGGCGCAGGCGGCCACACGCGTGAAGCCCAGGGCTGTGACCTGGCCGTGAAAGCCGTCGCGGTAGGTCTTCAGGGACTGGCCGTGGCAGGTGCCACACTCGCGGATCACCTCGAGTTTCCAGGCCGGCACGGAGGCGCCGACGACCTCATGGGCCGAATGGCAGTCCGTGCAGATCGCCGCCCGCACGTCGCCGCCGGCGACGGCCTTGCCGTGAACGCTGTCCTCGTATACGGGCAGGATGCCCGCATGGCACGAGCCGCACGTCTTCGGGATCTGGGTGCGGTGCACCGGAGCTTCCGGATCGCGCGGGTCGCGGATCTCGTGGGCCGCGTGGCACGTGACGCAGTTCGGCGCCACCTTGAGGCCGCTTTTCACCAGGGCGTGCCCGTGGATCGAGTCCTCGAAACGCGACACCAACCCGCCCCGGGTCTGGGAGTGGCACTGGGCGCAGGTGTGTGGGACGCGGAAGTGGCTGGTCGGCGACCGCGGATCGCTCGCCGGCAGGATCGCGTGGCCGGCGCCGTGGCAGTCCGTGCAGCCCGCGCCCTTGCGCCCCGCCGTCAGCGCCCGGGCGTGAACGCCGGCGGCGTGTTTCGCGGCCGCGCCGTCGTGGCAGGCCCGGCAGTTGGGAGGGGCGAGCCTCGGCTGGTGGGGGAAATCCGTGAGCCCGGCCAGGTCGTCGTGGCAGTCCACGCAGGACAGGCCCGCCTGGCCATGGATCGACGCGCCCAGGGACACGCCGTCGTGGCACGCCAGGCAGTCGTCGTCGCTGGGGCCAGCCGCGAGGACGAGCAGCAACAGGCCTATCATCTGGCCGCACCGTCAGATGTCGCCTTCCGCTCCACGGCCGCGCGCAGGATGCCACGGAGCATGCCCGAGAACACGATGGCATGCAGCGGCAACGCCGCGTACCAGTAGGCCAGCCCCAGCAGGCCGCGCGGCACGAAACGAGCGACCTGCTCCAGGCGTGTGCCGCGGCCCTGCGGCTGGATGTGGAACTCCAGCAGCGCTTCCCCGGGCAACTTCATCTCGGCCCGCAGCGAGAGGCTGCGGTTGTGCTCGATCCCCGTCACGCGCCACCAATCGAGGGCTTCGCCGTAAGCGAGTTGTTCCGGGTCGCGGCGACCGCGTCGCATTCCCGGCCCGCCCAGCAGTCGATCCAGGACCCCGCGCGCGCGCCACAGCCAGTCCGCAGCATACCAGCCGTGACCCCCGCCGATCCGGCACACCGCCCGGAACACCGCTGACGGTGGCGCATCGATGACCACGCTGCGTCGGTCGGTGAAGGTCGTGCCGCCGGCCCAGTCGGGGTCGCCTGGGATCGGGCCCGCCATCGACCAGGTGGTCTCGACCCCGCCCGTTCGCTCGGCCTCCAGGGCCTCGCGGATCGCCTCCCGGGCCCCGAGCAGGTGTTGTGGCAGCAGCCGGTTCGCGGCGTCGTCGCGGCACACCACGCGGTTCCTCAGGCCCTCGGCCAGCGGTCGCGCGATCTTGTGGGAGATCGGCGTCACCAGATCGATCCACAACGAGCTGAGCCGCGGCGTCAGCACCGGGACCGGGACGATCAGGCGCGTCGAGAGACCACGCTCCTCGGCCATCAGGCGCATCAGCTCGCGGTAGGAGAGCACGTCGGGGCCGCCGATGTCCAAGGTGCGGCCCGCGCTCTCGGGGACGGCCAGGCAGTCCACGAGGTAATCGACGACGTTGCGGATCGCGATGGGCTGGCACTCGGTGGCGACCCAACGCGGCGTCACCATCACCGGCAGGCGCTCGACCAGGTAACGCAGGATCTCGAAGGAGGCGGAGCCGGAGCCGATGATCATCGCCGCGCGCAGCACGGTGAGCGGCGTGGGTCCCGAGGCCAACAGGCGCTCGACCTCCCGGCGCGACGCCAGGTGCTCCGAGAGCCCGTCTCCCAACTCGCCGAGTCCGCCCAGGTACACGATACGCGAGAGGCGGGCCCGTTCGGCGGCGTCGGCGAAGGCCCGGGCCAGCTCGCGGTCCCGTTCGGCGTAGTCGCCTCCTGCCGCGATCATCGAGTGGATCAAGAAGTAGCCGGGCCCGCAGCCTTGCATGGCGCTGCGCAGGGACGCGGCGTCATCCGCGTCGCCGGAGACGACCTCCACGCGCGGGTCGCTCGCCCAGGCGCGGCCCTCGAGCTTGCGCGGCTTCCGCGCCAGGCAGCGCACGCGGTAACCCGCCTCGAGCAGCCGTGGCACAAGGCGGCCGCCGACATAACCGGTGGCGCCGGTGACCAGGACACGGTCGGCGCCCGCGTCCGCAGGCTTCACGGGCGAAGACTAGCCGATGCGCGGGAATTGCGCCCCGCCTCCTGGCGGAAAACACCACACCAGCCCTCCGGCCGTCTCCCAAGCCGCGCGGGGCGCGCAACTTCCGCTGTCTCCCGCCCGCGTGGTCGCTGGCGAGCCTCTTGCATTTTCTTCATCCGCCATGGCTCAGAGAGCAAAGCCCGTTCTCACCTCCCGTCTGTGCAAGGGCTGCGGACGCTGCATCGAGAGCTGCCAGCACCACTGCATCGAGCTCGGGACCGCGGTCGACCCTGCCACGGGCCTGATCCCGGTCACCCTGCACCTCGAGGAGTGCACCTCTTGCGGCCTGTGCCTCGACGCCTGCCCCGAGCCGTTCGGCCTGATGGCCGAAGGCGAGGAGGTCCAGGCCGTCGAGGTGCGCGACCCGCACCACGTCTTCGGACCACGCACCAGCAGCGCGCCGCAGACCCACGACCTGCCCGGGACGCGCCTGCCACTTCCGGAGTGCGGCCCACTCGTGGTCAAGGGGACGTACGCCTCGGCGATCGGCGCCCTGCTCGCGGGTTGCCGCCATTTCTTCGGCTACCCGATCACGCCTTCGACGGAGGGCGCCGAGCTGATGGCGAAGTTGCTGCCCGAGCTCGATGGTCACTTCCTGCAGGCCGTGAGCGAAGTCGCCACCATCAACATGATGTACGGCTGCGGAGGAGCGGGCCTGCCGTCGATGACATTCACCTCGTCTCCCGGCTTCAGCCTGATGCTCGAGGGCCTCTCGTACATGGTCGGCGCCGAGGTGCCCGGCGTGGTGGTGAACGTGATGCGGGGCGGGCCCGGCCTCGGCAACATCGCCCCCGAGCAGGGCGACATCAAGCTCGCCTGCCGCGGCCTCGGCCACGGCAACAGCCACGGCATCGTGCTGGCGCCTTCGACGCCCCAGGAGATGCTCGACCTCACGATGCTCGCCTTCGAGTTGAGCTTCCGCTATCGCAACCCGGTCGTGGTCCTGGCCGACGGCTACCTGGGCCAGATGACCGGGCGCGTGGCGCTGCCGTCGGCCCTGGTGAAGCCGGGGCTGCCGGCCTGGGCGGTGTGGGGCGACGAGATGCATCGCGGGAACCTGATCTCGTCGATCCGTCTGAGCGAGACCGATCTCGAGGCTCACAACCGCCACCTGGTGGCCAAGTACGCGCGCATCGCGGCCAACGAGGCCCGGGCCGACCTCCACCGTTGCGAGGACGCGGAGCTGGTGCTGGTTGCGTGCAACACGCCGGCGCGCATGGCCAAGGGCGCGGTCACGGCGCTGCGCGGTGCGGGGATCAAGGCCGGGCTGTTCCGGCCGCTGACGCTCTGGCCCTTCCCCACCGAGAAGCTGGCACCCCTGCTCCGGCGGGCGCGCCGCCTGGTCGTCGTGGAGGCCTCCGACGGCCAGCTCGAGGACGAGCTGCGCCTGGCTCTCTCCCACGGGGGCCTCGGCGCCCCGATGATCGAGCGCATCAGCCGCTCGGGAGGCGTGTTGCCGTCCCAGGAGGAGATCGTCGCGCGGCTGGACCAACACGCCACGGCCCGGCGCGCGGCGGTGCGCGAGGAGGTGGTGGCATGACGACCGTCTTCTACCAGCGCTTCGACCGCCACGACCACGGCGCCGGCCTCAAGGCCTACGCGACACACTACTGCCCCGGCTGCGGCCATGGCCTCGTGCACAAATACCTGGCCCAGGCAATCGAGTCCCTCGGCGTCCAGGGACGGACGGTCGCCATCTCACCGGTGGGCTGCGCGGTGTTCCTGCACTATTACCTCGACGTCGGGAACTCCCAGGCCGCTCACGGCCGGGCGCCGGCGGTGGCGCTCGGCCACAAACTCGCCAACCCCGATGCGGTGGTCGTGAGCTACCAGGGCGACGGCGACCTGGCCTCGATCGGGCTGGCCGAGATCCTCCAGGCAGCGCAGCTCGGCGTGCCCATCACGGTCGTGTTCGTCAACAACGCGATCTACGGCATGACCGGCGGCCAGATGGCCCCCACCACGCTGATGGGGCAGAGGACCGCCACCACGCCCCACGGCCGCGACCGGCTGGCGGGGTCGCCCCTCCGTATGGCCGAGCTGATCGCGCAACTCGACGGGCCCATCTACGTCGAGCGCGTCGCGCTTTTCGACGCGAAGCAGCGCGTCAAGGCCGAGAAGGCGATCCTGAAGGCGCTCAGGCTCCAGGTGGAGAACAAGGGCTTCGCCTTCGTCGAGGTGTTGTCCGAGTGTCCGCTACACCTGGGGCTGACGCCGCTCGAGGCCGAGAAGTGGGTGAAGGAGCAGATGCTCCCCGTGTTCCCCCTCGGGGTGAAGAAGGACGTTGCGGCCGAAGCGTGGCCCGCCTGGCCGCCCGCGGTGTTCGACCCCGGGCGCGTGGCTCAGGTCATCGGAGCCGCTGGCGAGCGGACCGCCGCTTCCGGCGCCGTTTTCCCCGCGGACCGCTTCGGCTCCGACATCGGGTTGAAGCTGGCCGGCGCGGGCGGCGACGGCGCCCAGACGGCAGCAATGTTGATCACGCGGACCGCGATCCAGGAGGGTTTCGACTCCACCCACATCCCGAGTTACGGGCCCGAGTCCCGCGGCGGCACGTCCTACGCCGACGTGCGGCTGGCCGAAGGCGAGGTGCTCTCCCCCGCGGTGCCGAACCCACACGTCCTGGTCGCCTTCAACGCACCGAGCCTCGCGAAGTTCGCGCCCAGTGTGGTGCCGGGCGGGATCGTGATCTACGACAGCTCTGTCGCTCCGGAGCCGCCGCAGGTCACTGCCGGCCTGGAGGTGCTGCCCGTGCCCTTCGCCGAGATCGCCAAGGGCGTGGGCCGCCTGCTGATCAAGAACATCGTGGCCCTCGGGGCTTTGCAGGGGGCGACAGGTTTCTTCCCCGACTCAGCCTACCTGGCCGCGCTCCGGCTCGCCCTCAAGGACAAGGCGGCGCTGTTGCCGCTCAACGAGCAGGCCTTCGCGGGCGGACGCGACGCCGTGGCCGCCTTGCGCGCCAGGCGTGCGTCATGATGGAGAAGCTCCGGGACGTCGAGCGCACCGGGGACGAGCGCCAACTCCTCGGCCAGATCGTGAAGCTGCTACGCGAGCCGCACTGCCCCGAGGCCCAGGCCGACGGTGTGCCGTGCGGCGACTCCCAAGGCTCCTGCGACCAGTGCAACCGCGCCGCCGACCTGGCCGAGGCCCTCGGCGAGAAGCTCTGGGGGCGCGGCGTTCCCTGGTAGAGTCCTGCTCGACCCGGAGGACCCGATGCGCGATCTCGTCGTCTACCAGAAGCCTACCTGATCCACCTGTCGGAAGTCGGTCGACTTCCTGAAGCGCCGCCAGGCGCCATACCGCAGCGTCGACCTCCTCAAGACGCCGCCCGACGTCGCCGAGCTGCGGGAGATCTGCCGCAAGCTCGGCGTGGGACCGCGGGAGATCCTGCGCAGCAAGGACCCGGCCTACGACGCGCTCGGACTCGGCGCCGGCGCACACAGCGACGCCCAGCTCTACGCGCTGATGGCCAAGCACCCGGGGCTGATCCAGAGGCCGATCGTGGTGCGTGGGGCACGCGCCGTCGTCGCCCGCCCCGTCGAGAACATCGAGAAGCTGCTCAAGTAACGGCGTTGCTCGCCGCGTCGCCCGTCTAGTCGCGGGCGGTCGCGACCACCCGGTCGTGGATCTCGCGGGCCAGCTTCTGCACGTCCTGGGTCAGGGCGGTGTCGGCCCGACCCGGCGCGCCTCACTCGACGCCGTCAGCGTGCTGGCGTGCCCCGTGCGACCCAGGCCTCGAGCTGCCGCTGGTGGTGCGGGTAGTCCTCGGACAAGCCGCGCACCGTCGCGCTGATGGTGACGACCTCGCTGTCGTGGCGCACGCCGAAATCACGTGGCCAGTCCTCGGCGCTGACGCTGCGCAGGAACGCCTCCAACTCCCTGGCCGAGGCGCGCAGCTCCTCGAGCAGCGCGCGCCGATCCCTGCTGGCGTACTGGCGGACGAACTCGGCGTTGACCTTGCTGAAATTCTCGCCCGGGTCGAGGTCGTAGTCGGGCAATTCGGCGCGCTGGATCTGGCGACATCCCACGATGGTCGCGCGGTTCCAGCCGATCAGATGGGCCACCATGTCGCGGGGCGACCAGTTGCCCAGACTTGCGAGGAACAGCCCTTCCCGCAACGATTCGACGCTGCGGATGAAGGCTTCGCGGCGCTCGGCCATCTCGGCGATCTGCGCTTCCGCGCTCACGTTTGCACGCATTATGGGCCATCGGGACAGCGGGCAGCCGCCCGCACCGGGGGCGGCGTTTCCTCTGGCGCCAGGCTCAGGCGTCCGATCCCAGCCCCTGGATGGCGGCGCGCACGACCCGGGCGCTCCGTTGCAGCGCCGCCTGCTCATCACCGGCGAGGGGCGGCGGCAGTGTCGCCAACACGCCGGCACCGCCGACCAGGCGCGGCAGCGACACCGTCACGTCGCGCACCCCCGCAACCTGGTCGGCCGGGGCGCAGACCGTGAGCACGGCGCGCAGGTCGCGCAACACCACGTCGACGATGCGCGAGAGGGCGCTCGCCACGCCGTAGTAGGTCGCCCCCTTCCCGGCGATGATCGCGTAGGCGGCCTGCCGCACGTTGCGGTCGATGTCGGCACGCACCTCGGCATCCATCCGGACCTTGGCCAGGCGGCAGAAGCTGTCGAGGGCCTGGCCGGCCGCCGTCACCAGCGACCAGGTCAGGACCTCGGAATCGCCGTGTTCCCCGAGGACGTAGGCGTGGACGTGAGACGGATCCAGGCCAAGCTGCCGGGCCAGCAGGGTCCGGAAGCGCGCGGTGTCCAAGGTGGTGCCGGAGCCGAACACACGGCCGGCCGGCACGCCGCGCGCCGCCGCGTGTCGGGCGGCCAGATGGGTCATCACGTCCACGGGGTTGGTGGCCACGACCAGCACGGCGTCGGGGGCATGGTCCAGCACGGCAGGCACGACCTCCTGGAACACCTCGGCGTTGCGCGAGAGCAGCTGCAGGCGTGTCTCACCGGGGCGCTGCCCGACGCCGGCCGCCAGGATCACGACCCGGGCTCCCGCAAGATCCGCGTAGCCGCCCGCCGAAACGGTCAGCGACCGAGCGAAGGGGACCGCGTGCAGGATGTCGTCGGCCTCGGCGCGGGCCCGCGCTTCCAAGCGGTCGACCAGCACCACCTCACGCCCGATCCCGCGCAACACCAGCGCGTACGCCGCGGTGGAGCCCACGAGGCCGCTGCCGACCACGCCGACCTTCACGTTGGCACTGTAGCACTCCCCCGCCGGACTGCCGGGAGGCGGGTCTAGGGGACGCTGACGGTGACGGACAGGTCGCTGGTGCCCTTGCGGCACCAGCCGGCGCGCTTCGAACAGTAGAAGTACGTGAGCGTCACGGGCACCTGCTGCGTCCCCCTCGGCGCCTCCCTGGCGATCGCGACCGGGAAGTGGACCGGCAGCGACAGGTCGAGGTAGCTCGCCGTCGCGGGGTCGAAGGGCGCCATCTTCTCGGACGCAGGTGGCTGCTTGTCCAGCAGGACGCCATCGGCCGGCAGCTTGATCCGCGGCGCGGGCGTCTCGTTGACCTGGACGTCCGGGTCGAGGGCGCGGAAGCTCACGGCGATGGCGCCGGCCGCGCCGGGCTTCTCCGGCGCCTCGAAGGTCGCGCTGACGTCGAAATGACGCGGCCCGGCGAGCAGCAATGACACGGCGAGGCTGAGGCGCAGCATCCCCTGATCCTAGCAGCCTCCCTATTCGACGTCGACGGCGACGTGGAGCGCCAAGGCGGCGCCGAAGACCTCGTTGGCCTCTTCGTCCCGCCCCGCCTGGCGCAAGACGAGGCCCAGGCGGATGCGCGTGCTGATGTCTCCCGGATCCTGCCGCACGCCCTCGCGGTAGGCGTCGGCCGCCTCGTCGAGGCGGCCTTCACGCTCGAGCTGCTGACCAAGCCGGAGAGGGTCGGCGGAGGGTTCCGGCATCCTCTCGTTCAAGTCCATACGGAAGCATGATGCAGTCCCGTGGCGCGTAGCCGTGACCCGGATCACAGCGAAGTGGCTCCGCTATAATTAGGTGTTTTGCGGCGATGATCCTCGAATGGCAGGGACGGCTGGCGTCCGGCGTTCAAGCGGCGGCACGCGCGGCCTTCGGCGTCGAGCTGACGGGCGTCGTGTTCCAGTACCCGCCCAGCAGCGAGTTGGGCGACCTGGCGCTGACAGCGCCCTTCGACCTCGCCAAGCCCCTCCGGCGCAAGCCCCGTGAGATCGCCGAGGCCCTGTCCGGGCCGCTGAACGCGCTTCCCGGCGTTCGCCGGGCGGAGGTGGCGGGTGGCGGCTACGTCAACCTGTTCCTCGATCGCGCGGCCTTCGCCCGCGACCTCGAGCGCTCCCTGGCGGAGGGCCACGCGGCGCCGGCGCAACCCGGCCGGATGATCGTCGAGCACACCAGCATCAACCCCAACAAGGCCGCCCACATCGGCCACTTGCGCAACGCGACCCTGGGCGACACCTTCGTCCGCCTGCTCAAGCGCCGTGGCCACGAGGTGGGCGTCCAGAACTACATCGACGACACCGGCGTGCAGGTCGCCGACGTGGTGGTGGGCTTCGAGCAGATCGAGAGGCTGGGCCTCGAGGAGGTGGCGAAACTGCAGGGGAGGTTCGATTACTACTGCTGGGACCTGTATGCGAAGGTCGGCGCGTTCTACGCCGCGGACCCGCAGCGCAGGGCGCTCCAGGTCGAGACGCTGCACGCGATCGAGCAGGGCGACAACCCCACGGCGCGCCTGGGCGCCCACGTGGCCGAGCGCATCGTCGCCGCCCACCTCGCCAGCATGTCGCGACTCGGCATCCACTACGAGCTGCTGGTCCACGAGAGCGACATCCTGCGCCTGCACTTCTGGGATCGCTGCTTCGAGCTGCTCAAGGACTCGGGCGCACTGCGACTCGAAAACGACGGCAAGAACGCCGGCTGCTGGGTGCTCGCGATGGAGACGGACGGGAGCGACGAGGACAAGATCATCGTCCGCTCGAACGGCACCGTCACCTACACCGGCAAGGACATCGCCTACCAGCTCTGGAAACTCGGGCGCCTGGACCGCGACTTCCGTTACCGCCGCTACACGGCTCCCGACGGCCGCGCCCTGTGGACCACCACCAGCGGCGAGGGCGACCCGGACGCGCCGGCGTTTGGCCACGCCAAGGCGGTCTACAACGTGATCGACGTGGGCCAGTCCTATCCGCAGCGCGTCGTGAAGGCGGGAGTCGCCGCCCTCGGCCATGCCGAGGCCGCGGCCGCGAGCCACCACCTCGGCTACGAGAAGGTCGTGCTCTCGGGCGCCACCGCCCGGGCCCTGGGTTACGACGTCGGGGACGACGCGGCGGCGGTCAAGGTCTCGGGCCGCAAGGGCCTGGGCGTGAAGGCCGACGACCTGATCGATGCGCTGATCGCCAAGGCCGAGGCCGAGATCGCGGCGCGTGATCCCGAGCGCGACGCCGGCCTTCGACACCGCGATGCCAGCGCGATCGCCGTCGGTGCGCTGCGCTACTTCCTCCTGAAGTTCACGCGCGCCAAGATCATCACCTTCGACATGGAGGAGGCGCTCGCCTTCACCGGCGAGACAGGGCCCTACCTGCAGAACGCGGTGGTTCGCGCGCGTAGCATCCTGGCGAAACTCGAGGCCGACGGCCGTCCGGTCGGCGCGCTCATCGAGCGGGCGCGTGGTCTCGATTTCGGCGCCGCCCTGGCCGGGCCTGAGGGCGACGAGGTTTGGGCGCTGCTGCTGCTCCTGGCGCGCACCGACGAGGTCGTCGAGCAGGCCGTGCGCACCGAGGAGCCGGCGGTGCTGGCGAAACACGCCTTCACGGCGGCCCAGGCCTTCCACTCCTACTACCAGAAGCCGAAGTACTCCGTGCTCCACGCCGAGAGCGACGACGCGCGCGCCTTCCGCACGCTGGTGGTGTCCGTCTTTGTCGCCCAGATGCAGGCCCTACTCGGCCTCCTGGGCATCCCGATCCCCGAACGCATGTGAAACGACCGGCCATCGGCATCACGATCGGCTACGACGAGGACCGGCCCGACCGGCACTTGCTCCGGGAGGACTACGTCAAGGCCGTGGTGACCGCAGAGGGGCTCCCCTACGTGCTCGCCCCGGTCTTCCACCGGGACATCCCGGCCCTACTCGACCGCCTCGACGGGCTGGTCCTGACCGGCGGCTCGGACGTCGACCCGGTGCTCTACGGCGAGGCCCCCCACCCGAAGCTCGGTTCGGTGTTCCGGGAGCGCGACGACTTCGAGATCGCCCTCTGCCGGGAGGCCGTCCGGCGCGACCTGCCGACCCTTGCTATCTGTCGGGGCCATCAGGTGTTAAACGTTGCCACCGGGGGAACCCTGATTCAGGACCTCCCGTCTGAACCGTCAGGGGGCAGCGTGGACCACGATCCCGACACCGAGCGGGCCAGCCGCATCCACGACGTGAGGATCCTCGACGGCTCGAGGCTCCGGCGCCTCCTGGGCAAGGAGCGGGTGGGCGTGAACAGTTTCCATCACCAGGCGATCCGGGACCTCGGACAGGGTCTGGTGGCAACCGCCTGGGCTCCGGACGGCGTGATCGAGGGCGTCGAGGATCCTTCGCGCCGCTACCTGGTGGGCGTTCAGTGGCACCCCGAGTCCTTCTGGCGCGAGGCCGAGGGCTTCGCGCCGCTGTTCCGCGCCCTGGTGGAGGCTGCGCAATGATCGCGCGCTTCCTGGGGGTGGCTCTGCTGGCGGGCGCGCCCGCCGCCGCCCTGGAGCCCTGGCCGGTGGGGCCCGACATCCCCTGGGAGCGCGACTTCGGTGCGGCGACGAAAAAGGCCCGGTCGGCCGGGAAGCCGCTGCTCGTGGATTTCTGGGCCGCGTGGTGCGGGTACTGCGCCAAGCTCGACGCCACCACCTACCGCGACGCCAAGATCATCAAGCTCGCCGGCGAATTCGTGCCGGTCAAGGTCAACGCCGAGGGCGCCCACCACGAGCGCCAGGTCGCCCTCAAGTATGGTGTGGCATCGCTGCCCACGATCGCAGTCGTTTCCCCATCGGGCCGGCCCATCGCCGTGATGCAGGGCTTCCAGGGACCGGGCCAGTTCGCGGCGTCCCTCGAGAAGGCGCGCGAGACCAGCGCCAAGGTCCTGGCCTGGGAAGCCGCCCTCGAGAGCGACGGCGACGACGCCGCGGCGCTCCTGGGCCTGGGCATCCACTTGCTGGACAACGAGGAGTACGACGGCGCGAAGGAGCTGCTGGCCCGGGCCAGGGCCACGGACTCCGACCGTCCCGTCGCCGACCGCAAGCAGGCGCGCCTGCTGCTGGGCACTCTCGAGTACTACGACAACAAGTACGGCAAGGCCGAGCAGATCCTCAAGGAAGGCCTGAACCTGCGCCCCCAGACCGAGTTCGACCCGAAGATGATGTACGTGCTCGCCAAGGCCTACATCAAGGCTGGCCGCAAGCCCGAGGCTCGCGGCGTCCTGCAAGCCGTGCTCGGAGACTACGCTTCGTCGCCGATCGCGCAGAAAGCCAAGGAAACGCTGGTCGCCCTGGACAGCCAGCGCTGAGGACTTGCGCCGGGCCCGATCTAGCCCCCGGCGACCTCGAAGGGTGTCGTCGACGGCCTACTTCGCGTATTCACTCCGCGCGAGCCGCTTCAACACCTGGATCTGCCCTGCGTGGTACAGGTCATGGAATGCGATGCCACGGATGAGGCTGAGGTTGGTGGTGCGGTGGCCAGGGGCCTTGCGGGTCAGGTCGGCCCGCTTGACCGCCGCGATCGCTCGGCGCAGCTTGTGGTGTTCTGAGACGAGCAGGGCG
>Ga0187893_10002302_pt1 | contig 42415 bp, 33 predicted proteins | sample MA1701074metaG_FD_139574 | JGI IMG/M metagenome (GOLD analysis project Ga0187893, IMG submission 139574) | White microbial mat communities from a basaltic lava cave in the Kipuka Kanohina Cave System on the Island of Hawaii, USA - MA170107-4 metaG ... | reverse complement strand
GGGATCCGGTGGTAGGCGAGGATCTTTTTCGTGAGCGCCTTGTCGCGCGCCAGGACGAGCCCCCGCGGGTTGCAGCCGGTGTAGGGGACGCGCAGGAGCTCCAGGTAGGCGACGACGTTTTGGTCGAACGCCACGAAGCCATGAAACCCCTCGAGCATGTTGAAGACGATGTCGGGGGCGAACTCCTTGATGCCCTCGCGGAGCGGCCCCAGATCGTCGTGCAGTCCGAGGCAGGTCACTTCGTGGCCCAGCGCCCGCATCGCGCTGGTCACGTCGAATTCCATGCGCACCTCCTCGAGCCGCTCCTCGGAGACCTCCCCCCGGCTCGCGGGCGGAAGATGCCCCTCGGGCACGAGGGCCAGGACGCGCAGCTTTTTCACAGGCTCACCTCCCGCCCGCGCCGGTGCAGGTAGTCCATCACCCGCGCGGTCAGGAGCACCGCGGCCCCGAGCCGGGCGTGGCGCTCGCCGCCGGCGCGCCGGAGCCGAAGCCGGGCGCAGTTGCGGGTCATCTCCTTCAGGAGCTGCTCGATGGTGTAGACGTGCTGGCCGGTCCAGCGCGCCACCTGCTCGCGCAGCTCCTTGGCGTGGCGCTTGAGGAAGGCGGCCGCCGACTCGCGCCCCCCTTTCTCGTCGAAGAGCCGCCGCAGATCGCGGTCGGAGACGCCGGCGATGTCGAACCCGTAGGCCCGCCGCTTCGCCTGATAGTGCGCCCGCAGGGTGGTGCGCATCGCCTTGAGCGCCTCGACATGCTGGCGCGAACGCACCAAAGGCGGCGTGTCCGCGATCTCCGCCATGAGCCCGTCGACGTACTCCACTTTCTTCAGGGCGGGCCAGCCCGCGTACTGCTTGCGCCAGCGCGACCGCGGGCGCAGCCAGACCGCAAAGGTCTCGGCGAAGTCCTCGAGGGGGTGGCTCTGGGCGTACCACCACTCCAGGTGGAGCACGTAGCGGCGGCTGAAGGGCCGCGGGCGGTAGTGCGTCGGGTAGCGCAGGGAGGGCGACCCGAACTGCCCGCGCCAGTCGGCGCGGCGGCGCAGCCGGTAGGCGGCGTCGATGGCGTGGCCCGCTTCGTGGCGCAGGATGCGCATGCAAGCCTCCCGCGTGCCCCCCTCCACGTCGAGCATCTGCGCGCGCTCCAGCTTCATGAGACGCGGGTGAGCGAGATAGAACGGGATCGCGATCCCGGGCACGCCGTCGGGGCTGAACCACTCGTTGGAGAGCCAGCAGTGCGGCTTGAAGCGGAGACCGCGCGCCGCCATCTGGGCGTGCAGGCGCCCCACGAGCTCCTCCAGCCAGGACTCCTCGATGCGCACCGGCAGGTCACAGAGCCGCACATCGAGCAGATCCTCGTCGTCGAGGTCCCAGCAGCGGCGGCGTTGCGATCGCTTCCGCATGATTCAGGGCCAACAGGATACAGTAGGGCAATGCATCGCGGCCGGTTCCTCCCGACTTCGGCGGAGGAGATGGCGGAGCGCGGCTGTCAGGCCGCCGACGTCGTCTTCGTCACCGGCGACGCCTACGTCGACCACCCCTCCTTCGCCATGGCGGTGCTGGGCCGCGTGCTCGAGGCGCACGGGTTCCACGTGGCGATCTTGCCGCAGCCCGATTGGCGCAGCGCGGATGCGTGGCGCGCGCTTGGCCGCCCGCGGCTCTTCTATGCCGTGAGCGCGGGCAACATGGATTCGATGATCAACCACTACACGGCCAACCGGAAGCGGCGCAACGACGACGCCTACTCCCCGGGGGGCCGCATCGGTCTCCGGCCCGACCGCCCCACCCCCGTCTACGCGCAGCGCTGCCGCGAGGCGTTCCCCGGCGTGCCGGTCGTGTTGGGGGGCATCGAAGCGTCGCTCCGGCGCATCGCGCACTTCGACTACTGGTCCGACACCGTGCGCCCCTCGATGCTGGTTTCGAGCAAGGCGGATCTGCTCGCCTATGGGAAGGGCGAGGAGACCATCGTCGCGATCGCAAAGCGGCTGCGGGCGGGCGAGAGCGTGGCCGCCCTGCGCGACTTGCGCGGGGTCTGCGCGCTCCTGGGGCGAAGCGAGGGGGTGCCCGAGGGGGGCGAGACGCTCGAGCTGCCCTCCTTCGAGGAGGTCACGGCCGACAAGCTCGCCTTCGCGCGCATGACGCGGGTCTTTCATCACGAGACCAACCCGTTCAACGCGCGCCGCCTGGTGCAACGGCACGGCGACCGCGTGCTCCTGCACAATCCGCCCTGCCTCCCCATCGGGCAGCGCGCGATGGACGCGATCTACGACTTGCCCTACACCCGCCTGCCCCACCCGCGCTACCGCGAGCCGATCCCCGCCCACGCCATGATCAAGGACTCGGTCCAGATCATGCGCGGCTGCTTCGGCGGCTGCACCTTCTGCTCCATCACGATGCACGAGGGGCGGGTGATCCAGAGCCGGAGCCGCCGCTCGATCCTCGACGAGGTGAAGACGATCGCGGCGGATCCCGCGTTCAAGGGGACGATCAGCGACCTGGGAGGCCCCACCGCCAACATGTACGAGATGCGCTGTACGCGCCCGAAGGTGGAGGCGATCTGCCGGCGCCTCTCCTGCATCCACCCCACCGTCTGCAAGCTGCTCGGCACCAGCCACAAGCCGACCATCGACCTGATGCGCCGGGCGCGGGCGGTGAAGGGGGTGAAGCGGGTGCATGTCTCCTCCGGCATCCGCATGGACCTCGCCAACCTGGACGACGAGTACGTGGACGAGCTGGTGCGCCACCACGTGGGTGGCCACTTGAAGGTGGCGCCGGAGCATCAGAGCGACAAGGTGCTCGCCTTGATGAAAAAGCCCTCCCACGCCTCCTTCGAGACGTTTGCCGGGAAGTTCCGGCGGGCGAGCCGCGCGGCGGGGAAGGAGCAGTATCTGGTCCCCTACTTCATCGCGAGCCATCCCGGATCCACCGCGGTGGAGATGATCGAGCTGGCGGTCTTCTTGAAGCGCCACGGCTACAAGCCGCGCCAGGTGCAGGACTTCATCCCCGCGCCCATGGATGTGGCGACCTGCATCTACTACACCGGCCTCGACCCGATGACGATGAAGCCGGTGGACGTGGTGACGCGGCTCGCCGACCGGCGCGCCCAGCGCGCGCTCATGCAGTTCTTCAAGCCGGAGAACTGGTTCAGCGTGCGCAAGGCGCTGCTCGACGCGGGACGCAAGGAGTTGATCGGGAGCGGGCCGCAGTGCCTCATTCCGGCCCAGCCTCCGCCCGAGGCGATCACCGCGCGGCGCCGCGCCGCCGCGGAAGAGACCTACGTGCACGCCGAGGACGCCGGCACCCGCCGCACCGTGGGCTACCGCCCCGGCCGCACGGGCGCGAAGCGGCGGCCTCCGACCCGGCCCTGAGGGGCGACCGAAACCCCTGCGTCCCCGCGGGGTTTGAATCGCGTCCCGATCAACGGAGAACAACGATGACGAAACGCGCATGGATCGTGTGGATCTGCCTGGTCGCCTGCGGCGCGCTCGTACTCCCGGCCTTCGCCGGCGAGGGCGGAGAGCGCGAGGGCAGGCGCGGGCACAAGGCCCGCAAACACCGGCACGGCCGCGCCGAGCGCATGAAGTTCCTGCGCTCCCTGGAGACGACGGACGCGCAGAAATCCCTCCTCCTGGAGAAGGCGCGCGCCGCCGAGCCGATCGTGGCCGCAGCGCGCAAGGAGGCGGCCCGCATCCTGGTGGAGGCCCGCAAGGGCGGCGAGGCCGTGGACCGCGAGGCGCTCCGCGGCAAGCTGCGCGAACTCCGCGAGCGCACGCGCGCCCAGATCGAGCCCCTCGCCAAGGAAGTCGTCGGATCCCTCAGTCCCGATCAGCGGTCCAAGATCGAGGCCGCCGCCAAGGAACACGGCCGCACGGTGGACGACGCGAGGCTCGCCCGCCGCGCCGGCCGCCTCCTCACCCGCCCCATGACCGTCGCGCTCCTCGAAGCGCAGCTCGGGCGCTGATCCCCTCTCGACCCGGGGGCGGCGTCCCCGCCCCCGGGCCCCCTCTCACTTGCCGTCGTTGGGCTGGAGCACGATCTGGACGTCGGACGCTCCCCCCTCGATCTCCGCCTTGCCCGGCTTCCAGTTCTTGGAGGCCCAGGCCTGGAGGGTGATGGGCCCCGAAGGCACCGGGGTCAGTTCGAAGGTGCCGTCGGCTTGCGTCTGGACGTTCCCGACCCATTGACCGTCCTGCATCGCGTTGATCCAGAACATGAGCTGCGCGGCGGGATCGGGGCGGATCGTGCGGCCCTCGGGATCGACGACGCGGCCCTTCACCGTCAGCCCGCGCTGGAGCCGCAGCGTCAGCCCGCGCGCTCCCGTGCGCGCGCGCACCGGCCGGAGCAAGCCGGTCTCGCTGCGCGCATTCAGGAAGTACTCGCCGGGGAAGGGGAACCGCAGGACGAACCGTCCCTCGGCATCGGCCTGGCCACCGCTGTTGAGAGCGCCGCTCTGCTGGAGCGTCTGCCCGGCCCGTTGCATGAGATCGTTCAGTTTCTGCTGCGCCTCCGGCGAGACGGCATTGCCCCAGATCCAGAGCCCGGCCGCCGGGGCGCCGTCGGGGCCGAGCAGCGTCCCTTCGATGGTCTCGCTCTCCCGGAGTTGCAACACCACGCCGGAGTCCCCCGGCGCCGCGCGACGGGTCGCGGGCTGGTAGCCGGACGCGGCGGCGATCAGCTCGACCTCCTTGCCGCCGATCCCCTCCACGGTGAATTCGCCCTTGCCGTTGGTGGTGGCGGTGGGGTGCGGCGTGTCCCACCCCCGCCCGCCCGGCTTCACCTGCATGGGCATGGCCACCACGGTGATACCCGCGACCGGGCGGGCGTCGGGACCGATGACGCGGCCGGAGACCGTTCCGCCGCGCTTCACCTCGATGCGCGCGTCGTCGGTGCCGGTGGGGATGCCGTCCACGCGCGTCGTCTCGAAAAAGAGGGGGCGCTGCCACGCTTCGCGGCCCGGCTCGGCTTCGAGGGAGTAGCTGCCCCGCTCCAGGCCCTGGAGCCGGAACCGGCCGTCGCCGCTCGTCTGGGCACTCCCGCGCCGCTCGCCGCGCGGTCCGAGCGCCGTCACCTGGGCCCCGGGCACCGGCCGACGCTCCGCCGTGATCACGACGCCGCCGATGAAATGCGTTTCCCTCAATCGGAGAAGGATCCCGCTTGCGCCCGCCTCCACCGGCTGACCCGCGGCGGACCCGGTCGTCGTTCCTGCAGAGATCATGTAGCTCCCGGGGGTGAGCCCGGTGAGCGCGAACGCCCCGTCCTCACCGGCGACGACGGAGCGCATGGTGCCCGCGTGGGGCGGGCCCTCGGGCGAACCCGGCGAAGGGCGGGGAGGCGTTACGGGATTGACCACGACCACGGCGTTTACGCCCGGGCGGCCTCCCTCCCACTCCACGCGGCCGGTCAACCCCAGCCCTTCGTCGAGCATGAAATCGATCCGGATCGTCTCGCCCTTGGCAGGCAGCTTGTCCACCCGTTGGAGCGAGGAGGCGAGGTCCTTGTGCGACGCCAGGGCATACCAGACACTCGTCGTCCCCTGCTGCCGCATCCACTCAGGCGCGATGAGCCGGTAGCGGCCCGCCGCGTCCGTCGTCACCGCCATCCAGGCGTTGTTCTGGATCTGCTGCACGATCCCGCCCTGCTGGTTGTTGGCCGGAGCCGCATTCACCGTCGCCCCCGGCACCGGCCTGCCCTGACGGTCGGTGACCGTTCCCTCGAAGTCGGGCACCGCTTCCGCGCCGAGGGTGATCTTCGTCACCTTGCCCGCCTCCACGTCGAAGGGCTCCGACTTCGCCGGAGGATTCCAGCTCTGCACGACCAGGTTCTTGGCGGGCGCGACGTTGGGGAACCGGAAAAACCCGGTGGCGTCCGGCTGGGCGGAGTCCCAGACGTCCCCCACCTGCAGATTCACGCCGGCGTTGTTGGAGGGGCGGGTCCCTTCGGCCATCCGGCCCTCCACGATTCCGGTCGCCTCGAGCAGAATCCGCTGCTCGGGAGGCTCCGTGCCCTCGACGACATCCAGATCGATGGTGGGCGGCGCTTGCTGCCAGGAGTTGCGCCGGGGCTTGCGCGCCCACATGCCGTCGGATGCTTCGATGGCGTAGCTTCCGGGGGGGATGCCTGCGAGGGTGAACCGGCCGGTGGCGTCGGCCACGCCGGTGGTGAAATCCGCCAGGAAGCCCTGCTGCATGCGCAGAAGGCGGATCGCGGCCCCGGGGGCGGGGGCGCCTGGCTCGCCGCGCACAACCACGCCCCGCACGGTGGCGCCTGCCTGGATCACGATCTCGCAATTCGCCTCCTCGCCCGGCTTGATCAGGGCGAGGACCGGGCTCGCGTGGCCGCTGCTCGAGACCAGCGGGGGCCAGCCGGGCACGAGCACGATGACCGACGTGACCGGCCCGGGCAGGATGCTCTCGATGCGGAAGCGTCCTTCGGCGTCGCTGGTCGCCTCGCCCCGCCCGGTGAAGCCCTCGGGGGTGTCGGTGGCGAGCACCACCGTCGCCCCGGCGACGGGCGCACCGGAACTGAGGCGCACGAGTCCGGCGATGCTCCCTCCCGCGCGGAGCTGCACGAGGAAGACGCCGCTCACCGGCAGCGAGACCGATCGCTGCAAGAGCGGAAAGCCCGCCGCCTCCACGCGCATCCAGAGAAAGCCCGAAGCGATGGCGTCGAAGAGGAACTCCCCCGCCTCGTTGGTGGTCTGCAACTCCACGACGGGCGGGACCTGCGCCTGCCAGCTGGCGATGCGCACCGACGCGCCGGCGACCGGGGCGCCGGCGGGATCCACCACCCTGCCGCGCAGCACCAGCGCGCGCGTCAGCTCGATCGTGGCCTCCCCGGGATCGCCCTCGGCCGGGACGAGGACGTAGGCGCGGGCGACGCCGAACCCCGCCTTGCGCGCCTCCACCACCAGCGCGCTCCGCCGCTTCACCACCAGCGTGAAGCGGCCCAAGGCGTCGCTCCCGGCGCGGGCAACGGGCGGGAGGAAACTCTCCTCCTCCTCCTTCGTGCGCTGGGGCCAGAAGGCGTTGGTGCCGGCAGCGAGCGCGCGGTGGACCCGCAGCTCGCACGCCTCGACGGGAACGCCGTCGTGGAGCACCACGCCGCGGATCGTCACATCCGGGCCCTCGATGCGATTGGGATCCTGGTCGGCCAGATCGAGGAGCGCGGATGGGGCGGAGGGGGCCGTCGGTTCCGTGGCGGGCGCCTCCCCTGAAACCGCGTCTCGCCCCTCGGGCGCCTCGGCGCGGTGCCGGCCCCCGCCCCCCTCCCCCTGCATCGCAAAAAGGAGCAAGGCGACGAGCGCGGCGCCGAGCGCCAACAGCAAGAGAGCCACCCCCCTCCGCATGGGGCTCAAGGATAAACCGGATCAGGAAACGCGCCCATCCCGGCGCGCGAGGCGGCGGGCCGCGGCGACTCCCGACTGGAGCGCCCCCTCCATGTATCCCACGAACGCCGGGCAGCAGTGCTCGCCGGCGAACTGGAGGCGGCCCTCCAGGCCCCGTTCGAGGAGCGGGCCCTGGGTGACCAGTTGGTTGGGGGCGGGGAAGGAGTAGCCCGCCTTCGTCCAGGGATCGGAGGGCCAGTCCATGAAGCGGGCGGCGGCGAGGGATTCCCCCAAGCCGTCGTAGCGCCGGGCCAGCTCGGCGAGATAGAGGATCCGGCGCCGGTCCGCGGGCCAGGCGCGGCAGAGCTCCGCCGCGTCCCCGCCGCTGAACGCATTGAGGCAGGCGCCCTCCGCGCCGGGCTGGCCGTCGGTTCCTTCCCAGGTGAGCGCGACCGGCCCGTCGGAGAAGCTGTCGGGGGTCCGCCCCTCGGTCCGCCAGAAGTGGCGGCGCACCGCCATGAGGTACTTCACGTTGGAACCCATCTGCGGGGCGAGGGCGCGCGGGAGCGGCGGGTCGAAGGCGATGCGGCCCCAGACGCTCGGGGGCACCGCCAGGATGAGGTCGTCGGCCTCCCGCGTCGTGCCGTCCGCCAGCGTCACCTCCACGGGGGAGCGTCCGTAGCGGATCGCACCGACCGGCGTCCCGAGCAGGATCCGCTCCTCGCCCACCGACGCAGCGAGGCGCACGGCCAACTCCTGGTTTCCTTCCGCGCAGCGGAAGACCTCGCTTTCGTCCCAGTAGCGATCGACGCCTCCGCCCTTCACCTGCGCGAGTTGGCCGAGATAGCTCTGCCGCGCGACGGGGACGCCGTTGTCGGCGGCGAGGAGCGCGGCCACCGCGGCCCGGGAGGTCGCGCCGAGGGGCTGGCCGGCGAGCCAGGAGGCCACGCTTCGTGCGTCGAGGGCCGCGGCGCCCGGGCTGCGCCAAGGCGCCGTCGCGTCCACCCCTTCCGCGTCGCCGTTCATGGCACGGACGGCCGCGTCCATCTCCTCCCAGAGGCGCGTCGACTCCTCGGGGGAGAGCCGTTTTCCATCCAGGACGATGGGCGCCTCTCCTTCTTCCTCGGTGACGGGAAGGAAGGTGAGGCCGAACCGGTCCTTGTAGGCCACCCAGAGCGGGTGGTTGGAGCCGATCAGCTCCCCGCCCCCCTCCACCGATTTGCCCGGCACGAGATCGCGCCAGGTGCGCACGCGTCCTCCCAGACGCTTCCGCGCCTCCAGGACGGTCGCGTCGTAGCCCGCCGCCGCGAGTTCGTGGGCCGCCGCGAGCCCCGCGAACCCGGCGCCCACGACGATCACCCGGCAAGCGCGGCGCCGCGCGGGCGTGCGGCAGCCGGCGAGGAGCGCCGCGCCGGCCAGAAGGCTCTGCGCCAGCATCTCGCGCCGCGTCGGCCCTTCGCGCGGCGGCGCGTGGCGCACGCGAAGGCGGGCGAGGAGATTCACGGCGAGGATCGCTCCGGCGGGAGCCCGGCCGGGCCGTGTGCGGCCCGGTGCCGCCGCCTCGCCTCCTTGCGCCGCCGCCGGCTGCGCTGGCGGTAGCTCTCCTCCGGCGGGCGCTCCCGGTCGCTCGCGCTCAGGGCCCCGGCGGCGTCCAACGCCGCAGCCGTTGCGACGGCGGCCGCATGGACGTGGCGCATGCGGGCGGCCTCGACGGCGTTGGGAAGGGCCCGCCGGAGCCCGAGCAGGAGCAGCGGGAAAAGGAAGAAGAGAACTGGCCAGGGGAAGGGATCAAGAACCGCGGGACCGACCAGCAGCGCGACGACGGCGACCCTGGCGAGAAGGTGCGCGGCCATCGCGAGCTCGATGCGTCCCTCGTCGCTGCGCATGAGCCCGGTCACGGGGTTGTGCAATGCGGTCCAAACGCGCCGGTCTACCTGGCGTGCGCTCAGGCTCTTCCCGGGCGCACCGAGAATGTGGCGCAGGCGCGGCCGCGACCCCCGGAGGTGGCCGAGCGCTGCCGCGACGCCGGCCGCAGCGGCGTCGCGGTCCATGAGGGAGGCGTCGATGTGGATGGCGGCCACGTAGCGGCGCCGCTTCGTGGCCTGTTCGCGCCGTCGGCTGTCCATGGCCGCGACGAGGGATCCTCCCGGGCCGCGGTGGAGGACGATCATGTGGCAGGAGGAGGCGAGGGCCGCGGAGGCTTCGAAATTCACCCAATAGGAGCGCTCGCCGCGGCTGCGGTCCAGCATCACGCAGGCGTCGCAGCGCTCGACGAGGGAGCGCAAGGCATTCGCGAGCGCGTGGCCATCCGACGCCAGCGGATCGGTCACCATCAGGATGGGGACGCCGGCGCGCCGGAGCGCGGCGCCCAGCGCCTCCGCCTCCTCCCGGTCCCGGTTGTGGTAGCTCAGGAAGGCGTGCGGGCCGGCGGCGGCGGGACGCATTCCAGCCCGGTAGCCCGGCGGGCTACGGGTGCCCCCCCGTCCGCTTCCAGCGCGTGCCCTGCGGCGTGTCGAGGATCTCGATGCCGCGCCGCGCCAGTTCGTCGCGCAGCGCGTCGGACCGGGTGAAGTCGCGCGCCTTGCGTGCCGCTTCGCGCTCGGCCAGGAGCGCTTCCACCCCGGGGTCGGGGGCGAAGCCGGTGGGCGGGGCGTCGAGAATCGCGAGGACTCGGTCGAAGTCGCGCATGGCGGCGACCGCGTCCTCGGCGTCGGGGCGGTTCACGCCGAGACGGTTCAGGGCGGTGACCATCGCATGGACCGCGGCGAACGCTTCCGGCGTGTTGAGGTCGTTTTCCAGCGCCGCGCGGAAGAGATCCCGCGCGGTCGAGACGGCTGCGCTCGCCTCCGGCTTGCGCGGGCCCGGGGGCCGTGCCGGCATCTCGTGGTTCACGAAATTGTCGAGGCGCGTCCGCCCGGAGCGCGCCGCGTCCAGCACCTCGAGATCGAACTGGATGGGCGAGCGGTAGAGCGGCTGGAGCAGCGCCGCGCGAATGTCGGGCCCCCGGTAGCCCAGGGCGACGAGCTCGGGGATGGTGAAGAGCGCGCCCGCCCGCTTCGCCATCTTCTTCCCGCCGATCTCCAGGAAGGCGTTGTGCACCCAGAAGCGGACGAACGGTTTGCCGGTGGCCCCCTCCGCCTGGGCGATCTCGCATTCGTGGTGCGGGAACCGGTTGTCCGGCCCGCCGGTGTGGAGATCGAAGGTCTCGCCCAAGTACTTCATCGACATCGCGGAGCACTCGATGTGCCAGCCGGGAAATCCGCGCCCCCAGGGGGAGTCCCACTGCATGATGTGCTTTTCGTCCCGCTTCCAGAGCGCGAAGTCGTGCGGGTCGCGCTTTTCGCCCCGCACCTCCACGCGCGCCCCCGCCTCCAGCTTGTCGAGGGTGTTGCCGGAGAGCTTGCCGTAGTCCCCAAAGCTCCTCACGGCGAAGTAGACGTTGCCCTCGACGGCGTAGGCGTGCCCCTTCGCGACCAGCGTCTCGATCTGCGCGATCATCTCGGGAATGTGCTCGGTGGCGCGCGGGTAGTGGTGCGCCGGGAGGATGCGGAGGAGCGCCAGATCCTCGTGGAACCACCCCTCCACCTCCCGCGCGATCTGCCACGGGTCGAGCTTGCGGCCGCGCGCCGCCTTCTCCAGCTTGTCCTCCCCGCTGGCGTCGGCCGCTTCGTCCTCGGTGAGGTGCCCCACGTCGGTGATGTTCATCACCTGGAGCGTGCGCCACCCGAGATACTCGAACGTCCGTCGCAACAGATCGGCCATCATGTAGGCGCGGTAGTTGCCGATGTGCGGCCGCGAGTAGACCGTCGGCCCGCAGTGGTAGAGCCGCACCTCGCCGGGATGCAGGGGGACGAACGCCTCCACCCTGCCGGAGAGCGTGTTGTGGAGCCTCACGCCCCCTCCTCCAGGAGGCAGACCGCCTGGCAGGCGATGCCCTCCCCGCGGCCGAGGGCTCCGAGCCCCTCCATCGTGCCGAACTTCACGCCCACGGACCCCGGCGCGAGCCCGAGGATCTCCGCGATGCGCGCGCGCATCCGTTCCCGGTAGGGCTGGAGGCGCGGGCGCTCCGCCATCACCGTGCAGTCGACGTTGGCGACGCGGAACCCCGCGGCGGCGACCAGGCGCACCACCTCCTTCACGAGCAGGGCGCTGTCGGCGTCCTTGAAGCGTGGATCGCCGGGGGGGAAGTGATGGCCGATGTCGGGGAGCCCGGCGGCGCCGAGGAGCGCATCCGCCATGGCGTGCAGCAGGCAATCGGCATCGCTGTGGCCGATGAGCCCCGGCCCTTCGGGGATCGCGACGCCGCCCAGCCGCAGCGGCCGCGCCGCCCCGAGCCTGTGGATGTCGAATCCGCTCCCCACGCGCATGGGGGGACCATCCTACCCTTCCCGATGGAGCTGCCGCCCCCCTCCCGCGGCTCGCGCCCCCGTCGCACCCGCCCCCGCCCCCCTTCCGCGCTTCGCCCCGCCGGCTTCCCGCTCGATGACGGTATCCTTTCCTGTTGTTGTCCTCCCGCGCCTCTCCCCGGTCCGCCGCGCCGCCCCGTTGGGGCGTGGTGCTGGTGGGCGCGGGCGGGGGGAACCGGTTCGGCGGACCGAAGACGCTCGCGACCCTGGGAGGGGTGACGCTCCTCGAGCACTGCGCCCGGGCGTTCGCCTCCCTTCCCGACCGTGTCGCGGTGCTGCGCGCGGAGGATTGCGCGCGCGTGAAACTCGAGGGCTGGTGCATCGTTTCCGGCGGCGCCAGGCGGCGAGACTCCGTGGCCTGCGGGCTCGCGGCGCTCGGGCCCGATACCGACCATGTCCTCGTGCACGACGTCGCGCGCCCGCTCGTGGGCAGCGAGCTGATCGCCCGCGTGCAGGCCGCAGTCGTCGAGACCGGAGCGGCGATTCCGGTGGTGCCCCTGGTGGACACGGTGAAGCAGATTGCGGAGGGGGAGGTGGTCGGGACGCCGGACCGATCCACCCTCGCGGCGGCGCAGACGCCCCAGGGATTTCTCCTCGCGCTCCTGCGTCGCGCCCTGGCCGCCTCGACCCGGGACGCCACCGACGACGCGGGCCTGGTAGAGGAGTTGGGGCTGCCCGTCGCCGCCGTGGCGGGGGACCGGCGCAATCTCAAGATCACGAGCCCCGATGACCTGATCGTCGCGGAGCGTTGGATGAGCGCGGGTTAGCCGGGGGTAAAACCGCCCCCCCGCCCGCGCGGTTCTCCTGATACTCTTATAGCGGCGGGCGTATCCCTCCGGGGGGCACGTGCCGCCCCGGAACGAGAATTGCGGAGAGCCCGACGATGCGCGCAACCATCCTGACGACCCTTGCTCTGGCCCTCGCTTTGGGCCCCACCCTCGCAGGCGTGGATGACGCCGCCTGGAACACGGCGGTCCAGAACTTCAAGGACGACTTCAAGAAGAAGTCGGTGGCGTTCAAGAAGCGCGCGCTGGAGGCGCTCCCCACCACCGACGAACGCACCATCAAGTTCATCATCGACGACCAGAAGCTCTTGCAGGCGAAGAACTGGTGGATCCGGGCGACCGCGGCCGACCGCCTCGCCCGCATCCAGGTGCCGGAACTGCGCGCCAAGCTGCTCGAGTGCGCCAAGCACAAGGACAAGATGGTGCGCGAGGGGATCATCGGCGCATTGGGCATGATCAAGCACCGTCTCGACCCGCCGGTCATCCTGGAAGCGCTCTCCGACAAGGACTGGGAGGTGCGCCGCATGGCCTGCTTCGCGGCGGGGCAGCAGCGCATCAAGGAGGCGGTTCCGAAGATGATCTCGATGATCCGCGAGATCGACATGAACGGGAAGGTGATCCAGGAGGGCGAGCTCAATCCGCGCGTGCACAGCGTGCTGCTCTTCAACCTCGAGGAGATCGTCGGGCAGTACTACCACACCGACGTGATCCAGTGGAAAATGTACTGGGAAGCGAACAAGGAGAAGACCCTGGAGCCGCCCAAGCGGTTCGACGTGGGCACGTTCGGCGGCGTCAAGCTCGATTTCAACGACACCTTCGCGCGGCGCGGCTCGGGTCCCCTGGTGATCGTCCTCCCCGAGGTGCACTTCAGCACGCTCTACTACATGCCCTACTTCAACCAGTGGCTCTTCGTGAAGTGGCTCTTCATCAATCTGCCGCCGATCCGCTCGTTCCCGGGCCTGCAATTCGACTCCGACAACGACCCCTTCTATCCCGTCGACATCCTGGTGGACGCCTTCGAGGACATGCGCAAGAAGCGCAATGTCGAAAAGCTCGCCATCCTCGCCCACGGTTTCAGCACCTGGATCGCCGCCAAGTATGCGCAAAAGTATCCCGACCGCGTGCTGGGCCTCATCCTCCTCAACCCCTACGCGAGCAACGATACCTACGGCAAGCGGCTCGACGAACTGGTGCGGAGCGACGACCCCGACGACGAATTCTGGGCGAAGGTGAACCGCAAGGAGATCCGCCCGGCGTCGCCGCTGGAGAGCGAGCGGTTCGACTACACCGACTGCTCGGTCCGGGTGCGCGACCAGATCGACCTCGAGGTGGCGTTCCTGCGCAATTTCTGGCGCGACCCCCAGGGCACCCTGGCTGTGCCGGAGTTCGACATCCGCGGGGAGAACGTGAGCCGGGTGCCGGTCCTGATGTTTTTCGAGAACGAGTCCAACCGGCTCCAGACCGCCGACGACATCAACCGAATGAAGCGCTTCTACGTGGACAACATCACGGCGACCTGCAAGAAGTCGGCGCGCATGCCGTTCATGGAGGAGCCCGACTTCTTCGAGAAGGCGCTCCGGAGCTTTGTGGACAAAAAGCTCAACCCCGCCTTCGAGAAGGCGCAGAAGGAGGCGCAGGAGGCCGCCGAGAAGGCACGGAACTGACCGGTGGCGGCCAAAAGCCCCCCGGCGCGGATCCTGGGGATCGATCCGGGCACCCTTCGCCTCGGTTACGGGCTCATCGAGGCGCGCGGCAGCCGTCTCGCGTTCCTCGATGCCGGCGTGCTCGTCGCGCCGGCGAGCGAACCGCTGGAGTCGCGCCTGGCGACCCTCGCCCGGGGGCTCCGCGCGCTCCTGGAAAAGCATCGCCCCGGCGAAGCCGCCGTGGAGGACGTCTTTGTGCGCAACGATCCGCGCGCCGCGCTCTCCATCGGCCACGCCCGCGGGGCGGTCCTGGCGGTGCTCGGGGAGGCCGGGCTTGCCGTCGCCTCCTACGCTCCGGCCACGATCAAGCGCGCCGTGGCCAGCAACGGCCGGGCGCTCAAGCCTCAGGTGGCCCGCATGGTGGGGGCGATCCTGGGCCTCGCCTCCCCCACCGCCCCCCTCGATGCCACCGACGCCCTGGCCACCGCCATCACCCACGCCCTGCGCACCCGCGCGCAAGCCCTTGCAGGAAAGGGGCTTAGCGGACGGGCGGGAGAGGCCGGGGCAGGAGGTGGGCCGCAGGGATAGACTGGAAGGCTCTCGTGTCACGGACCAGCAGTAGGGCGGCGCCAGGGCGGCTTCCTGGGGGAACCGGCGCCAGCCACCCCTCCCTCCACGCGGCCTTCGCCCTCCCTCTCCTCGCGGCCCCCGTCCTCCTCGCCTGGACACCGGCGGCCTACTTCTGGCTCGGGAGCCTCTGTCTCCTCATCGGGTTCCTCTTCGCGCTCTTCGAGAACACCCTCACCCACCTGGCCGCCGTCCGCCTCCTGGAGGAGGCGCGCCGGCGCGATCTCGAGGCTAGGCTCAAGTCGATCCTCCTCCGCGAGGACGAGACGATTTTCCTCTCCAAGCTGGGGCGCGGGATCAGTCAATTGGCCGGGGTCGCCGCCCTGGTCGTCGGTCTCTTCGAGGCGCGTCCCCCGGGCACGGTGGTGGTCATCGCGTCGATCCTCTTCGCCGCGATCTTCCCCCTGGTCTTTGTCGGGCTCCCCTACATCCTCGCCCTGCGCGGGACGGTCGGCTTTCTCCTGCGCGGGCTCCTTGTCTACGACCGGGCGGTGGCGCCGATCCGGCCCCTGGCCCACCTGCTCCACCGCACGACCCTGCGGCTGGTGCGGCCCTCCCGCCCCGTCGATCCGAGCGAGGAGCTCAAGGACGAGATCTTGTCCGCCGTCGAGGAGGGGCGCCGCGAAGGGCTCCTCGAGGACTCCGAGCGGAAGATGATCGAGGGGGTCATCGACCTGAGCGACGTGACCGCGGAGACGATCATGACGCCGCGCACCGAGATGGTCAGCGTCTCTCTCGACGCCAGCGGCGAGGAGGCCGCGCAGGTGGCGGTGGACCACGGCCTCTCGCGCCTTCCCGTCTTCCGCGGCAGCCCGGACGACATCGCGGGGGTCTTTTACGTGCGCGACCTCCTGCCGTTCTGGCTGCGCCGCGAGCCGCCGCCGCCGGTGGCGAAGGTGATGCGCCAGCCGATGTTCGTGCCCTCGAGCAAGAACATCCAGGACGTGCTGCACGACATGCGCGCGCGCCAGGTGCATCTGGCCATCGTGCTCGACGAGTACGGGGGCACGGGAGGCGTCGTCAGCCTCGAGGACATCCTCGAGGAGATCGTGGGCGAGATCGGCGACGAGCACGAGCGCGGGAGCGGCGACGAGGAGATGCGCATCGACGACGAGGGCGCGACCGTGCGCGCCGGGACCACCATCGAGACGCTCAATCGGGCGCTCGGCCTGGAGGTGCCGGAGAGCGACGCCTACGAGACCATCGGCGGCCTGCTCCTCTCGCGCCTGGGCAAGATCCCCGCCCAGGGGGAGCAGGTCGATCTGGACGGCGTGCGCTTCCTCGTGCTGGAGGCGGACGAACGGCGCATCCACCGGGTGAAGGTGACCGTGCGGGGAACCCACCCCGGGGCGGCGGCGCGCAGTGGCCAGGGCGCGTAGGCCCAAGACGCCCGGCGCCACGGACGCGCTGGTCGCGCGGCTCCACGAGTTCGGCGAGAGTTCGGCGGTGGCGGTCCTCCTCACCGCCGATCGCGGGACCGTGCATGCGCTTGCGAAGGGCGCCAAGCGGACGCGCAACAGCTTCCTGGGCCCTTTGGATCGCGGCGTGCTCTACCGCGTGCGGCTGGGGCGCCGCGCGGGGGAGGGGCTCTGCTTCCTCAACGCCTCGAGCGCGCGGGAGGCGTTCCCGCGCCTGCGCGGCGACCCGGCGCGTTTTTGCGCGGCCACCGTCGTGTTGGAGGTGACCGCCGATCTGCTGCGCGAGGAGGAACCCTTCCCCGAACTCTTCCGCCTCGCCGCCTACGCGCTGAAGGTGCTCGACCGCGCGCCGCGCGAGCGCCTTCCCCTCGTGGCCACGCTCTTTCTGGCGCGCGCCGTCGAACTCTCGGGGCACGCGCCGCAGGTTTCCGCCTGCGTGGAGTGCGGCCGGCCGCTGGGGAGCGCCGACCTGCCCCTGGTGAGCCCTGGACGCGGGGGCGTCCTCCATTCCGCGTGCGTGCAGGCCGAGCCGGGTGCGCGCAGCATCTCCCGCGACGCCCTCGCCCTGCTCGCCCTCCTCCGCCGCGAGCCCGCGACCCGCGCGCTGCAGCGCAAAGCGGCGCCCGCGACGCTGCGCGAACTGCGCGGCCTCCTCTTCGAGTGGCTCGAACGCGTACTCGATCGCAGATTCCACGCCCCCGCGGCCATGGAACGGGAATTCTCTTTGACCGTCCCGAGCGCCGGGTAGGATCGGTCCGCCTCTTGCAACTCCCCCGCCGAATGCCCCGCAGGGCCCGTTTCCTGCCGATCTGGTTCGCTGCGCTGCTGGCCGCCTGCGGCACGGCGCCCAAGGAACCCCCCGACCGGCTCTTGGCCCTCGGGAAGGGATTGGCCGCCGATAAGCGGTGGAACCGCGCCCGGCTCCACTTCGACGCCTTGGTGAAACGGCATCCCGCCGCCGTCGAGGTGGAGGAGGCGCAGTTCCTCATCGCGGAGATGCGCCGCTTCGCGCAGCAGGGGGCGAGCGCGTTCGACGCGTACAAGCGGTTCATCGAGCGCTACCCCACGAGCCGGTTCTCCGTCGCCGCGGCGGAAGCGGAGTTCGCGCTGGGCGTGGAGTACCTCGAGGGGCAGATGCCCGGCTTCCTCTTCTTCCCTCCCGATCGCGGGCAGGGAATCAAGATCCTCTCCCACATGCAGGTCAACTTCCGCAACCACTCGCTCGCCGACGACGCGCTTGTGCGCTCCGGCGACTATCTGATGGGGAACGGGGACAGCAAGGAAGCCGCCGAATCCTACCGGCGTCTGCTCGCGGAGTACCCGCGCAGCGAGTACGGCATCGGCGCGCGCCGCTCCCTGGCCATGGCGCTCTGGCGCCTCAGCGAGGGCGCCGCCTATGACGAGCGGAGCATCCTGCAAGCGGCACGCGCGTTTCAGGACTACGTCGAAGTCGTGCGGCTCCGGAACGCGGAGGCGGAGATGGAGAGCGGCCGCGTCGCCGAGGCCGAAGCGAGAATCCAGGAAATCCGCGAGCGCCTCGCGGAGAAACAGGTGTTCATCGCGCGCCTCTACGAACGGCGGAACCAACCGCGCTCCGCCGCCTTCTACTACGAGTATTGCGTCCGGCAGTACCCCGACACGGAGCATGCACGCCTGGCGGCGGAGAGCCTGAGCCGGCTCGGGGCGCGGGGGGCGGGATGAGCCGCCTCGCCCTCGCCGCCGCGCTGGCCGCGGCCGGATGCGGATACACCTGGGGCGCCGCCGCCACCCAGGAACGCACGGGCGCCGGCAGCCTCCCCCGGGTGGCGGTCCTGCCCTTCGACAACGACACCTTCCGGCGCGGCCTCGAGATGCGCCTCACGCGGCTCGTTGCCGACGAGGTGCGGGCACGCAGCCCGCAGGCGGCCGCCCGACCCGGGGAGGCCGACTGGCTGCTCACCGGGCGGATCACCCAGGCCACGGAGCAGGTCTTGAGCGAGGATCGGCGCGATGAGGTGCGGGAATCCTCCTTTGTGGTCACCGCGGAGGTCCATATTCGGGACCGGGCGACCGAAAAGGTGATTCGGACGTATTCCATGACGGAGAGCGAGCCTTTCTCGGCCCGGGCGGGGCGGATCGCCACCCTCGAACAGGCGCAGGAGCAGGCGCTTCGCGACCTGGCGGAGCGTATCGTCTACGCTCTCGAGGCCGGCTCCCCGGAAAGGCGCGCGGACGGATCATGACGGAGAACAAGGAAAAGAAGTCGAAGGGACGCGAGACGCGCGCAAAGCGCGGCCGCAACCTGCCCCTGTTTTTCCTCCTCCTGGGTCTCGCGCTCGTCGCGATCTGGTCCGCCGGGCAGGGCGCCGAAGGCAGCGTGGCGATCACCTACGCGCAGTTCCACGCCTTGGGCCGCGAGAAGTGCCTCGAGGACATCGAGCTCCTCCACAGCATCGACCGCGTCGAGCTGCGCGGGAAACTCAACCGCCAGCGGCTCGCCGAACTGGCAGCGAAGGATCCGCGCTGGGAGAAGATCGCCAAGCTCGACCGCTACGTCGTCGAGGACGTCATGCGGGGAATCGTCGAGTCCCCCGCGGTCTTCGAGACGATGGCGAGCGAGCAGTGGGGGATCTCCCCCGAGAAGCTGAAATTCCGCGACGCGCCGCAGCTGCTCCCGCACTTCCTCCTCACCATCGCGCCCTGGTTCCTGATCATCGCTTTCTTCTGGTTCTTCATCCTGCGGCCCATGCGGCAGGCGGGGGGGGCCGGGGGGGTGCTGTCGTTCGGGCGCAGTCGCGCGCGCCTCTACACCCCCGAGATGGCCAACGTCACCTTCGCCGACGTGGCGGGCATCGAGGAGGCCAAGGAGGAGGTGCGCGAGATCGTCGAGTTCCTGCGCAATCCGGCCAAGTTCCAGCGGCTCGGTGGGCGCATCCCGCGCGGCGTCATGCTCGTGGGTCCGCCGGGCTGCGGCAAGACGCTCCTCGCCAAGGCCATCGCCGGCGAGGCGGGCGTCCCGTTCTATTCCATCGCGGGCAGCGACTTCGTGGAGATGTTCGTGGGGGTCGGCGCCTCCCGGGTCCGCGATCTCTTCAACCAGGCCAAGGAGAAGTCCCCCTGCCTCATCTTCCTGGACGAGATCGACGCCGTGGGACGCCGGCGCGGCGCCGGCCTGGGGGGCGGCCACGACGAGCGCGAACAGACGCTGAACCAGATCCTGGTGGAGATGGACGGGTTCGAAACCGACAAGGGGATCATCGTCATCGCGGCGACGAACCGGCCCGACGTGCTCGACCCTGCCCTCCTGCGGCCCGGGCGCTTCGATCGGCAGATCACCATCGACCTGCCCGACGTGAAGGGCAGGGAGGAGATCTTGAAGGTCCACGCGCGCAAGGTGAAGATGGCGCCCGCCGTCGATCTGGCGCTTATCGCCCGGGGCACGCCTGGCTTCACCGGCGCCGAGCTGGAGGCGGTCATCAACGAGGCCGCCATCGGCGCGGCGATGCGCAATCGCGAAGGCGTCAGCCAGGCCGAGCTGGAGGAGGCGCGGGACAAGGTGCGTTGGGGCAGGAGCCGCCACTCCCGCGTCATGACCGACGAGGAGAAGCGGGCGCTCGCCTACCACGAGGCGGGCCACGCCCTCATGCACCTGGTGCTTCCGGACACCGACCCGCTCCACAAGGTGACGATCATCCCGCGCGGCTCGGCACTGGGCGCCACCTTCTTCCTCCCCGAGAAGGACCGCTATATCTTCGGGCGCAACCGCCTGCTCGCGCAGATCACCATCCTCTACGCGGGTCGCATCGCGGAACGTTTCGAGACCGGCGATCTTTCCACGGGGGCCGCCGACGACATCAAGCGGGCCACCGATTTGGCGCGGCGCATGGTGACGCAGTTCGGCATGAGCGACACCTTGGGGCCGCTCAACTACTCCCAGGACGAGGAGACGCTCTTCTTGGGCCGCGAGATCACCCGCACCCACAACCACAGCGACTCCACCGTGCAGCGGATCGACGCCGAGATCGCGCGGATCTCCCAGTCCTGCTACAAGCAAGCCGAGGACCTGCTCACCGAGAACCGCGAGAAGCTGGAGCTCTTGGCGAAGGCGCTGGTCCGCTACGAGGCGCTCAATGCCGACGAGGTGGCCTTGGTGATGCAGGGCGGGGATGTGGACGCGCACCGCCGCGCCAAGGAGGCCCCGCCCCCCTCCAGCAAGCCGGTGGTCGGGGAGCGCAAGGAGCCCGACCCTCTCCCCCGCCTCGACCGCGGCCCCGCCCCCGGGTTCGCCGGTACCTAGCCCCCCGCGCCTGCCCCCCGCGGTTTCGGATAGGCTTGCGGCGTGGCCCGCCCCGCCCCCTTCTTCGAGGCGATCGCCCGCCGCGAACACGCCTTGGTCATGGGCGTCTTGAACGTCACGCCGGACTCCTTTTCGGACGGAGGACTCCACCCCGATCCCGCGGCCGCGGCGGCTGCCGGTCACGCCCTGGCGCGCGCCGGCGCGGCGATCGTGGACGTGGGAGGGGAGTCGACGCGTCCCGGCGCGCGGGCGATCGATCCGGAGGAGGAGATCGCGCGCGTCCTCCCCGTCCTCCGCCTTCTCGAGGGGCTGGCGCTGAGCATCGACACCCGCCGGGTGAAGGTGGCGGAGCGCGCCCTCGACGCGGGGGCCCTGCTGGTCAACGATGTTTCCGCGGGAAGCGATCCCGGCATGTTCCCCCTAGTGGCCGAACGGGGGGCGGGGCTCCTCCTCATGCACATGCGGGGCGAGCCGGCCACCATGCAGGAGGACCCGCGCTACGACGACGTCGAGGCGGAGGTCACGGAGTTCCTCCTCGCGCGCGCCGCCGCGGCCCGGCGGGCCGGCGTGCCGCACGACCGCATCCTCCTCGACCCCGGCATCGGCTTCGGCAAGACCGCCGCCCACAACCTCGCGCTCCTCGCCGCCCTTCCCCGCCTCGCCTCGCACGGCTTCCCGGTGGTCGTGGGCGTCTCGCGCAAGCGGTTCCTGGGCGAATTGACCGGCCGCGAGGTCCGGGATCGCGGCGCGGCGACCACCGCCGCCTGCGCCCTCGGCGCCTATCTGGGGGCGGCGCTGCTCCGCGTCCACGAGGTCGAGGCGGCGCTCGATGCCGCCCGCGTCGCTGCCGCTTTTCCGCGCGTCATGCTAGGCTCAGGCCCACGCTCGCCGCCGGCTGGTCCCGGCGCCCGAAGCTGAAGCCCGTGTTCGACCTTCCCGTCCTCACCGACCCCCGCAACCTCGCGCAGATCGCCGTCCTCTTTGTGATCCTCTACTGGACGCTCCGCTACCTGGAGTCGACGGTGGCGGGTGGCTTCCTGAGGAGCGTCGGGCTGGTGGCGGTGCTGACGATCATCGTTGCGATCCGCCTCTTCGACATCTTCCGCCTCGACACCCTGCGCGAGATCTTCCAGTACTTCATCCTCTTCGCGGTCCTCTCCCTGGTCATCATCTTCCAGCCGGAGATGCGCCACGGGCTCACCCGCCTCGGGCGGTCCCCCATGGCGCGATTCCTCCGGCGGTTCGGGATGAAGGCCAAGGACACGGGAAGCACCATCGGCGAGGAGGTCTTGAAGGCGGCGCGCCGCTTCAGCCGCAACCGGATCGGATCCTTGGTGGTGATGGAACGCCAGGTTTCGCTCCAGCCCTACATCGACCGGGCGGTGAGGATCGACGGCCTCGTCAAGGCCGAACTCTTGGACACGATCTTCGCCACCGCCACCCTCCTCCACGACGGCGCCGTCATCGTACGGGGCGAGCGGCTGGAGGCGGCCGGGGCGGTGCTCCCGCTCACCCAGAACCCCGCCGTTCCGACGCGCTACGGCACCCGCCACCGCGCCGCCATCGGCATCACGGAGGAGAGCGACGCGGTGGTTATCGTCACCTCCGAGGAGACCGGCGCGATCTCGCTGGTCGTGAACGGCGAGCTGTCGCCGCAGGAAGACACCGTCAAGACCGAGGATACCCTGGCGCGGCTCCTGGCCGGAGAGGACCTGCGGGGATGAGCGCCTGGCGCACCTTCCTGCTCGACCTCTTCACCCGGCACCTGGGGACGAAGTTCCTCTCCCTCATCCTCTCCGTGGTCCTCTTCGCCTTCGTCCTCCAGACCCTGAGCGACGAACGGGAGATCTCGCATCTTCGCCTGCGGTTCGCCATCGAGGACGAATTGGGGAAGCGCTTCGTGGTCATGACGGCCAACATCGACCTCCGCAAGCTGGTCATCCGCGGCATCCGCGCCAAGGTCGAGGACATGGAGCAGCAGTTCAAGCAAAACCGCGACGTCGACATCCGGATCAGCGACGACTTCTTGCGGCGCTACGCCACCGACGTGTCGGGCCGCACTCCGGTGCGGATCCCGATCAATCGCGAGTTCTTCCGCCAGCTCCAGATCCTGCGCGGGGGGGTCGAGTTGAAGGAGGAGATCGCCCCCTCCCCCATCCTCGAATTGGAACCGCGCGGCACGGTCCGGCTGCGGGTGATCCCCCATCCCGACTTCCCGCAGGACACGCTCCTCGACGGCGAGAGCGCCTACGAGGCGCCGGGCGGCGGGCGCCAGGTGCAGATCCTCTTCCGGCCGGAGAGCGTGGAGGTTTCCGGCCCCGCCAAGAGCCTCCCGCGTGCCGCCGGCGCGCAGTTGAAAGTGAAGATCCGGAGCGTGAGCGGGATCCTGCGGCTGCGGCGGCCGGAAGCGGGCAAGACGAAGGTGAGCGGCGTCGTCGACCAGGTCGACTGGGCCGCCAACGACTTCCGCGGCGATCCCGCGCTTCTCACCGTGCTCGGCCTGCCGAGGAGCCGTCCGGATGCGCTCGCCCAGCAGCTCGAGTTCGACTTCGAGGTCCAGCCGCAACGCGACACCCGCGACGCTCCCAACCTCCCGATCCTCCTCCTGAATGCCCCGGGCCAGCTGGACCAGGAGATCGGATTCCTGAAACGCCATCGCGCCGAAGGGGTCGGGTTCAGCCTCACGATCGAGCACATCCGCCGGGGGGTCTGCCCCCTCATCAAGATCAGCGGCCCCAAGAGCCTCATGACCGACGAGGTGATGGCGGATCTTCAGCTCGTCATCGACGTCGCCAATGCCGAACCCTACAACGAGGTGACGCTCCAGGCGCCCATCTTCCTGCGCCTCGGGAGCCCCGACAGCCACCCCGACGCCGCAGCCATCCTGCAGCTCCTGACCGTGGGCAGCCCGAACGAGGAGCGCCCCTACGTGCGGTTCACCCACGAGTAGGGCGGGCGATGGCGTCGCCGCTTCTCCTGGCCATCGACGTGACGGGTCCCGGGGGCGGGGCCGCGCTCGTTTTCGAAGGGCGCGTGGCGGCCGCGCGGCTCGGGGAGGACGAACCGCGCGGACGCGGGCTGGCGGGACTCGTGCGCGATCTGTTGAAGGGGGCGGGGATCGGCGCCCGGGACCTCGATGCGGTGGTCTGCGGCGTCGGGCCCGGCTCGTTCACGGGAATCCGCATCGGGATCGCGACGGCGGGCGCCCTCGCCTACGCGGCGGGACGACCCGCCCTCGGGGTGGGCTCGCTGCATGGCATCGCGGGCAACGCGCCGGCCGGCGCCCGATCGATCCTGGTCGCCCTCGACGCGCGGCGCGGGCGGGTCTTTTGCGCGCGGTTCACCCGCACCGACGCGGGGGGTGTCGAGGCGGGCCCCTATCGCCACGTCCCGCCGGAGGAGGCGGTGGCGGGGCTGCCTGCCGATACCTTCGTTCTGGGGAACGCGCGCGAGCGCATCCCGGAATTCTTCGTCGCGTTCCCCGGCTCGTCCCACGCCCCGCCGCGGCCCGATCTGCTCCTCCCCTTCGCGGCCGAGCGGTTCCTCGCGGGGGAGCGCCCCGACCCGCGCCAGCTGCGTCCGCTCTACCTGCGCCTCTCCGATCCGGAGATCAAGCGGCAGCCTTCGTGAAGCGTGGGATAATCCCCTTCCCACGCGCCACGCCCTCTGTCGGAGCACCGACGTACAAGAGGGCCACATGCAGAAGAGCAGGGTCTGGGCCGAGGTCGACCTGGACGCCGTGACGGGAAACCTCCGCCGCTTGCGATTCCTGGCAGGCGAGGGGAGAGGCGTCATGGCGATCGTGAAAGCGAACGCCTACGGCCACGGCGCCGTGCCCATCGCCTGGCATCTCGCCTCCCAGGGGGTGACCATGCTGGGCGTCGGCGACTCCCAGGAGGCGATGGAGCTGCGCCAAGCAGGGCTTTCGATCCCGGTGCTCATCCTCGGGGCCGTCGTCCACGGCGAATTGCCGGACGTGCTGGCCCACGACATCGCGGTGACCGTGCACAGCGCCGAACGGGTGCGCGTGCTGGAGCGGGAGGCGCGCCGGGTGCGGCGCTGCGCGTCGGTCCACCTCAAGGTGGACACCGGCATGGGGCGCTTGGGATGCGCGCCGCGCCGCGCCGTGGATGTGGCGCGCCTCATCGCGGCCTCCGAGCATCTGCGCCTCGACGGGCTCTGCACCCACTTCGCCTCCGTGGGACCCGACGACGACGGCTTCACCGCCCAGCAGCTCTCCCGCTTCGAGGAGATCTCCGCCGCCGTCGCCGCCGCGGGCATCCCGCTCCCCCCGCGCCACGCCAGCGCCACCGGCGCCATCCTCACCCGCACCGCGGCGCACCTCGACCTGGTGCGCCCGGGCCTCGGTCTCTACGGGCTGGCGCCGACGCCGGCGCTGCGCGAGGGACTCCAACCGGCGCTCTCCCTCCGCACCCAGGTGATCTTTCTCAAGGATTTTGCGCCGGGCACGCCCATCGGCTATGGACGGGAGCATGTCACCTCCCGGCGCACCCGCATCGCCACGCTCCCGGTGGGCTACAACGACGGCTACGCCTTCCGCCTGGGCGGCCGGGGCGAGGTGCTCGTCCGCGGGCGCCGCGCGCCGGTGGTGGGTCGCGTCTCGATGGACTACCTGACCGTCGACGTCGGCCACGTCCCCGGCGTGAGCGTGGGGGACGAGGTGGTGCTTCTCGGGCGCGCGGGGCCCGAGGAGGTCTCGGCGCAGGAGCTGGCGGACCGGGCCGGGACCATCGTCTACGAGGTGCTGACGCGCCTGGGGAAGCGGGTCACCCGCGTCTATCGCGGGGGCGCCGCCAGCCTGCCGCGGGGGTTTTCGGTGGTGGCGCGACCGGGCCGCAAGGAGGCCCTGAGGGAAACGGAGACGGCGGATCTGGAAGGGCGGCCCCCGAGCCCCCCCTCCCATCCGGCCTGACTCCCGCGCAAATTGTGGGAAGCTGGGTTCGTTGACTCGACGCCGGCTGACCTTCGGCCGCGTCTTCGCCCTCCTGATCCTCGGGGTGGCGGCGGGCGCCGGTCTCTTCCTCGCCCGTCGCCTCGATCCCATCGAGATCGACCGGGAGGTCCGCGCCGCCCTGGCGCAGATCCTGCGCGGCCCCTTCGAGCTGAGAGCCGTCGTCCCGCGCCTCGGCAGAGGCGTCGAACTCCAGGGACTGCGCCTGCTCTACCCCGACGGGACGCCCGCCGCGACCATCGAGCGCGCCCTCCTCTACGTCGACCACCAGCGGCTCCTGCAGGGTCACGTCGAGATCCCCCACGTGGAGTTGGCGGGCGTCATCATCCGGCTCAAGACGCCGGATCAGGCCGGCGGCGTGCCCGGCATGTTCACGGAAGAGGCGGACCGGCCGAGCGGCCCGCAGGCGCGCTTTCCCCATGTCACCGTGCTTCCCGGCACCGGCAATCGCGTACAGTTCGTGCGCCGCGGGGTGCTCAAGGAGGGCGACAGCGTCGATCTCGACGTCGCGTTTCTCGAGGCGCGTTACGACGGCGGCCTCTACCGCGTGGAAGCGGAGTTGGGCTCCGAGGTCTTGGGGCCGGTCATGGTCACCGCCTCCTACGACCCGGAGGCATCGCGCATCGCGGGACGCGCGCAGGCCGCCCGGGTGCGCTGGAGCGAGGACGCGGTGGAGCGGCTCGGTCCCGTTTGGGGCGACCGCCTGCCCCCGATCCGCATCGGGGGCAGCGCCGACCTGGTGCTCGAGGCGCACGTGGACCTCCAGCCTTTCCGCCTCTCCTATCTCTATGCGCGCGGGGATCTCTCCGGGCTCGCCGGCCGCTTCGGCAACCTGAACAGCGGGCAGCCCGAGGGCTATCCCTTCGGATTCCGGGACGGACGCGGCATGGTCGTGCTTGACGGCGGGCGGCTCAAGTTGATCGGCCTCAAGGGCACCTACGTGAGCCCCGACGGCCGCGCGGGACAGGTGGGGGCGAGCTTCGACGCGGTGCTGGATCGGGCCGGGACCGACCTCGATCTGCATGTCTTCGGCCAGGGGCTGCACGCCAAGACGGAAGACCTTCGACTTCTCCTCGCCCCCGAGACCGTCCGGAGCATCGTGGACAAGTACGAGCCGGGGGGAACCTTCGGCCTCGACCTGACGATCTCGCGCCGGCTCGGGCTCGCGGAGAACGTGTACGCCACCCTGGATCTCTCCGGGGGCACCTTCAACTACGCCGGGCCCCTCGACCGCGCAACCGGGCGCCGCTTCGGATTCCGCTATCCCCTCGAGGAGTGCCGCGGCAGGATCGAACTCCTCTCCGGGGTCCCCACCCGCCACGGGCTGGCTCGCGTCCTCAACCTCGTACGCATCGAGGCATCCCGGCCCATCCGCGCCCCGCGGCCCGGCACGCCGGACAAGGTCCGCGTCGGCGGGCGGGGACAGGTGGTGGCCTACCTGCAGTCGCCCGGGGAGCCCGAAGACGCCGACGTCCTGATCCGCATCCTGGACCTCCCGGTGGACGAGGAGCTGACCGAGGCGTTCGAAAGCACGCGGGAGGGCGTCCCCTATCACAGCTTCGCCCTCAGCGGGAGCGCGGAGTATGTCAATGTCCGCGTGAGGCAGGAGGCGTTCGGACTCGGCGGCGCGCTCGCCGACTACGAGGTATTCCTTCGCGGCTGCACCCTGGCCTACCAGGCCTTCCCCCTCCACATCGACGAGCTCTCGGGCCTCGTCGTCTCCCGGGCCCTTGCGCCGAAGACCGCGGGAGCGGAGTCGCGACGCGAAATGGAGCTGGTGCGCCTCGAGGGCGCCGCGCGGGACGGCGGGCGCGTCGTCGCCATGGGATGGGTGCTCGAAGACGAGGAGGGGAAAGACGATCTCAACGTCCATGTACACATGAAGGGGCTGGAGCTGGGCCCCGACCTCGAGGCCGCGGTGGGCAGTTCCGAAGTGGCGGGCTGGTCGGTGGAGGGACTCTGGAAGCGCTTGCGGCCCTCGGGCAGGATCGACGCGGATGTCTTTGTCCGCTCCGCCGAAAGCGCCGACATCGACCTTGAGCTGGGAGGGACCGTCTCTCTCGAGGGCTACGGCGCGATCAAGTACCCCATCCATGGCCTGGAAGGCGCCTTGTCCTACCGCCAGGGAGTCGTGCGCGTGCGGGAGGTGCGAGGAGAACTTCCCCAGGGAAGCTTCTCGGTGGATGGGTTCATCCAAGGCGATGGCGTCGTCGATTTCACGCTGAGTCTCCAGAGGCTCGGCTTCCCGCCGGAGCTCCAAGAGATCCTTCTCGAAACGCTCCCCGAAATCGGACGGGAGCTGCGCGCCCTCTCCCTTGCCGAGCCGAGCGTGCTCGACGTGAAGCTGCGCGCCCTGCGAAAAGGCCCGAGGGACTCCATGGAGATCGAGGCGGAGGCTTCCGACCTCGATCTGAGCGCGACCGTGGGAGGCGTGCCCGTGCGCCTGCGCGGCGGCCCCATCGCCCTGGCCGCGGGGATCCTGCGTTCCGGCGAGCTCTGGCTCGAGGCGGACGGGGGGTACGTGCGGATCCGCGAGGCGCGGCTGGCGCTGGAACGCGGCGCCGGGGGTCGCGTCCTCCTCGACGCCAAGGGGATCCACCCGATGGCGCACCTGGGCGTCCTTCTGGGCCCCGGTATCGGCAAGGTCTTGGGGAGCAACGTGCGCATCGATCTGGAGGCGTTCGAACTCAACGTGAATCGGGCCGACGGTCGCATCGTCCTCGCGGGCGCCGTCGATCTGCGGCGGCAGGCGCTCTTCGAGGAGCAGGAGGGGAGCCTGGAGCCCACCGGGGCGCTGGAATTGGCCCCGGTCACCTTGACGCCGGGGAACCCGCCCAGCTTCTCCGGCCTCATCCGGTTCCGCGGCCTCAACATGAAGCTGCCGGCCGGGCTGGCGGACCTGCATGGGCAGCTCTTGGTGGGCGAAGGAACCCTCGGCGAGGGCCTGGCCATCCGGGGCGCGATCCTCGACGGGACCCTCGTCGCCTTCGGCCGCCTGGTCGAGGGACTCGCGCTCAACTTGGAGATCGACCCGTTCCACGTGCGGCTGGGGGAGGTGGTCGGCCGCTTCTACGACGGCTCGCTCAAGGGCGAGGTGCAGATCCATCTTGCCGAACCGGGCGCGTTCCGCATCCGTCTCCGGGCGGAAGACGTCGATTTGGGGAAGTTCCTGCGCGGGGACCGCCCCGCGGAAGACCCCCTGGCGGGCCGGGTGGATGCCGCCCTGGAGATCGAGTCCCCGAGCGGCAAGGCGGTGGACATGGCCGGGCGAGGCGAGATCCGCGTGCGCGAAGGCGAACTGTTCGAGATCCCCTTTTTCCGCACGATCCTGAGCGTCCTGGGCGCGGTGACGCCGATCCGCGCGCGGCCGCGCTTCCGCAACGCATGGATCGACTTCGAGATCCGCGGGGAGACCATCGACGTGAAGCGGATGCATCTCTCCACCCCGGTGAGCGACATCTACGGCAGCGGCACGGCGTCGATCTACGGCGATCTCGATCTGGTGATCAATCCGCAGGTGACCCGTCTCATCGACCTGCCGCGCCTCCTCGACATCCCCGTCCTCTCCGCGATCCGCAACCTCTGGCACCGCATGGTCTACGAGGTGCGCGTGGTCGGCACGGTCCAGAGTCCCAACCTGCGCCTGCGCGCGCTCCCCTTCCTCAAGGACCGGGGACGCTCCTTCCCCGCATCCCCGCACGCGGCCCAGGCCGAGCGGATCCGCCCCGACCTCCTGCCCTGAGCTGAGCCCGGATCCGCAGGCGGAGGCGGGCGGTATAATCCGCCGGTTTCGTGGATACCTACGTCGTGGTCCTGGCGGGCGGGGCGGGCACCCGCTTCTGGCCCGCCGGTCGCCGGATGCGCCCCAAGCAGCTCTTGCCCGTGGCGGGCCGGACGACCATGCTCGCCCAGACCCTCGAGCGGTGCGCTCCGCTCGCCCCTCCCGCGCAGACCTACATCGTGACCAACAAGGTGCAGCTCGCCTCCACGCGCCGGGAGTGCCCGTCCGTGCCGGCCGCGCAGGTGCTCCCCGAGCCGGCGATGCGCAACACGGCTGCGGCCATCGCGCTGGCCGCCGAGCGGATCCGGGCGCGGGCCGGGGACGCGGTCATGGTCGTGGTCCCCGCGGACCACGTCATTCGTCCTCTCGACCTCTACGTCGCGACGATGCGTGCCGCGGTCGCGCGGGCCGCGGGGGCCGATGCGCTCCTCACCGTGGGCATCCGCCCCACCGGCCCCGCCACGGGGTACGGCTACATCGAGCTCGGCAGCAAGATTGACGAGCATGGCGGCCATCCGATCCACCGCGTCCAAAGCTTCAAGGAGAAGCCCGACGCCGCCACCGCCCAGACGTTTCTCGCCTCCGGACGCTATGTCTGGAACTCGGGGGCGTTCGTCTGGCGGGTCAAGACCTTCCTCGACGCGCTGGCGCGCCACCTGCCCGGGCACAGCGCTGTGCTGGGCGCGCTCGCCCAAGAGATCGCGGCGGGTGACGACATCCCGCCGGAAGCCTACGCGCGCTTCGAGAGCGTTCCGGTCGACATCGGGATCCTGGAGAAGGCGGACAACGTGGAGGTGGTGCCCGGCACCTTCGAATGGGACGACGTCGGCTCCTGGCTCGCCGCCGGGCGCCTCAATCTGCGCGACGCGGAGGGCAACGTCGTGAAGGGCCGACACATCGGGATCGACACGCGCAACTGCATCGTCATGGCGGACGGCCACCTGGTGGCGACCATCGGGCTGGAGAACCTCATCGTCGTGCACACTCCCGACGCCACCCTCGTCTGCCCCAAGCACCGCGCCGAGGATGTGCGGCGCGTCGTGAAGCTCCTCGAGGAGAAGGGGCTCACGGACGTCCTCTAGGGCGACGCCCCGATCATGCCGCGCACCCTGCTCGCTCTGGACTACGGGCGCAAGCGCATCGGGATCGCCATCTCGACGGCGCTCGGCACGGTCCATCCGCGCCCGAGGCTCGAACGCACCACACGCCCCGAGGATCTGCGCCGCCTCTCCGATCTGGCGCGCGAGATCGCGGCTCAGGCGATCGTGCTCGGGCTCCCCCACAACATGGACGGGACCGCCTCGGGGATGGAGGTCGAAGTGCGCGAGTTCGCCATGGTGGTCGCCGTGGAGTGCGGGCTCCCCGTCTTCGGGGTGGACGAGCGTCTCTCCACGGAAGCGGCGGAAGGCGCCCTGCGCGCGCAGCAGCTGGGATTTCGAGAGCGGAAAGCACGACGCGATTCGGCGGCGGCCTGCCTTCTCCTCCAGGACTTCCTCGATGCCGGGGAGGAGGGGGAGCGGCTCGCATGAGGCGGGAACTCCTCCTCCTGGCCCTCGTGCCGCTCCTTGCCGGCGACGCCGGGGCATCGGGGGACGACGCGGAGACGCTCGCCCGGGCAGCGACCCTGGCCGCGGAAGCGCTGAAGATCGAAGCGGAAGCGTGCGTGGCCGAGGGACGCCGGGAAGGGGGACTCGCACTCCTCCTCCAAGCGAGGTCGCTCGTGGAGGGGGCGGGGAGGCTGCCGCCCGGGGCGCGACTGGAACTTTTCGAGCGCGGATCGGCGCGCGCGATCGCCAGGCTGGACGAGGCGCTGCAGAGGGGACGGAGCGACGAGGCCTTGGAGGAGGCGCGCTGGGCGGCCCGTCTCCTGCGGGCCTGGCGCGACGGTCTCGCGGAGGCGGCCCCGCGCCGGGAGCACTGGTCGCGCCGCCTCTCCCAGCTTTCCCAGCGCGCACGCCTGCTCCGCCAGCGCCTCGAGGCCCTTCGCTAACCTGCGCCGGGCCATGGAGTTAGGCGCGCGAGGACAGGAAGGCGCAGCGGGAGCGTGCGTCTGGTAGCATTTTCCGTTTCACTTTCTCCCCCGATCCGGTTTCGCGGTCTGTCGCGGCCGCGCCTACGGGATCGGGAGGATCGCAAGGACATCCGCGACATGAATACTACGAACGACCGGAAGCAGCAGATCATCGGGGAGTTCCAGACCCACGTTTCGGACACGGGCTCCCCCGAAGTGCAGGTGGCGATCCTCACAGAACGGATCCGACACCTCACCGAGCACTTGAAGGGTCACCGCAAGGACCACGCCTCCCGGCGAGGCTTGCTGATGATGGTGGGAAAACGCGCCAGTCTGCTGAAGTACCTGATGACCAAGGATTGGACGCGATACCAAGCGCTCATCTCCCGTCTGGGGATCCGGCGTTAGGGATCCAAAAGGAGACTGCGTTGTTGATTCGCAAGACCGCCGAAATCGGCGGCAAGGAACTCACCCTCGAGGTAGGGCGCATGGCGCGCCTCGCGCAGGGTGCCGCGCTCGTACAGCTCGGCGAAACGATCGTGCTTGCCACGGCCTGCGAGGCCGGGGTACGGCCCGGAATCGATTTTTTCCCCCTCACGATCGACTATCGCGAGAAGACCTCTGCCGCCGGCAAGATTCCCGGCGGCTTTTTCAAGCGGGAAGGTCGGCCGACGACGAAGGAGATCCTCTCCTCGCGTCTCATCGATCGTCCCATCCGCCCGCTCTTCCCCGAGGGCTACCTCAACGAAGTGCAGGTTCTCTCGAACGTGCTCAGCTACGACACGGAGAACGAGCCGGCCGTCCTGGCGGGCATCGCCTCCTCCCTGGCCTGCATGATGAGCCCGATCCCCCTCTTGGGGCCGGTCGCGTGGGTCAATGTGGGCTACGTCGAAGGCAAGCTGGTGCTCTGGCCCAGCGACCTCCAGGCGAAGGAGTCCACCCTCGATCTCGTGGTCGCGGGGACCGAGGACCACATCACCATGGTCGAGGCGGGCGCGAAGGAGCTCCCGGAAGAGCTCATCCTCGACGCCATCGATCTCGCGCAGAAGGCGATCGGCCAGATCTGCAAGCTCCAGGAGGAGGTCATGGCCGCGGCGGGCGTGAAGCCCGCGCATGTCGGCTACCAGGCCCCCCCCGACCCGAAGGCCGCCCTGCGCGCGAAGGTGCGCGAGAAGTCCAAGGCGGAGGTGCGCAAGCGGATCGTGGCGCCCGACAAGCACGCGCGTCGCTCCGCCCTGAAGGGGCTGGAGAGCGAGGCGATCGACCTGTTCGCCAGCAAGGAAGTCCCCGTGCCCAAGGGGCAGTGGACCGCGGCGGACGTGGCGGGCGCGTTCCGCGACGTCTCCGACGAGGCGCTCCGCGAGCTGATCGTGGAGGGCAAGCGGGTGGACGGTCGCGGACCTCGCGATGTCCGCGAGATCACCTGCGAGGTCGGAGTCTTGCCCCGGACCCACGGGTCGGCCCTCTTCACCCGCGGCGAGACCCAGGCGCTCGTCACCGCCACCCTGGGCACCTCCCGGGACGAGCAGTACATCGACGGGTTGCAGGAGGAGTACAAGAAGCGGTTCCTCCTCCACTACAACTTCCCCCCGAGCAGCGTCGGGGAAGTGCGCCCGATGCGCGGCACCAGCCGGCGCGAGGTGGGCCACGGAAACCTGGCCGAGCGCGCCCTCGAGGCGGTGCTCCCCTCTCCCGAGGAATTCCCCTACACGCTCCGCATCGTCTCGGACGTGCTGATGAGCAACGGCTCCTCCTCCATGGCCAGCGTCTGCGGCGGCACGCTTTGCATGCTCGACGCGGGCATCAAGCTGAAGGCCCCGGTGGCGGGCATCGCCATGGGGCTCGTCATGGAGAGCAACAAGGTCGTCGTGCTCAGCGACATCTTGGGCGACGAGGACCACAGCGGCGACATGGATTTCAAAGTCGCCGGCACGGCGCAGGGCATCACGGGGCTCCAGATGGACATCAAGGTGCGCGGCCTCACGCGCGCCATCCTGGAACAGGCGCTCGATCAGGCGCGCGAGGGCCGGATCGGCATCCTCGATTCGATGCGCCGGGCCATCGAGCAGCCCCGGGGAGACTACTCCCGCTACGCCCCGCGCATCACGGTGCTCAAGATCAACACCGAGAAGATCGGCGCGCTCATCGGCCCGGGCGGCAAGATGATCCGCCAGATCCAGGAGGAGACCAAGACCACGATCGAGGTCTCCGACGACGGCACGGTGAAGGTCTTCGCGACCGAAGCAGAGAACGCCTCGCGCGCGAAGAAGTGGATCGAGGACATCACCCTCGAAGCGGAGGTCGGCAAGATCTACGAGGGGCCGGTGGTCCAGATGCGCGACTTCGGGGTCTTCGTGCAGATCCTCCCCAACCAGGACGGCATGATCCACGTCTCCGAGCTCGCCGACGGCTATGTCCAGCGTCCCGAGGACGTGGTGAAGCTGGGCGAGGTGGTGCGCGCCAAGTGCATCGCCGTCGACGAGATGGGGAAGGTGAAGCTGAGCCGCCGCGCGGTCCTCCTCGAGGAGCGCGGCGAGGTCTACGAGCCCACTCCGCGCGCTCCCCGCGACGGCGGCGGACGCGGCGGCGACCGGGGCGGGCGCGGAGGCGACGACCGCGGCCGCAGGGATCGCGATGACCGGGGGCGGGGTCCGCGTGGCCCCGGCGACCGCGACCGCGGCCGCGGCCCGCGGGGCGGCGGCGGCGGCGGCGGCGCTCCCCAGGGGGATCGCCGCGATCCACCGCGGCACGACCGTCGGAACACCCACCAGGGTGGGGAGGACTTCCAGGGCCCTGCCTAGGCGGGGGGAAGCGCCGTCCGCGGGGCGGCCCCCTTCGCGCGGGGCCCCACGGCGGATGTCCGCGAAAAGTATTCACGTACTGGGCTGGGACCCAGACGATGTTCCTGACATAGGAGATGCGTCAATGGCGACAGGACAGGTGAAGTGGTTCGACAACCGCAAGGGCTGGGGATTCATCACCCAGGCGGACGGCGAGGACGTTTTCGTCCACTACCGCAACGTCGTGGGGGACGGATTCAAGTCCCTCAAGGACGGCCAGCAGGTGGAATTCGACGTCGTGCAGGGCGACAAGGGCCTGCATGCGGAGAACGTCCGCGCCGTAGGCTAGACCGACTTCGATCCAAACGTACCGGGGCCGGCGCTCGCCGGCCCCGCGTCGTTTCCCTCTCCCCCCCTACCCGGCCCGACACGATTTCACCTCGCGTCGGCGCCCGCGCCCTCCTTCTTTTTCGTCTGGCGCAGCCGTTCCCGCTCCCCCGGCGGCGTGAACACGTTCTTGTCGAGACGGTGACGCAGGATGAAGGGCGTGATGAAGAAGTCCAGCTCGGACTTCACCTTGGTCTTTCTCGTGCGGCTAAAGAGGAACCGGAGCACGGGGATGTCGCCCAGGATCGGGATCCCGGCACGATCCTCGATGTCGGAGATCGAGTAGAGTCCGCCGATCACCAGGGTCATCCCGTCCCGGATCGTCACCACCGTTTCCGCGTTGCGCTGGGCGATGACCGGGTTCTGCACGGTGGTGGAGGGGCCCTTCACCTCGAGGAACGAGGTGATCGACGAGACTTCGGGGCGGACGCGCAGCTTCACGTACTCCCGGCCGATGTGGAGCGGGGTGAAGTCGAGCCGGATCCCCGTCTCCTTGAAGGTCGTGATGATCCGCTCGCTCGATCCCGTGATCTGGACGTCCGCGACCGGCGTCTCTTGCCCGGTGATCAGAGTTGCCAATTGCCCCTGGGTCGCCATGATCCCCGGTTCGGAGAGGATGTTCGCGCTGCCCCGCGCCTGGAGCGCCTCGATCTGGGCGGTCAGCGTCCCCTCGTCGGTCCCGACGTCGTTGAAGCTGATGCCGATGCCGGTGTTGCCGTCGCTCAGGAAGGGCATGGAGAAAGACGCGGGCCGGAACGCGGTGCGGAACGAACGGAAGAAGGTGCCGGGATTGCCCGCCGTGGCTGTGGACTTGTCGAAGAAGAGGGAGACGCCGTACTGCAGGTTCGAGTCCAGCGTCACCTCCACGACCTTCGCCTTGATGTAGACCTGGGGCTCGGGAACATCGAAGCGATCGAGGAACTCGTGGAGGATCTCGCGGTAGGCCGGGGGGAAGGTGAGGATGAGGACGTTCTCGTCCACCGCCGGAGACTGGCGCTCCGGCGGATCGCGGTTGCTGCGTCGCTCGCGCTCGTTCCAGGTCACCTTGAACCGATCCCGCTCCCGCAGGGCGATCCGGATCCCCTGGATCCCGACCGCTTCGATCGACTTCTTGAGCGCCTGGGCGCCCACGTGGTTGGTGTAATAGAACCAGGTGATCGTTCCATCCTTGTTCCGGATCAGGTCGTCGCTCTGGAAGTAGAAATCGCGCAGCACGCCGTCGTCGGTGGGCTCTTCGGCTGCCGCGGCAGCCGGCGAATCCTCCGCCGCCACGGGAGGGGGCTCCGCCGCAGCTCCGGCGGGAGGATCCTCCGCGCGCGCCAAGAGGGAAAGGGCCAGAACGAGACCCGCAAGGGCGGGAAGCGACCCGGAGGCTCTCTTCAAGGGCCCCTCAGTTCCGCGTGACCAGATCGATCATGTCTTGCGTCGCGTCGGGGATCGGCCGGCCCGTACCCGAGACCACCGCGCCCGCCTCGGCGATTAGGTCGTACCCCTCGCGCTTCGCCTCCCGCTCGAGCGCCTTGGCGAACCGCTCGCTCGCCTTCTTCATGAGGAGGTGGTACTCCGGATCGTCCTCCCCCAGATCGTTGTCGAGAATCTTCTTGTATTCGGGGATCGCAGCCCAGACATCATCCGCCCGGATTGTGGCGGGCGCCTTGGGGTAGGTCGCCTTTCCCAGGTACACCAAGTCGCTGTCCACGACTTCGAAGTCATGGGCCGACTCGGCCGCTCCCGTCCAACCGCCAAGGCCGACCGCGACGATCAACCCCACCAACCACGAGGGCCCGAACCACCCGCGCGAGTCTCGGTTCATGTCGTACCTCCGTCTCGCCTGACACACGCCCCGTGCCCGCGCGGCGGAATCGCCATAATTGTTTTCCCGGCGCCACAAGCCCAAGCAACGAAACGGGTTAGCCAGGAGGCGAGCTTTCTGCGACGGCCGATTCGCGGCCGGCTATTCGGCCATAATCCGCCGTCACCCTCCCCGCGGCGGAATCTGGCCCGATCCTGGCTCATGCAACGCACGCCAGGGCTCCTGCCTTGCGGGCCGTGGGGCTGCCGGTTCCCCGGCCGGTGGCTTCGTGGTGGGGCAAGGGCGGCCAAGCCCCATCCCGTGCCCCCCCACCCCCACCAAGAATGCCGGGCCGGCGCCCGTTGCGCCGGCCCCGCCGCTCCTATCTCGAACCCGTGTCCCTTGATTGCGCGAACCGATCCTGCCTTCGACCTTTCTTGGTTTCAGGTTGCTTCCGATGCGGGTCCGAGACTGGGTCGCGGCATCTGCCCCTACCCTAGCAGTATTGACTAACTAGTCAATCACTATTTTCGGGCGTGTGACTTTTCGGTCAACCTTCCCCTGGCCCCGACCGAGTCGTAGCCTACAATTCCCGGGACTCGCATGCAGGACTTCGCCTCCTTGGTCCGCACCGCCCGCACCCAGCGAGGCTGGACCCAGGTGCAGCTGGCCGAGGCTGCGGGCATGACACCCTCCTACATCAGCTTCCTCGAGAACCGCAAGAAGCCGCCTCCTTCCGATCAAGCTGTGGAAAGGCTGGCGCGCGCCCTCAAGACGCCTCCCGGCCCGCTTCTCGAGCTGGCCCATCTCGAGCGCGCACCGGGGCCGCTCCAGCGCAAGGTGAAGGCGCTTTCCCACTCGCTCCGTCGCGAGCGCCGGTCCCGCCTCCGGCTCCTGGAATCGCTCCTGCCCCCGCTGCTCAACGGGCCGCCGGCCCTCCTCGACGCGACCCTGGGCGCGATCCGGATCAGCGAAGCGCGCCGGCGCCGTTTGCGGGAGATCCTGCACATCCTGGGGCGAGAGCGCATCGAGGAGGCGTCGCGCCTCTCCCGCCTGCTCGACCGGCTCCCCGTCCGGGATCGCCGCGCTCTCATGGATGCCCTGCCCGCACTGGCAGGAAGCACGCTGCGCCAGCCGGCACGGGGGAAGGCCGCCTTGCGCTACGCCCCGCACGGAGAGGGGGAAGCGAACGCCGCCTACCAACTGCGCGCGGAGAAGGAGGTGGCCGCCGCCCGGGTTCAGGCCGGGGACCTCTTGCAAGTCGATCCGTCGCTCGCTCCCCGCGATGGGGACTGGGTGGTCCTGCGCGGCGCGGAGGAGCCCTGCCTGCGCCTGCTGAGCGAGTCGGCGGCGGGGTGGCGTCTGCTCGGAGAATCCGGCAGCGACGATGCGCCTCCCATGGACGGACGGACCCTGGCGACCTATCTCGAAAAGCTCGGCGCGGGCGTGATCACGGAGATCCGTCGACCGATGCGGTCGCGTCAGGCGGGCGAAGGTCCCGGCGCCCCCACGCGGGCCATTCCCCGCCGCTGAAAGGCTGCCGCGCTGCGCGGCGATGGGAGAATGCCCCGGTGTCGCGAACCCTCCGACGACTTGTCCCGCTCACGTTGGGCCTCGGTCTCCTCTTGGCTTGGGCAATCGGTTGGGCGGATCTGGCCCGCTCGACGAGCGGAAATCGCTTCGCGCACAAGGCGGCGCCGTTCCGCGTCGTCGTGCTCGGCTTCGATGGCGTCGATCCCGACATCGTGCGAGAGCACCTCGCTTCCTTGCCCGCGGTCGCCCGCCTCGCCCGCAACGACAGCCGCGATCCCGCCGGCCCCGCCTACCTCTCCTGCCGCACCACGAATCCTCCCGAATCCCCCGTCGCCTGGGCGACCTTCGCCACGGGACGCAATCCGGGCGGCCACGGAATCTTCGACTTCGTCCGCCGCGATCCCTCCAGCGAGACGCCCTATCAGCCGCTCAACGGCATGGTGGACAAGATCCCGCCGCTCTTCGGCCCCTTGGACCTGCCCTTGCGCCCCCCCGCGGCCGTGAATCTGCTCTCCGGCGACACCTTCTGGGAGTGCGTCGCGAAGGGCGGCTACCGGGTCTCGGTGCTTCGCATGCCCCTCACATTCCCCGCCGAGCTGCCCCGCGGAGGGGAGCTGCTCTGCGGCCTGGGGGTTCCGGATCTGCGGGGCACGAACGGCTCCTACACGCTCTTCGCCGCCGGCATCAACGCCTGGATGGGGGACACCGTGTTCGGCGGCCGGCACATCAAGCTCTATCCGCGCCACGGGGACGCCTTCGCGCAACTCGAGGGACCGATCGACCCGCGCCCCTCCGCGCGCGGGAAAAAGCTCGAGGTGCCGATCGTGTTCCGCTTCGAGAACGAGGCGGCGGTGGTGACCCTGCCGGGAGAACCGCCGGTGACCCTCACCCGCGACCGGTTCTCGCGCTGGATGCGCGTGCACTTCACCGCCGGCCCTTTCGTCAATCTCCACGGGCTCGTCCGTTTCCTCCTGCTCCGTACCGGGACGGATGCCGCCATCTACGCCTCGCCCATCCAGATCGCCCCCCACGCCCCCCCGGTTCCCATCTCGGCGCCCTTCGACTTTGCGGGGACCCTCGCCCAGCGACTCGGCCCCATGAAGACGGCGGGCTGGCCCGAGGACACCTTTGCGGCCAACGACCGAGTCCTCGGGGACGTCCATGTCTATCGGGACATCGAGGACACCTACCGGTCCGATGAGCGGCTCCTCCTCGACCGTCTCGACCACTCCGGCGCGGCGCTCGTCTCCATGGTGTTCACGGCGCAGGACCGGATGTCGCACCTCTTCTGGCGCTGGCGCGATCCGCGCCACCCCCTCTACGACGAGGGCACGCGCGCCGCGTTCCGCGCGCAGACCGGCGTGGAGGATCCGATCCTCGAGTCCTACCGCTGGATGGACGAGACGATCCGCGCCGTCCTCGCGCGGCTGGCGCCCAACGACCTGCTCCTGGTGGTCTCCGACCACGGGTTCCATTCCTGGCGCATGGGCGTCAATCTCAACACCTGGCTCGCGGAGAACGGCTACCTGACGCCGGCGCATCCGGGCCAGGCGGACGCCTCGCGCACCCTGGCGCAGTTCTTCCGCCTCACGGCGGAGACCTCGCACATCGACTGGGGCCGCACCCGCGCCTACGCCCTTGGCCTGGGCCAGATCTACCTCAATCTCGAAGGGCGCGAGCCCGGCGGCACGGTGGACCCGGCGGACGCCAAGGCGCTCGCGGAAGAGATCGCCGCCAAGCTCCGCGCGCTCCGTTCTCCCGAGGGGGAACCGGTCATGAAGCAGGTCTATATCGGGAGCGGAATCTGGCGCGGCGAGCGGATGGGGGAGGCACCGGAGCTGCAATGCGCCTTCGCGAGCGGGTACCGCGTCTCGTGGCAGACGGCGCTCCTCGGGATGCCCTCGAAAGTCTTCGAGGAGAACGACTACCCCTGGTCGGGGGACCATTGCAGCAACGACGCGGAAGAGACTGCCGGCATCCTCCTCTCCAACTGGGCGCTCGGGCCTGGCGTCTCGCCCGGCCTCGAGGACATCGCCCCCACGGTCTGTGCGCTGTTCGGCCTCGCGCCTCCCCGCGGCTGCGACGGCCGCGCGTTCGCCCTCCTGCCTCCCGCCGCTCAGTCGGCGCGCCGGTAGGCGAGGCGGCCCGCCGCGAAGACGGCGGCGACGCGGCTGGTGAAGGCGAACGGGTCGCCGTCGAAGAGGACCAGGTCGGCCACCTTGCCGCGCTCCAGACTCCCGTGGGTGGCCTCCACCCCCAGCATGCGGGCCGCATCGACGGTGACGGCGCTGAGCGCGCGCTCCCGGCCGAGGCCGTGCATCGCGGCCATGCCCGCCTCGAAGAGCACGACGCGGTTTTTCGGCACATACCCTTCATAGCCCGACGTGATCGCGATGGGCACGCCGGCGTCGGCCAGGAGCGCCGCGTTCTCGAAGCAGGTGTTGAACCGTTCCAGCCCTTCGGCGCGCTGCATCGTGGGGGCGCAAAAGACCGGGTAGCCCGCCTCCCGGATCTCGGCCCGCACGAGGAACCCCTCCGTCGCCTGGTCGAGGATCGCCTTCAAACGGAACTCCCGCGCGATGCGCACCGCGGTGAGCAGATCGTCCTCCCGGTGCGCCAGGAACATGGCCGGCAGCTCGCCGCGCAGCACCTGCCGCAGCGCTTCGCGCTCGAGCCCCGCCTCCTCCTCCTTGACCGGGTTGGACGCATCCAGGAGCGCTTTGCGGATGAGCGCCGCCACGCCCATGCGCGTGCCGGGCGCCTCGCCGTCCTCGCGCTTGGCCGATTCCCCCAGATTGAACACCATCGCGACAGGGAACTTCGCCACGCCGCTCCCGTCGGTGCGGAAGAGCCCCGACTGCCCGGCGATGGGGTTTTTCGGTCCCGGCGCGCAGTGCAGGAGCGTCACGCCGTGCGCCAGGAGATAGGCGAGGAGCGGCTCCCGGGGATTGAATCCGTCCAGCACCCGCAAGGAGGCCTGGTTGGGCCCGCTGCGCTCCTCCTGGTCCTGGTCGGCGGGGATGTTGAGCATGCCGCTCAGCCCGGCGGTGGAGTGCGCGTCGATGAGCCCCGGCGTCACGTGCGACGCGCTGAAGAGCGGCACGTCGGGGGGAAGCGTCACCTCGCCGTACCTTCCCACCGCGGCGATTTTTCCCTCTTCGACGACGACGACGCCGTTGGCGAACGCCGCCCCCGCCCCCGGGTGCAGCATGCCCGCGACCACGGCGAAACGGGCGACCTCGCGGGGAGGCTCTCCCCGCACCGGCGGGGGGAACGGGGGGAGGGGGGCGGGGGCGGGGTAGGTCTGCTCCGGCATGCGGGCGCGCACCGCGTGGCCGCCGGTGGCGCGGCGCGCATCCTCCGGCCGCGCGCGATCGTAGCGGAGTTCGCCGTCGATCCAGGTCTCGAGGACGCGGGTGGTCGCCGCGAAGGGCTCCCCGGAGAGCAGGACGAAGTCGGCGTCCTTGCCCGGCTCGAGGGAGCCGATGCGCGAGGCGAGATGGAGGAGTTCCGCGCCGCGGAGCGTGAGCGCCTGGAGCGCGAGCGTTTCCGACAATCCGCCGCGCACCGCCAGCGCGCCGGTGCGCAGGAGAAGCCGGCTCTCCGTGATCGGGTCGTCGGTGTTGATCGCGATGCGCACGCCGGCGCGGGCGCAGAGCGCGGCGTTCTCGTACCGCAGGTTTTCGGCCTCGGGCTTGCCGCCGGGGCAATCGAGGATGGTGAGGGAGCAGGCGATGCCGCGCCGGGCGATTTCGTCGGCGACGAGATAGGCCTCCGTGGCGTGGTGGAGCACCACCTCGAAGCCGAACTCTTCCTGGAGCCGGAGCACGCTCAGGATGTCGTCGGCGCGGTGGGTGTGGAAGTGGACCGTCCGCTTGCGGTCGAGGATCTCCACGACCGCCTCCAAGCCCATATCGCGGCCGGGAGCGTCTCCCTCCGGCTTGGCCCGGAACCGGTCCCACTTCTCGCGGTACTGGCGCGCCTTCAGGAAGATCTCGCGCTGGAGCGCCGCGATCTTCATGCGCGTCATGGGCTCCTTGCCGCGGCCGCCGTAGTTGCGCTTGGGGTTCTCGCCGTTCGCCATCTTCATGCCCGAAGGGCCGCCCCGCAGGTCGAGAAGCATCGCGTCGGCGGTGGCGCCGCGCAACTTGACGTAGGCGGTCTGCCCTCCCAGGACGTTGCCGCTCCCCGGCATCACGTTCGCCGTGGTCACGCCGCCGGCGAGCGCCATCCGGAACCCGGGGTCGGCTGCATAGAGCGAATCGAGGGCGCGCACGAGCGGCTGCACCGGGCCGCTCGACTCGTTCCCGTCCGCGTTGGCCACCACCGAAGGCCGCGAGTAGACGCCGAGGTGGCTGTGCGTGTCGACGAGGCCGGGGATGATCACGAGTCCCGAGACGTCGCGCACCTCGGCGCCTTCGGGGATCGCGATGCCGTCCATGGGGCCGACGGCGAGGATGCGCCCCGCGGAGACCAGCAGGGTGCCGCGCTCGATGGGATCTCCCGCCGCGGTGAGGATTATCGCGCCACGGAACGCGACGATGCGCTCGTTCGCCGGAGCCGCGAGGCATGCGAGAAGGAGCAGGATCAGACAGCGCATGGTCCGGCCTCCGGGGTTCTCGGCCCTACCCTAGCAGATGGGCCGAGGCGGGGTCAGGAGCCGGCAGGCACGTCGGCCGGCGGCGTG
>Ga0187893_10002301_pt1 | contig 42445 bp, 34 predicted proteins | sample MA1701074metaG_FD_139574 | JGI IMG/M metagenome (GOLD analysis project Ga0187893, IMG submission 139574) | White microbial mat communities from a basaltic lava cave in the Kipuka Kanohina Cave System on the Island of Hawaii, USA - MA170107-4 metaG ... | reverse complement strand
GATTGATCAGTCAGTGTGTGACTTTTTGAGAAGCGGCGGCAGGCATTTGATTTAATTTGCTGCCCGCCCAAATGTTCATTTGAGCGGGAGCATTATAGCCGAATCGAGGCGCCTGACAACCCCCGTCAAATTCACCGGAAATCGCGCATAAAGAGCGTAAAGTTGCTCGCCTGACTTGATTGTTTTATCTTGCGGTGGCGCAGATTTTCGGATCAGTACCGCGAGCGGTAGCGAGCGGTGCTCCATCAATAGACCGACTCAGAAAGCGCCGCTCGCTACCGCTCGCGGTACTGACTTCCAACAGAAATTTTATGCGTATCCCATCAACCCGTATTCTCGCAGCTTGCTCAGCTTTGATCGTCCTTGCAACCTTGATTGCGTGGCCGGACGCTTCGATCACGAAGGCGAAACCACAGAGCGATCAACCCATCGTCGCGCGAGTTACCATCGAAGATCACGACCAATTGCTCCGTTTCGTCACGCTCGGACTCGATCTGCTCGAAACGCGCGACGGCGACGACCTGTTCATCCTCACCACCCACGAACAGATCGAACGGCTGCGCGAAGACGGCTGGCGAATCAGGGTTGACGACGAAATGACAACGCAGACGGCGCGGTTCTCGCCGGAGACTTTTCTGGACGGCTACCGCACGGTCGCGGAGATGCGAGCGCAGCTTGAAGCGAGCGCGGCGGTTTATCCCAACCTGGCCGAGTTTTTCATCTACGGCCAAAGCTGGGAGAAAGTGAACACGCAAGGACAAAATGGCCACGATCTGTTCGGAGTCCGGCTCACCAACAGATCAAAGGCCGGACCGAAACCGGTTTTCTTTCTGATGGCCGCGATCCACGCGCGCGAATTGACGACCTCGGAGATCGCGCTGCGGTTGATTGATCACCTGCTGGTCAATTACGGCGTGGATGGCGACGTGACCTGGCTGCTCGATGAGCATCAGATCGTCGTCGTTCCTGTGGTCAATCCCGACGGACGGGTCGTGGCCGAACGTGGCTTCCTGCAACGCAAAAACACCAACAACACTTACAGCGGGGCATGCTCGAATCCGCCATCGGCGGGCAATCAATCCGGCGTTGATCTCAATCGCAACTATTCATTTCAGTGGGGCGTGGTCAACCCGTCGACCGAACCTCCGTGCGGACAGACCTTCCCTGGCCCGACGCCGGCTTCGGAATCTGAAACGACGGCGATCCAGGATTTGGTCAGGTCGCTCTTCCCCGATCAACGCGGGCCGAACGATACGGACGCGGCGCCGATGGAGACGACGGGCATCCTGATCACGCTCCATTCTTTCGGCAATCTCGTGCTTTGGCCCTGGGGCGTGACGAGGGCGAAAGCGCCCAACGCGGCGGAGCTTGAGTTGATCGGAGGGAAGCTGGCGTCCTACAACGGCCACACGCCGCAACAATCAATTGACCTCTATCCGACTTCGGGGACGACCGACGATTGGAGCTACGGCGAGTTGGGCGTCGCGTCGTTCACTTTCGAGATCGGCTTGGCGACAGGCCCGTGCGGAGGATTCTTTGCGCCTTACAGTTGTCTGGATGGCGGAGTCGGCGGTGAATTCTGGCCGCGCAACTTGCCCGCGTTGCTCTACGCGGCGCGCATCGCGCGAGCGCCGTATCAACTGGTTCACGGCCCGACGCCCGAAAGCGTGATCGCTACGTTGAACAATAACGGCCAGGTCGAATTGCGCGCAGTCTTCGATGAGACCAGAAACGGCGGGCAGGCAATCGTCGCAGCGGAGTTCTACGTTGACGTTCCGCCGTGGCGCGGAGGCGTCCCCAATCCGATGATCGCCGCGGACGGCGTCTTCGACAGCGCGACGGAGAGAGCGACTGCGCTCGTCAATTCAGCGTCGCCGAGAAGCCTGTTTTATGCGCGCGCCAGAGACGCTGCTGGCAATTGGGGGCCAGTGCGCGCAGCTCACATTTCGCGGCAAATTGCCGGAGACCGCGAGCGGGGCAAAATCATTCGACCGATGACCGGACGAAATGTTCAGCCAGCGCAGTAGCATTAGATAACGTTTGGACTTCACATCGGCGCCATCCTGCCTTCCTTCTCCCGCCAGACTTTGTCAAAAAACTTTGGTATAAGTGTTGCTCTACTATTTTTCCCCATCGCGGATGGTCTGTTTTGACCGCGATGGCGCGCGTAAGGAGGAATTATGAGCAAAACCAAAATCCTGATCGCGGAAGACAATCCCGACTCCCAAAGCCTGTTGCAGACTATTTTGGAAGGCGAAGGATTCATTGTGACGACAGCCGCCGACGGAGAGAAGGCGATCGACATTCTCTGTGAAATCAAACCTGATGTTTTGGTCACTGATTTAATGCTGCCTACGGTCAGCGGAGGCGATTTGATCAGGCACGTCAGAAGGACGGCCGGATTGGCGCAGCTTCCGATCGTGGTGATCTCAGCCTATGGCGACGCTTACGAGTCGGACGCGCTGGCCGTAGGAGCCAACGTGGTGCTTAAAAAACCTCTCGACAGCGACCTTTTGGTTAATACGATCAGAGAGTTGAAAGCGCCCCACGGCGGCGGCGTTCAGGCGTAAAGGCAATGAGCCGGGAAAATGTGCGCGATCAGGTCTTTCATTATTTGGAGGACGAGAGCGATGAAAAAGCTGAGGGTCTTAGTTGTCGAAGATAACGATGACAGCCGCGAATTGTACGCTCTCGTGCTGGCGCGCGCAGGCTTCGACGTGAAAGGGGCTGTTGACGGCGAAGCGGCGCTGGAGATGCTCGACCAGTGCGATCCTGACCTGCTCATCACCGACATCCAAACGCCGAACCTGAGCGGCGTTGACCTCATCCGCCGCATTCGCGCTGACGAGAAGTGGGGGAAACTGCCAATCATCGCCATTACCGCCTTCAGCCCGGATCAACTCGCCCACGCCGCCATCCACGGCGCCACGCGGGTGCTGCGCAAGCCATTTGAGCCGAACCGGCTGTTGTCCGCCGTCTTTGAGCTGACGAGGAAAACGCGCGCGCGATCGGCTGGCTTTCCGGGGCCACAATCGTAAATCAGCCAAGAATCTTGTGAATCCCGACCAGAATCAGGTTGAGTAACAAACCAATCGACGAGAGCAACACCCAGAAGATAATGGCCGCCGCCGGCCATTGAAAATACCAGGCGACGCCGACAAAGATTGCGCCGAAGATGAGCGAACCGCAGGCCACCTGGCCGGCCGAAGACGGCTGAGACGCGGAACTGATCTGGCCTTGGATGAAAACCAAAGCAACCGCGGCGATCAGGATTCCCAGATCGCGTTGCAGCACATCCGGAATCCACCAGAACACGGCCCCGTCCAACGCCATCTGCGGGGCGAAATCGCTCAGCGCCACCAGCGACCAGACCACGAAGATCAGGTCAACCAACCCCACCGCGCAGCCCCAGAAGACATTCACCCCGCGCTCCTGATAAAGCTCAGCCAACTTCTGCTGCTTGAGTTGCGGATCATAGTCGTAGAGGTTGTTGATGTAAGCGATCTCCGGCGCCAGTTGGCGGAACTGAATCTGTAATTTCGCCGCGCGGACGTATAGCGGCAGCGTCAAAATCTTTACGCCGACGCTCAGCGCCAGCAGCACGAAGAGATAAGCGTAGGGCGCCGGAAAAGTTGATTTCGACCGCAGCCACGAAAAGAAGCGGAACGAAAGTTCGGTGCTCCGCAGATCAATCAGCGTCTGCGAGACCGCCCGCCGCGAATCCGTCCAACTCCATTTGTCCGAGACCAGAAACCATCCTTCCCGGATGGCCCGGATGGCTGTGGCGCCCTGAGCGGCTTGAGCGGTCTGAGCGGCGGCTGGCGCGGCTTTTTGCGCATTGGCCTCTTCGTAGAGCTTCTCGTAAAACTTCTCCCGCTCATCCGGGCTGCGATTCGGGTCTTCGAGCACGCGCAAACGGAAATCGGCCGATGCGGCGTAAGGCGTCTCTTTCGCCTGATTGACGAGTTCCTGATAAGCCACGCGCGCGCCGCTCAGATCGCCGGCTTCTTCAAGCGCCGCGCCTAACAGCAATCCGGCGGCGCGCTGCCCTTCGGCGGAAGCCGTGGTTTTCGCCGCGCGCAGCGACGCCGCTTCATTGGAAGCGTCGGATTGCGACAGAGCGGCGATGGCGTTGAGCGATGAGGTGACCGTTTCGCGGGGCGCCTCAGATCCGTTGAGCCAGGCGTACTTGCCTTGCGCGGTGGAGGGCGCTTTCGCAGTTTCGGCTTTTTGCCCGGTCTGCGCGAAGGCCGGATTGCAGCCGAGGCAGATCAACAACCAGAGCAACGAGAGATGAGTGGTAGTTTGCGCGATCTTCTTTGCCATAGGTGTCTCCTATTTGCTGAGCGCTGCCCGTTGCTTGCCGCAGCGCTTGTGGTTTTATATCAGCCGAAGGTTCGTTTATGTAGGATATAGACAAACAGGATCCGAAATATCTCTGTTATTAGAGCGAAAAACAGAAAGCAATCCAGCAAGATTAAAGGTGTAGCTTGCCAATCTTGACGGGCCACGACAAATATAAGCCAAAAAGTTATTTCCAAACCGCCGGCAAAATGTAAGAAAGGAAATGGTACTCTGTATTGAAGTTCTAGAGAGGGGGTCTTGAAACATACAAACACCCCGCCGCCATCATAGAGACTGAAAAAATCACGAGTGGGAAATGATTGAGTCTTTGTTGCGCCTGTGGCCTTTGCTCGCTCCTCCCAATCGAGCCACAGAAAGAAACTCACAATGCTCAACCCTGCGCCGACTACGAAGAGATTAAGGATTGGGGAGAAATCGGAGAGTCCGCGGGTGTCAGTTTTCAGCATAATCCCGAATAGTTGACGCCTATCCAGAAATGTACGGCCCGCCGGAGTATCAAAGAACCAGAGGAAGAAGCCCAGAGACGCGACACAAAAAAGCAAAGCCCAATAACTGCCGCGAGGAACGTACCCTGTCTTTCCCTCCCGCAAAGCAGCCATGTTTGCTTCAACTGCTTTCCAGAGATAGTGCAAAGTAGCAGAATGCACGGCGGCGCCCAAAGCAAGAAACAGCAACAGCCAGTCCCATCTGCCAGTGGAAGGGAAATGGGCATACACCAGCCACAGATAATGCGCGAGAAAGCCTGAGAGTCCTGGGCCTGTGTCTGGAATTGCCATCATTGAATCTGTCTCCCTCGACCGTCGCGCCGAAGAATGTTTTTGCGCACCCGGTCAAGATCAACGCGGTTGAATAGGCGCGCGGGTTGCCGATGCCGGCCAGTGATTGCTTGATCCAGCCGCCGCGAACCTCCCCGTCGCTGAGCAGGTATTCCTCGACGATGACCGCTTCGGGGATGTCGAGGAGCTTAAGCAGCGCGGCTACGGCCACGCCCGTCCGGTCTTTGCCGGAGGTGCAATGGAGCAGGACTGGATAGCGCCTCGCTTCGTCCTCAAAGACTTTCGCCACCTGGTTGAGCCAGCGCCGTACCTGCTTGTCGGCGGTGTCGTAGGTCTCAAGGTTGTTGGCAATCGAGAGTTGAAAGTAGTCGGCTCCGAAAGTATTCAGGTCGTGGCCTCGGCGCAGATTGATGATCGTGCCCGGATTGCCGATCTCCGCCGCCGACTCGACCAGATTGAGCCGCCCGCCGCGCAAGAGCCGATTCGGCGGCAGCAGCGGTTTGCCCGCGATCAGACAGACGAATTCGCCGACGTCGCGGAAGTTCACGCAATTTGATGAGTGGTCTGGCGGCATACCATCACGCTGCGGCGCGGCGTTTCTCCTGCTTCTGATCATCCAACAACCACATCAACGGCTCCACTACGCCCTTCGGCTGAAACGGGCTGGCGTTGCGCAAATCCGGCAAGCGTCCGAGCGCCGTGCAGGCAAAGTAGCGCACGTTGGAGAATGTCAGCTCAAGGGAGCGCACGCTGGGGCCTGCGCCCAGTTTGTTGAGCGCGTCGCGGCAACGCGCGTTCATCGCCGGGTCCACGTGACCATCCGTTGGGAACAGTCCGTCGAGGAACGGGAAGTCGCGCGCGGGCAGCGCGTCGGCCTTGCTCAGCACGACGGCGAGCGGCACGCGGCATTTGTCTTCGGAGCGTTCAAGCAGCATCGCCTTGACGCCCTGAATCAACGTGTCCACGATGCGGTTGAATTGATCTCCCGAAGGATACAAACCGCTGAGCCTCCGTCCGTGATCCTCAAGCTCCGGCAGCGAGAACGGGTCAACGAGCAACATAATGCCTTTCAAATGGCGCAGCGCCTGCATCTGTCCGACGTGATCCAGGCGGGTGAAATTTTCGCCCGGCCTGTCGAACAGGTAGAGCAGGTACTGCGGTCCTTTGGGAATGCGCACGGCCATCGCCAGCGTCATGCTGGCCGCGGTCTTGGCCAGCCGTTGTCCCCGGTCGAGCAACTCCGCCTGCTGCTGGTAATTCCGCTCCTGCTCTTCCGAATCAATCCGCACCTTGCTGCCGGGGATTTCGCTCAAGCGTTTCTGCATCTCGCGCGTGGCTTGCAGCATGAAGACAGTCTTGCCGGTGTTTGAGCCGCCGACGATCGCAATCGGCCATTCAGGCAATTCGCCGAGCGAGGAATGCATCAATGGCTTCCGGCAACTGCCGCACAACCGCGCCAGCTTGCCGCGGCCGAGAAAGTCCATCGTCGCCAGTTTCACCTCGCCGTCCGCGTGGCGGCATTTGTGATGAAAGATGCCATAGAAGTTCGGTAGAAGGTCGGCGTATTGCACGCCGCATTGGCAGATATGCACCGGCAAGCCGCTGTACGAACAATCGTCGTAAGGGCAGCGATAGGCGATGCGGCGGTAGAGCAGCCACAACTCCTGGCCCGCGCGCATCGGCAGGAAGATGAGTAAGGACAGCGCAGTGAGCGTAAACAAGACCGCCAGATAAACAGTGAAGATCAGCGCGGCCACCGCAATCGCCGCGATCGAAAGCGCCAGCATCAATCCGGCGGCGGAAGCGCCCGAAACCACCCGCGCCAGGAAATGCACCGGCGCTTTCCAGCCGAAGAGCAGCACCAGCGCGTAAACGACCAGGACGCAGATCACGCCGAAAGTCGTAATGGAGAATGGCCGCCCGTGCGATTTTTCGTAGTTCACGTAGAGCACAGCCATCGCCACCGCTGAGGCGACGATCAACAACCGCAGCAGCCATTCGATGAGCGTCGCTCCAAGCCCGCTCCAGAACCAGTTCCACAACGCGGCGCAAAGTCTCATCAGCCAGCGGCTGAATTTTCGCAGCCGCGCGCCATAATCCACATACGCCCTCTCAAACAGATACATGCGCTGTCGCGCCATAAATTGAAGCCCTCCATTTGCTGAAGATTCAAACACCCAGGAAGATGGCTGGGCGGCCATTTCTTTCACTCACCCTCACCCAAACAACAATTTGCGGATCAGGTTCATTATGACGGGGAGGATCATCCCGAAGACTCCCAACACAGCCAGCCCCATGATCATCAAAAATCCATAGGATCGGATGCTATCGAGCCAGCCGGTCATCCTTTCCGGCAGCAAACTCTCAAGGATGTTGCCCCCGTCCAACCCTGGAATCGGAAGAAGATTGAAGACACCGATCATCGTATTGAGCAGGAGCAACACGTTGAACTGTTTTACCAACATCCCGATCAGCGGCTGATCATCAATGGGAACGACCAGGTTGAAGTTGTCCAAGACTGAAGCGCCCGCTGGCGGCCCTTGAATTACGGTTCCATTGATGAGCATCAGCTTGATGACCGTGAAGGCCATCGCCGCGAGTAGAAAATGGATAAGCAGGGGGATGATGGAAACAGCAATCTGCGCCTTTCTCCGATTGCGCCACCGAAGAGGATTTACTTCGAGCGGCTTGACCCAGCCGAAAAACCAGCTTGCCCCGCTCAGAAGCGAAATCAGCGGGAAGATGATTGATCCGATCGGATCGATATGCGACAACACGTTCAACGTCGCCCGCCCCTGCAGACGGCCGGTGTCGTCGCCAAAATAATGCGAGGTCCACGCTTGAGCCGCGACGCGAACTGACATCGAAAGCCAAAACACGATGAGACAGGCAATAACATCGCCGATGCGCATAACGAGTTCTCCGTTCCTGCCGAACTTTCGGCTGTCCAAACCTGAATCAGATCAGCCGCGTTCGCCCGATTTAGGCGGGTCGTCAGAGCCGCCGCCCCACAAGCGGAACCGTTTCATCTTGTCTAAAAGGTTCTGAGTCGGCGATGACCCGGGCGTAGCGCTTTTGGCCTGATCCGCCGCTGGCGCCGGCGGCGGCGCGGGTTTGGGCACGGGCAAGCCGGCGACCTTGCGAAGCTCCAGGACGCGGTCTTCGTATTTCCGGTCGCGCCGTCCGAACCGGCGTTCCAGGTGCGCATCGAAGAGCTTGTACGTGTTTTTGTCGAAACGATCGAGGATGGCTTTGAGGATCATGCCCCACTCTGCGCGCTGCGACGTGTCGCTCAGCGCATAGTCCGCAAAGGCCATCGCGGCCCGCACGTGGGTCACCGGATCGCGCTCCTCCAGCATTTGTTCGACCGCGCCGGCAACCACCTCAGCCAGGCTACTTAATGGCTTGTAACCGAGATTGAGGAAGAAATTGACCAGACCGGCGGCTTCATTAGGCTCGCTCACGCCGCACTGCTGAAAGGTGTTCAGACACCGTTGCGCGACCTCGTTGCGCTCTTCGTCCGGCAAAGCGCTGACCTCGCGCCACTCCTGTTGGTTGGACGGAAACTTCGTCAGCGACCAATCGGGCTTCTTCGCATCCTGCTCGATCTTGCTCAGGAAACCGAGCAGCCGCAGCCGCGTTTTGGCCTGCGACGACGTTTTGTCGGGAAGCTGCTTCAGCCTGGCGGCCCACTGATCGTCGAGCGGCTCAAGCGGCAGTGCGCCGATGATCGCGCCGGCCAGCGCGGCCAGCCCGTCGCTGCCGCCCGTCTTCTCCTGCTGCTTCGGCCAGAGAGCTTCGGCCAGAGGCAGGTATTTATCGGCATGGTTGGGCGGTTGCAGCCATTGGGCCACCTGATGCCGCGCGGCGTCCAGCGCGTAACTGCGCTCCTTCGAATTGTTTATGCCCTCCATCCACGCCTTGAATTTCTTCGGACTCCCTTCGTTCCACGGCATCACGTCGGCGGTCAGTTCGCGGAGCAGGATCGTGGTCGCGCGCGCGTCGGCCAATCGTTCACGCAGCTTGTTGACGTGATGGTCTTCGACCTTAGCTCGCTGTTCGGAGTAGGCTGCGGCGAACTTCTCGTCCGACGGCTTGCCCTGAGCCGCGGCCGCCATGCGAGCGAAAGCGACGGCGAGATGGCGAGGCTGTTCGACGCCCGCCTTGGCGATCTGGATAACTTCGGCTGTCAAACTCGCGGCGTCGGCGCATTGCGCGGCGGCCCGCGCAATCTCTATCAGTTTATCAATCAGCGCCGGGCCTTCAGGCTTCGCGGCCTTCAGCAATTGCAGGTTGAGCCAGACGTTGGCGCCGGGCGATTGATCGGCGGTCAAACACGCGGCCAATTCTTGCGCCAACTTCTGCTGCTCCGCGTTCATCGCGCCGCTGAACTGCGCTTTGACCACCGGTCCGCCAACGATGTTCCACACTTCAGCCGCGCAACCCAATTCCTTCGCCTGCCGGAAGACAAAGAGGAGCAGCGGCTCGATTGGTGGCGCGGTTTCAGCCGGCGCCTGACTGGCCAGGCGCAAACCGTCAACCAGCAAATCTCTCATCCGCTCGCGATCCCCGGCGGCCAATGAACCGGGAAAAGGCCGGGACGGTTGCTTCATCGCTTCGCCCAGCAGCGCCAGCAGCAGGCTGTCGCGCGCCTTGCCACCGGCTTTCAGCAAGGCGTCAGCCGTCAGTCCACGCCCGGCCGCGAACGCATGCTGCGTGAGCGTGAAAAGCTCGTTCAGGAAAACGTCCGGACGATCCGGCAAGGCGGCCAGCGATGAGGCGAGCGAAGTCAAAACCGCCGGCTCGTTGGCCTGCGCCAATCGCTGGACGTGCGGGAGCAATTGCCGCCACACAGTCTCGGCCTGACGAGGCTCCTGCGCGAAGGAGACTAAAACGCGCGCGGCTTCGATGAGCGCATCCACTCCAGGCTTTTCCTTACTAAGCTCCGCGGCGGGCGTGAGCGCGCTCCAGGCCGGCTCGCTCTGGCCCTGCCCCAACTCCTCGATCAATTCGTGCAGATACTTCAACTGATCGAGTTTTTTGTCGTCGCTCGCGCAACCGGCGGCGAACTGGGCGTAGGGCGAGATTCCGGCCACTTCGCTGAACTGGGGTTCGGCAAAATTGAAGACGGCGAAGGTCGCGCGATATTCGTCGGGCCGCAGATCAAATCGCCGCCCCTCATCGCCGCAGAGCACGATCAGATGATGCGCGGCGGCCACGTCGGCCGGGCGCGCGCCAGTGGCCGTCGGCACGAGGTATTTGCGGTCGCTCTCGTAAGTGCAAAAAGTCGTGCGGCTGCGGAACGAAGGCGGCAGCAAACTAAGCAAGCCTTCCACCAATTGTTGCGCCAGCTTCCAGTCGTTGACGCAGACGATGACCGGACGCGCCCCGGGCGCCGCTTTCGAGAGCGCCGCGACCATCGCCTCCAGACGCTCGTGAAAAGGCTGGCGGCGCAGAATCCGGCACGCCTCGGCCTTTTCGTCACGGCGTCCCAGATTGTCGAGCGCCGGAAGCGAAGTCTCATCGCTCGGATCGCTGGTTTTGAAAAGCTGCGCGCGAGCCAGCGAGAGCGGATTGGAGTGTTGGGCGGCCAACGCTTCGGGCGGGAAGACCAGCGCGTGCGCCAGAAAATTGCCGAAGCGCCCGTCGTGCGTGATCCCGATGTAACTCACCTGGGTCAAGGCGTAATTGCCATCGGCCAGCCGGTCGTAGCTCCAGATCGTGGGAAACGCGCCCAGAACATCCGCCGGTACCTCGTCCAGGCTCTCGGCGCGCGTGCGCCATTCCATCTCGCGGTCTTTGGCGGCGCGCGGCGCGTGCACGTAAACAGCGTCGCCGTAATGCATGCAGATGTTGTCGAGCTGGCGGCGAGCTTCGGCGCTCAGCCCTTTGGAGCAGGCCGCGATTTGGTAACCGGCGCAGGCTGGGTCAATCCCCTTGCCGCGTGGCCGGTCGGTGTAGATCAATTGTTCTACTGGCATAACACTCTCCTTTATCGGGTGTGTTTCAAGATTCAAAGACGAGGTCAGCTATCGCACCGGAATGACTCCCAATTCCGCAAGCAGCCACAACAGCGGATCCTCAACGCGCCAGGGCGAGATGGGATTGAAGCGCATCTTCTCAAGAGCGCAACCGGTGGACGAGACACCGAAGAAAGCGTGGCGCGAAAATCGTTGCCGGACATTGTTATAGACTTCGGGGAACCAACGCTGTATGTATTCACCCCACATCCCTGTCATGTCATTATGGATTTCCGTATTGAAGTAGCCGACATGCCGTGCATCGGTGCTCCAGAGGCGATTCGTGTCAATCAAGCGTACATCACGCAAGACATCACATTTAGTCAGCACAACTGCAATAGGGATTGAAAGTGAATCAGTCTGCGCTGTCGATCGCGCGTTCCACAGCGCCGCCATAACACGGCTGATGATCTCAACGTTGTTGACAATGTAGACTTCCTCTTCAATCAGTCGAATGGAAGGCGGAAGAGCGATACGAACGGAAGGCGACTGTAATGGATCAATCAAAAATAGAATTCCAGCGGCGCCTCGGAGGTGTCTCGCATGCGCCATCACTCTTTTCACATTACTAAAATGTTCCCCAGGAACATCCTGAAACGCCAAGGTTCTCGCGCAACCACGCTCTTCGCCCCACAGCCTACCGTGCAGGGCTAATTCATAAAATAGAGGTGATACGACAGATGTCTTCGCTAGTTGTGAGCGATTGATGAACAGTGGGTCATGGTAACCATGTCGGTAATTCGCTTCTGTATAGCCGCTCGCAGGCCCAACGAGCGCCATGAAATCCTCAGCGACCTGACCGCTCAATAGCTTGATCAGGGATGCAATATAGGTGGAATGGCCACTGTAATTAGCGCCAATAGAACCGATGATCAATGTTTCCTGCTCACCTGCTGTGAACGGCAGGAAACTTCCACAACAAGGACACATTTTGTTGGCAGTGAGCCGTTGCCCATACTTGTTCATCGGTGGCTGCGGCGGTTGGCCCAGAAGCCGATTTATCCAAGCGTGTCGAGCAGGCATAAGCTCGGGGTTTCCGCCGAAGAGCATGTGTTCGACCGGGAATTTTTCAGAGCAGCCTGCGCAAATAACCTCTCTGGGCATCTGTGCGCGTTGGCCTCGCAGTTTATTTCTCGATTTGGGCTCGCATACTTCGCCAGTTTCAGCAATCGGCAAGCAAGTATTCGGATGAATAATCAAAGTCGAGTGACGCTGCGCAGGATCAATCATCATCAACTTGCAATAGAAATACGCCCAGCGATGCTGATGAATCGGCGCCAGGCTGACCCAGGCTTCGTGCTTGCCCGAAATCGAGCTTTCACCCGGTTTCCAGCGGAAAAGTTCGATGCCATCATCGAGCGAGGCTGGCACGCCGGTGTGATCGGCTCTCAGCGTAAAACCCGCGCAGTTCGCAAAAGGATTCTCCACACTCCAGGTCAGGCGCATGCCTTTGCCCTTGTGGTGGCCTTTACCTGATGACAAGCGATAGCGCAGGACTGTTCTAGCTCTCCAAGGTGAATCTGATGGAGCGTATTTCTTCCCATTAGCTATTAGTGTGAGGAGATTGACCTGCTTCAAGAGATATTCATTCTCTGTACTTATAACCAAAGACAGAGGTGATATCTGCCTCAAAAAGTCCAAGTCCACCTCCCTTTCACCTATGCCTACGGTTGAGAGGTTCACTCCTTTTGAGCGGGCCTCCTTCGCTACATTTAGAGTGCGACGACGACGACGGTTACCCGGCATACTGTCTATAACTATCAACACGTCACGCTCGGTCCCGGCTGGCGCCACCATGACCAAATCCAATGCTTGGCGGACGCCTTCATCCATGGCGATCATCTTTCCCGCGGGAGTCATTGTCATCGTCGCAAACTCAAGTACCGTATAGCGCGAAGTGGGGTAACAAATGATTTGCGCACTGGAGGAAAAACTGACTATACCGATTTTGCACCTCCCAGCGCCTGTCGCTAACAGATCCCTCGCATTGGAAAGCAGAGCTTTCTTCATATCGTTCATTGTGGCGCCATCCATACTGGCTGGTGTGCCCACTGCGAAGATTACCCAGCGTGGTTTGATACTCGCTTGCCTGCGATTTATCTCCTCCAAATCGGGTTCCTCGTATGGAAGCCGTTCCCCTGTTAATCGCTTTCCCGATTTCAGGTCGAATGCTTCAACTGTGGGGATGCCACTCGCGTCATGGTGAAATGTCACTCTGATCAGGTCGCCACGTTTGGCTCCGGGCAGACATTTGAATCGAAAATTGCCAATGACATCGAAGTCGTCATTGCTCTCGAATTCAACCAAAGGCACATCAAAGAATTCTTGCCCGTCGGACGATACCTCGTAATCATCGCGAGAATGAGACACAGGCGTCTCAGCGCCACTTGGGATGAGCAGCGCATTTGTGATACGCAGCTTGCCATTGTCAAAGACAATGATCCGCGTACCCAGAGAACGACTAATGACACGCTTGTTGTTAATATCCCATTCCATTATTTCACTCACTTAGTCAGCTTCTTCTGCCACATCCCGCGACGCTCCTACCGAGCCGGAATGACCCCCAATTCCGCAAGCAACCACAACAGCGGATCCTCAACGCGCCACGGCGAGATGTATTTGTAACGGCGCGTTTGTTTATCCGAAGCGCATCCCGTCGCCGAGACACCAAAGAAAGCGTGGCGTGAAAATTGCCGCCTGACGATGCTGTCGACTCCCGGACTCCATTGCCACACGTATTCGCCCATCATTCCCGTTATATCTTCGTTGAGTTGCCGGTCGAAATATCCGGCGTGCCGCATCTCAGCGCTCCACAGGCGATTGGGCGCGATCAGATTCTGATCGCGCAGCACGTCACACTTGGTTAACGCGACGGCGACCGGCGTCGGTAGCGGATCCACTCCGGTTACGACTCCGGCTTTCTTCAGTTCCACGAACACGCGGCTAAGGGCGTTTTTAGGCTCCGCAGCTTGATCCTGATTGGGCAAGGTTATGCTCGAAGGCATGGCTTCGCGGACCGCCGGCACTTGCAACGGGTCAACCAGAAAGATGATGCCTGAGGCGTGGCGTAGGTATTCCACCATCTCCTGCACCTTATCTTCCTTGTCGAAGTTTTCACCCGCCGTGTCGTAGAGCGCGAGCGTGATGGCGCGATTGCGCTCCTCACCCCACAATCGCCCGTCAAGTGTGAGATCGTAAATCAAGGGCGGCGGCGTTCCTACTGTCATCGCTATCTCAAGCCCGTTCTTAAACAGAGGGTTGTAGAATTCCTGTTGGTAGCGATTTTGGGTTTCATCGCTCATTGGGATGAGCGCCGCCTGCATATCGGCGCAGACGCGCTCCTGCATCTGTTTGATCAGCGATGCGACGTAATGGCTCTTGCCGCTGAACTTGGCTCCGATCATGCCGATGATGAGACTCTCTTGCGCGCCCGCCGTCACAGGCAATTCCTTCTTGCAATGCGGGCAGAGCTTGCGCGTGAGCCGATGCCCCTGCGCGTTGGTTGGCGGTTGCGGGGGACGGCGACGCAGCCGGTCAATCCATGTGTAACGTCCCGGCATTGGGTCATCACCTCCGATAAAAGAGGTGAAGAGCATTCCGCCTATCGGAAACTGCTTGAAGCATAGCGGGCAGATGGCCTCTTTGGGCACGCCGGCTCGGTAGACGCGCACCTTCGAACTGAGCTTGTGCGCCTCGACATCGCCCTTTTCCGAGATCGGCACGCAGGTGTTCGGATGAATGATCAGAGTCGAGTGACTCTGCGCCGGGTCGAGCATCATCAATTTGCAATGGAAAAACGCCCATCGTCGTTGATGGATCGGCGCCAGACTGACCCAGGCTTCGTGCTGACCCGCGACCGAGCCTTCGCCCGGCTCCCAGCGGAAGAGTTCAATGCCGCTGTCGAGCGAGGCTGGCACGTTGGTCTGATCCGCCCTCAGCGCAAACCCCGCGCAGTTCGCGAAGGGGTTCTCGACGCTCCAGGTCAGGCGCATCTCTTTGCCCTTGCGTGATCCATCGCCGGGCGCGAGATGATAACGCACGGTCATCCACGATTCCCACTGGATGTCGGCGCGGCAGCTTTCTCCTTCGCCCGGCGCGTAGAATTGGCCGGGCGCGCCTGAAGCCTGCGCGTAGACCGTGTAGTGTAGACGCGCGCCGCGCTCCTTGATCGGATCGAAGAACTTTTCGCCCGCCGCCAGATATTCGCCTTTGGTAAGCGTCACAACCGTCGCCAGCGGATCGTGCGGGCCTTCGGGTCCGCTGCCCGCGCGCCGCGCAACGCGCACGGCTTTGCAATCCGCCGGCCACGTCCAGCGCAACACGACGCCGTCTTTCGTGGCCGCCAGCCACAGGTCGGTCACGTCCGGATACACGACCACGGCCTCTGACGGACCGCCCGCGACGGCGTGCTCGCCTGCGAAGGTGAACGCCGTATAGAAAGGTTTGTTGATATCGGGATGCAGGTCCTTGTTGGTGATGCGCTCGCCCGCCAGACTTCTCTCCGTCGCCGCCAGTTCAGCCGCGCTCAATCGCTGGCCGAAGCTCATCCCCATCTGCGCGGCCGTGCGTACAACCACCACTTGGCCATAAGCCGGCGGGGTCCACGAGAAGACGACCTCCTGCCCCTGCGCGCGAACCTTGAAATCGGCGACCGGTTCGGGCAATTGATCGGGGACCGCCGTGATGCGCACGCCGGGCGAGAAGACCTCGGTCGCGCCGTCCGGGCGATAGGCGCAGCAGACCAGGTAGTGATGAAGCTTCCCGTTGGTCAACCCTTCATCCTTCGCGCCGTCCGGGCCAGTGAGTCTGACCAACGCGCCGTCCGTGTGGTCGCGCGGAGGGTTGAGGCTGCGGCGAACGATGACGCCGCTAGCGTTGGCGGGCGTCTTCCAATGCAGTTCGACTGTGCGATCACCGACGCTAGCGCCGTAGTCTGACACGTTGGCAAGGATGTCCACCGACGGAGACGCTGTTCCCGTGCGGCTGTAAAGGTCTCCGGCCCGCGCGAAGACGGTGTAGGTGTAGCGGCGGCCAGTAACGACCTGTTCGTCGAGGCATCGCGTTTGTTTGGTTGTTTCTACGGCCACGCCTTCATCCACGCGCGCCGCTGGCGAATCGCCTTCGCGCCGCACGACGATGTAATCAACCGGCACGCCGCCGGGCACAGGCCGCCATTCGAGCACGACCGTGTTTTTGCCCGCGCTCTGTTTGTAGACGGCGCCGAGCGATGGCGGAGCAGGCGGCGCTTTTGGCACAGCCGCCTGAACGTCAACGCCGTGGCTGAACAGCCCTGAGCCGAAATCGGCGATGATGCGGTAATGGTACGTCACGCCTTCGGCCACGCCGTGATCAATCCACGACGAGCCGCCGCCGCTGTAAACCTGCGCCGTCGAACTATCGGCAGGCTCAGGCCCGCCTGCGCTCATCGTCACCGCCGGCGCTTTGTCCGCCCGCCTGAAGATCATTACCGGAACCGGCGCGCCCTCGCGTGGCGACTCCCAGTTGAGGGTCATCTTCCCATGGCTCCAAGCGGCTCTGACCTGGCGCGGTTCGCCCAGACAGACCGCGCGCGCCACGGCGAAGCTGGCGCTCTTGACGCCTTGAAAGATGGAGTAAGCGCGGTAGGTGTACCACGCGCCCGGCGAAACGCCCGTGTCAATGAATGACGTGCCACGATGTTGGTAAACCCGCTCGCGTTTATCCACGCGTTTCTTGTTCGCCGCCGGCGCCTCATCCTCGCGGACGATCTCCACTTCATCGCACTTCGCGGTGGGCAGCGACCAGTTGAGGACGATCTTGCCCGGCTCGCTCGTCGCCGTCAGGTCTTCGACCAGACCTGGCCGCACCATCTCCTCGCCGATCTTGAAGTCGCGCTCGCGCATGTAATCTTCGACAAAGCGGTCGGCGAGCTTGCTCTCAGCGCGGCAGTCATCGCAGGCAATACGGATAAGATCATCCACCAGCGCCTGGCTCAGCGAAGTCAGGCCGCCGCCCAACGCGCCTTTGAGTGCGGTGTCGGCCAACCGCGTGAACTGCTCGTAGACAATGCGGAGTAAATCCTGGCGATGCCTTTGCAAATCATCTACATTTTTAAACCAGCGGTTAGCGCGTTCGCGTATTTGAGGGTCAGTATGGTTTTTGTCTTTGAGATAGCGGGCGCGCTGGTTGTTGATCTTCTGTTCGATGGCTTGCTCGTCATCGTAAACGGGCAGACCGAGGGTCTTGAACATCTCGATAACTTCGAGGGCTGTTCGTTGCGGCGGCGAGGCCGTGTTCGGTGGTGTATTTGTTTGCTGATTCGGCATCTCGAACCTCCGACGATACAGCGTTTATCAACTTGATATCACACAGCGAAAACCAACATCGGAATAACGAACATCAGGGTCTCTTAGAGAGCGCAAGCTGGGGATCGTAAGGACTGGGTCTGATTTCCAGGATCCTCCCATGACTTTCCGGCGTTGAGAACTTCCCTGCCTATCGTCTGTCCACTCGAAGACATTCCCGCAGAGGTCTTCAACACCGAAGGGGCTGGCCCCTCCTTCACGCAGAAATACTGATTCCGGTCCCCTGCCAGGCTGATTGACAACGGAACATTTCCCCGGGTCAAATTTATTTCCCCAGGGAAAAATCCGTGCTTCCGAGCCTCGCGCCGCCACCTCCCATTCATCAGCGGTAGGCAAGCGTCCACCAACCCAACGACAGAAGGCCGCGGCCTCGCTCCAGGTGACGTTGACTACTGGGGCGCCGGGATTGAGTCCAGCCAAACGGACACTGCTATCGCTGCGTTCGAAACTTGGTGGTAAGGGAATGTCCAAAGATGAATGTTCAAGATAATAACGATACTGATGGTTCGTCACCGGCCAGCGCCCGATCCGGTAGGCATCAAGCGGGACCGTTCGTGGGCGGCCCATCCCCATGATGACTGTTCTAGGCAGTCCCCTGGAAAATCCAAATTGTTCCCCCAACGCTGCTAATTGCGCTTCATCCAGTCCCGCATTGTAATTGCCCGCCGGAATCGGGCAGAAACCAGGACGCTGTCCGATGGCGCGAGTGAACAGGACAGGGATCGCCCAATCAGGCCGGTGCGTGACATCCCAGTGACCGTCGTCGAACGTTCTTCCTCTCAGGACTTCTCTGGCTTGTTGACGTCCTTTTAAGACGCACCGGTCAATCGGTTGCCAAGCCGCCATGGCTCCAACGACAGCTTCATCGAACGCCATCGAAGTGATCATCGGCATCTCCATCTTCATGCCGACCACCGCTTCGAGTTGCGCCAGGTTGGATAGACTGGCCGCCCCGGCGAATGAATTGCACGACGAGAAAACAACTGCTCGCACGCCCGATGTTTGAATGCCCTGGCTGTCCTGTTTTTGAAGCTTTTGGCTAAGCTCTGACACCCTGAGCCAAGCGCCGCGGCGTATTGAAGTGCCATCTTCCAGCAGAAGTGATGTGCCCTCACTCTTTGTTTCACTGTGCCCCATGAAGTAGAGCACATCATATTCGCCACTTAGTTTTGAGAGTAATGCTTCTGGCGTCGCCTCCCGGCCTGCAAGCAGTCGGTAATCTATCAGCTCTTCACCCTCCTGTTGCTTCAGGCGTTCGAAGATACGAGCCGCTGAAAGCGTGTCCAGAGACGGAGGTTCTATGCGCCCTCTCAACTTGGGCCACGCAGCCAGAGACGGGGTCGGCAAAACAACCAACAACCGCAACGGTGGGCGCCAGTTTTCAAAGTAACTTGTTTGTTCGTCGCCCGGCATCCTGGCGATGGCAATATCGTCCGCGGCGCTAAGAAATAATCTCTCTACCGGATCATATAAAAGCTCCCACGGCAACTCACTAAGATCCTGTTGGTCAAATGTCAGCCAAAGGTTTAGCGCTGAGGAGTGACTCCGCGCCTCCGCCAGCGCGATCCGGTACAAGCCTTGAACCTGTACATTGTCCATCAGCGCAGAGAAAAGAATGTTGCCCGCTGTCCCCGCCGGTCTATGCAGCTTCTTCCAATAACGCACTCCCCTGGCAATATCTTTCATAATAATTTTCACCTGATTACGCTGCGCGGGATTGAGGCTGAAAGCAACCGGACCGATGGCGCGCAACCCCGCCCGGGTTTCGACGCGAAGCTCCAGTGAGCCTGCCTGCTGATTGATAATGAAGTGAATTAGCGGCGCCATCCGATTCCTCTCAACCAGTTATCCTAATCCTGACCTGCTTCTTCCTTACTCTTTATACAACTCACCCATCTGTCCCAGTGCGATTTCTAATTCGCGCTGGGTTTCCTGAAGCTTATCTTCCAGCCTTCTTTTCTCAGCCGGACTGAGGGTCCCTGCGGCCAATTCACACGCGATATTCACAATCATTTCGAGATGATGGGTGAAGTCGTTCCACTGTTCTTCTTGATACTCAGGCTGATAATCCGGGAAAGGCCTTTCCAATCCGAAGGACGCCACGTACCTGAAAACCAGCGACGGAATCCTTTCTTTTACCTCGCTACCCGGCGGAAGCCCCTTGAGCGATTTGAGGTGTTTTAACAGCTTCGAATCGGCGCTGAGCAAGATCGTGGAGGAGGCGCGAATCCATCTGTGATCCAATTCTTTCAGGTTTATGCCCTGCGACGGAGAGGCCTCCGGACCTATTCTGGGCACTATCGTCGCCGGGAGGCCATGCAGTCCCTCGGGGTGGCAAATAGCCACCTGCACCCCTCTCAGGTGCTCCGATCTACTAAAGAAGTCCTCAAGCCATCGCTTCAGAGCATGCTCACATTCGCAGAGATTTGCTTTTTCGACGAGATCTCTCAGAGATCCAAAATCATCTACAAATCTAATTCGGCCGCCAGCCGCCTCAACTACCTCCCTGAAGAAGGCGCGAACGTAAAATCCACTGAGGTCTACGATGATGCATTTTTCGGAAATCCCCGTTAGCAACCGGTTATGGGGGTGCAAGCCAATGGTGGCATGCAAAACCATACGCGGCTCATGCTCATGGGCTTTCAACAACTCGCCCAGCGTCATCTCCCCCTTATTGGTCATAAATTTGTGGAATGACCGTGCAAGATTCCAGTAATCCCTGCGCCTCTGCACGACTAATAAATCATGCATCCGCCCGGACAGGGGTACCATCGGCTGGAAAACCCGGTCATAAGTGTGGTCGTCAACTTTAGGCAGCCACTGGTTAATTTCACTTTTAATTAGCTCAGAGACTTTCTCCTTCAGCCGGCCCATGGCTTCCGGATCCAGGTCAGTCCGGCTGTTTGAAATACAGCTCACAGCGCCAGCCAATTCCGGGGTCCTATCGGGTACTAAGACTTCATCACCATAACAGATTGGCTTTCCGTTGACCCACAGATCCACGCCGGCTGGCCGCGCCATGTGAGGGATTCCTGGCGCCAGCCAGCCAAGTAACCAGATCTGCCCAATACCGGGAAGTTCGATTGGTGTGGGTTTCCTGGGATCACCTCGATGACAGATATGCCAAATCTTCGGTACCCGCGTAGGAGGCGGTGGCAATTTGAATTCGTCGTACCGAGGGGGCTTCCCAAAAACTTCCAGAACCTGCCAGACGTTTGCTTTAAAAATCTGAAGCAAGATTTTCGCGGAGACTGGCCGCACAATGTACTTGCCGAGTTTGAATCCGCGCTCATCCAGGTACCGATTTAAAAACTGCTTGGCCAGTTCGCGGTCAACATGGCAGTCCTCACGAAGAATACGGATGAGAATATCTATGAGCAGCGAGTCCACCTTGGTCCGGCCCGAAGCTTTTTCAGTGTCCACTCTAAGGTCGGCCTCATCAATAAAATGTTCGTACACCGCCTTAAGCAGTTCTGAGCGTTGATTTTTGAGGATCATGCCATTCTTGAGACCGACTTCACCCTTTGCGCGGATATCAGGGTGAGAATCCTTTGCAAGCTCCTCATAGTAAGGTTTCTTAACCTCAAACCGCCCCTTGATCGCGTTGTCGTCATCGCACACGAGGAGATCAAGTTCAGCGAACATTTCAATCACCTTTTGCGCTGTAAGTGGGTAATCCGGCATAACGAACCTCCTGGGAAAATGCTCGCAGCCTGCTACTCTTGCTGAGGCATCTCCGTTTTAGCACGCCAAATCGCTTCCGGAAGAGCAGAGCCACTTCCGCACATCGGGCGGCACAGCCGCGAAAAACAGCTCTTGACAATTTGCGGAGATACCAATGACGCAAGATCGTGGTATCAGCGCCAATGCGAGAGCGCCAGGTAATGCTTACCGGCGCACTACTCGCGTATCGCAGATTCTGTCGTGCAATGTTCGCATCTGCTCATCGCCAAGCGCCATCAAATAGCCAATGTAAAAAATAAAGGAACTAAGCATCTCGGCGAAGCTGCGTCCAAAAGCCCTGCCTGAGCTAATCGGCGCGCCGCTGGCCGCTACAACCTTCAACCCCAGAGCCATCTTCCCTGGGGTCGCTGCCCATCTCTCCAGGAAAAAGACCGAATAAGCCACCTGGAACAAATAGAAGCAGGCTGTCATTGCCAACCCGAATGCTCCCTCCGACAGTGGCGTGTGGTCTTTCAGCGCGTTGGCGACGGTCAAATTGGCCAGGCTCACGATCGCCGTATCAACGAGCTTGGCAGCCAGACGCGACCAGAAACTGGCGTATGGCAGCGTGGCGAATTGGTAATCACCCTGGCGCATATTAACCATAGATGCCAAACCACTCGATCTTTCACACCCCCTTGCTCCGATCCACGACGATGTCCGCCCGCTGATTGGTCTCCACATCCACCGCCGTCCCACGAATAATGCCGCTGCCGTCATACCCCAGCTTCACCCGCACGCGCTGCCCACGAGGGCGGCTTGGCGGCAGACCAGTGATGGTGAACGTCATCAGCGGCTCGCACTGGTCAATGTCGGGCGTGTCGCCTTTGTGGAGCGCGACGGGGATTTCGGTCATGTTGTCTTCGGAGATTCGGAACTCTTTCTCGAACTCTTCGCCGTAGCGCGCGCCCGCCGGCACGACCACCGCGTTGAACCGGGCCAATTTCCCCTGGCTGTCCGGGCGCAGCACTTCGACGCCGATGGCGTAAAGCGCGGTGTCGGTCAATCCGCCGGGGCTGACGCTGACGGGCGTCATCACCACTTGGCCGTCATCCGAAACCACGGGCACAGGCACCGAGCTGCCCGCTTCGAGCAGCCGCGCCCAGTAAGCCGCGCCGATGGTCACCAGCAATTCCGGGTTGCGGTGTTGAAGCGGCGCGCGGCCCATCACGCCTTCGATCATCTTTTTGACCATCGGCATCCGGCTCGAACCGCCCGTGAGCATCACTTCGATCTTGTCCTTGCCGACGCTGTGCTGGCGCTCGGCGTCCTCGACGACGCGTTCGAGCAGCATCTGCGTCTGCAAGAGCAGATCGCGCGTGCGATCCTCGAATTCGGCGGCGGTCACTTCGGCTTGATGGTTGGCCAGGTCGGCGACAATCGGAACGCTGTTGGCGCGCGTCAGGTGGCGTTTGGCCTTCTCGCAATTGTCGAGCAGCACGGCCTCGTTCTTCGGGTCCTGCCACACATCCACGCCGTCGGATTGCATGACTTTTTCGGCGACGATTTCGGCCAGCGCGCGATCCCAATCCAATCCGCCGAGCGAGGCGTTGCCGTCCTTGCACAACGTCTCGACCTTCAGGTTGAGCGCATTGCCGGCGTCCGATTCGGTCTTGGCGTGAATGAGCGTGACGTCGAACGTGCCACCGCCGAGGTCGTAAACGAGCAGGTATTTGTCGGTGATGTCCGCGACCTTCTCGACCGAATAGGCGAGCGCGGCGGCGTGCGGTTCCGGCAACAGGCCGAGCACGTTCAACCCGGCCAGGCGTCCGGCTTCTTCGGTGGCGGCGCGTTCGTTGTCGCCGAAGTAGGCCGGGACGGTAATGATCACCTCCTTGACCTCTTCGCCCAGAAAAGTCTGGGCGTCTTTGACCAGCGTCTTGAGAATTTCCGCCGAAACCTGCTGCGGCGTGTATTCAACACCATCAATCGGCGCCGTCGTGAACGCCGTGCCCATCGAACGTTTGATGCCGGTGATGACGCGTTCGGGAGAATGCCGCGCCGCGTTCCAGGCGGCGTCGCCCACCACCGGCGTGTCGCCCGCGCCCTGGTAGTAGATCACCGAGCGAATCGTTTTCGCGCCATCGGCGCTTTCCAAATCAATCGTGTCCACGCGGTTGTTGTAACCGTCGTACCACGAGATCGCTGAATAGGTCGTTCCCAGATCAATTCCACAACGCACTGACATAGCCGCCTCCTTGAAAATGTTCATCAGATTTTCAGTTTGCCGCGCTCGCTCCCGCTTACCTTGCGCCTCTCGCGCCCTGCTTCGCCGGGGTCGCAACCGGCGCGGCCGGCGGTGGGACCTGAGCCTGGACAACGTCGCCAACGCTGCCGCGCACCGTCACAGTGACTGGGGAATAAATGAAGATAGTGATCCCCATCAAAAAATTATCGAGCACGGAGTGCCTCGTTGTGATGGTGAGTTTCGTCAGACGTTTGCCGTCGCCCAAATGTTTGTTGATCGCCGGCTGCAGGTCGGGCTGTTCGCCCTGAACCAGACCGCCCAACCAATGACGTCCATTGAGCGTCTCTTCAAACTGCTGAACGTTACCCACGTTCTCTGTCAACGGCGGCACATAGGTTATTTCTGTCCGCCAATGACCGCCGGCGAAATAGGCCACCAGGAGGCCGGCAAGTACAAATACTAAGCACCCGCATCCGATTACTGGATTTTGTTCGTCCATGGTTGTTCTCCTTTAGTTTTACTCCAAACCATTTGTTGGCAGGCCGGCCATCGCTTCTGGCGAGTACTGGCCGACGAGAACCTCGGCATAGCGCAAGACAGACTGTTCGGTGCGAAAGCCCCGGCGCACCACCTCCAGAATCTGGTCGGATTGCGCCGGGTCGGTGACCGGGACGAGTTGCAAGGCGCGATGCAGTTCCGGATCGAAGCCGCCGGCGGTCGGAATCTCGGTCAGCCCATTGGTCTCCAAAATCTGCCGGAGTTGCGCGAGCAGGACTTCGTAGTTGCGCCGGTGATCGGGCGTCGTCGCGCCGGCGGCGTCATCACCGGCTGGCAACGCGCGCAAGATTTGATCGGTCAGGTCATAAACGCCGAGCAGTCCGAGCAGCGCCGCGCGATAACGCGGCTCGCTGATCGCCGTCGCCAGCCCGTCAATCTTGCCGCCGAGCATTCGCAATTGCGGCGGCAGGAACGAGACCTGTTTGGCCGTCGCCTCCATCGCCGCTTCAAAACCAGCCACCCGCGTCTGCATCGCCCCCACGGTTTCGCGTAGTTCTCGAACCTCGCGGGACAATTCCCAGACCGCGTCGGCGAGAATGGCGCCGGGCGCGGTTTCGACCGTTGCGCTTCGATCATCACTGCCGGCGTCATCGCCCGATTGATTGGTCGTCTCGTTCATCAGTCCTCCACATCGGAAAGCCCGCCGGTTGGGGCGTCTATCAATCCTCCGCGCGCCTGCGCCGATTGCGTGAGCAGCGAGGTCATGGCCGCGCCCACGCCGCTGGCGCTTTCGATGACCAGTGAAAGCGGCGACAACTGGGTCAGGAAATCCAGGTCTACATCAGTCTGGCCGATGCCCACCGTCGAGAGCGTGACGCCTTTCCGCTTCGCCTCTTCGGCCATCGCCAGCGTGTTGTGGCGGCGATGACCGTCCGGCATGCCGTCGGTGACCATCACCACGTCGCGGTCAACGCCGGCGGGCGCGGCCATCACCAGCTCAACTGCCTGGCGGATGCCGTCATCCATCGCGGTCATCCCCGAAGGGTAAATGCCGGCGACGGCCTGTTCGATGGCCGCTATATCCGCCGTTGGGCGGCAAACGATTTGGGCGACGTTAGCGAAGCTGACAATTCCGATCTTGCAACCCTCGCCGCTGAGCGCGAGCAGATCGCGCGCGTTGCTGACCAGCGCCTTCTTCGCGTCGCCCATCTTCCCGCCTTCCATGCTGTACGAAGCGTCAATCGCGAAGACCACCCAGCGCGGCTTCAATCGCAAACGACCGTCTTCTTCATAAGGCAACCGCTCGCCGACCAGCATCTGGCCCGTTTTGAGATCGCGCGCTTCGACCGTCACAATGCCGCTGATGTCGTAATGGAAAGTTACCTCGACCAGCTCGTCTCGTTTGGCGTCGGGCAAACAGGCGAAGCGGAAATTGCCGACCACCTCGAAATCGTCGTCGTCATTCTCGAACTCGACCACCGGCACGTCGAAGTATGGCTGGCCCGACGACGAAATCCTGTAATCGTCGCGGGAACGCGAGACGGGCGATTCGGTCCCGTGCGGGATGATCAGCGAATTGGCGATGCGCGGCTTCCCTTTCTCAGTAGCGATGGCGCGCGTGCCGAGCGAACGGGAGATGACGCGCAGGTAATCAACGTCAATCAATCCGCCGCGCGCGGCTTCGACCAGACCGCCGGCGGGTTTGCGCGGGCGCACCTGGCCGCGCGCCAGGATCGCCGCGCCGAGCGCCACCATCAGATCAGGCTCGCCCGTCTGCACAGGCTTTTTGCCCGAAGCTTCTTCGAGCGCCAGCGCCAGCCGCCGCAACCGGCTCGATCCGCCGACCAGCAGAATGCGGTCAATCTCTTTCCAGGTCAGCGCGGGTTGCGCTTTGGCCAGCGCTTGCTCCGACCAGCTTACTACCTGTTGAATCCTGTATTCGGTTCGCGCCTCGAAATCGTCGCGCGTGACCACGACCTGCTCCATCCGGCCCTGGAAATGACAGGGGATGGCAATTTCGGTCAGACGCGCGTAATCGCGTTTGGCCTGTTCGCAGGCCTCGTAAAGCATCTGCCCGGCCAGCAGATCGTTGCGCGGATCGTCGCCGAAACGCGCTTCCAATCGCTCCGCCACCAACTCCACCAGGTCCATCGTCCAATCGTGACCGCCGAGTTGCCGGTCTCCTTTGGTCGCCAGCGGCGCGAAGACGCCGTTCTTGTAAGCGAGCGCGGTGGCGTCGAAAGTGCCGCCGCCCAGATCGCAGACCAGAACCGTCTCGCCGTCGCGCATCTGCTCGATGCCGTAATAGACCGCCGCCGCCGTCGGCTCCTTGACGATCTCGCGCACGCGGAAGCCCGCCAGCTCGCCCGCCAGCTTGGTGTTTTCGATCTCGATGGCCGCGAAATAAGCCGGGCAGGTGATCACAGCTTCTTCGAGCGGCTCGCCCAGGTAAAGCTCGGCGTCGGCCTTGAGCGCCTTCAAAATCTCGGCGGAAATCTCCACCGGCGAGAGACCCTGGAAATGATAGCCCGCGTCGCCCATCGCGCGCTTGATCCATCGCACCACGCGCTCTTCATTCGTCACCCACTGATTGAGCGCCATGTCGCCCACCGCGACGCCGCCATCCTGGATCAACACTGCCGAAGGCGTGGTCGTCTTGCCATCGGCGTTCGGAATAACGCGGGGCCGCCCGCTGTCATCCACGTAGGCGATGGCCGAATAAGTCGTCCCCAGATCAATGCCCACTACAATCTTACTCATAGCTTCCTTTCTCTAATTGCTCGTGACTGCTTGGCATTCCCTGCCACGTAGTGGCTTTTGATCTTAGCCGTGTCCTTTAGGGCACGGTGGCGGCATAGGCAGGCGCCTTAGTCGCGTAGCGACGGTTGAGCAATGTTTCAATCGTCGCTACGCGACTAAAATCGTTGATAACACGGCTTTCCGTGCCCTAAAGGACACGGCTAAGATCAATCGCCGCTATGCGGCTGAATAGTTATGGCCTCGTTATCTTTCAACCGCTGACCTCGTTACTTACTGCCTTTCTTCCTCACGCCGCCCCGCTGTTTTTTTCGCCGCGCTGTTTTTCCGTTGACCCGCGCTGGCCGCTGGCTCAACGGTTGCTGAACCGGCGGCGTTTGCACTGCAAGACGCGCGGCGTCTTCTTCAATCGCCTGCCGAATCGCGTTCAATTCATCGGCGTCAGGCTCAATCACCGCCGCACGATCAAGCGCATCAAGGGCTTCGTCCCATCGCCCCAGTTGCGCCCAAACTTTGGCTTGCGCGCGCCGCGCCGCCGCATCAGTAGGCCGCGCGGCGCAGGCCGCCGAGAACCATTCGAGCGCCCGTCCCCGCGCGCCTTCGCTGAGCGCGCGCAGCCCTTCGTTGAACCATGCGTCGGAGACCGCCTCCAACCCCGCCAGCAGGCTGAGATCGGCGCCGCACGCGCAGGTCTCGCGGCCTTCTAAGTCCATTGCGCTACATGCTGGACAGCTATACATGACGCCGCGCTCCTTTCGTCATTTCGTCTTTCGTTCGCCGGGAAGCCCGATGGCGTCCGGCGCGTTGAGGCGGTTGTGCAGGTCTTTGAACTTGGTGCGGTACCAATCCACGATCTGCGCCGAAGCGTTCGGCGCATCGGGTTTGATCCGCTTCAACGACTCCGCCAGTTCGTCGAAATCGGTCTTGTGCCGGTCAAAAAGCGTCTCCTTCTTGCCCGCCGCGCTGACGCGTTCCTGTTTCTTCGCCCATTCAGCGAGCGCGGTCAGCTCCTTTTCGCACATCAACAGAAGCTGAGCCGGATTGACCTCGCCTCCGCCGCCGGTGTCTTCTTCAAGCTGCGCGTGGACGCGGTCGCACAGGTTGACCAGACGCGTGAAGGAATCTTTCCAGACCGTCGTGTTCTGCTCTTCGTAAGCTTTCCGCGCCTCTTTGAGGATTGCTTCCAGTTGCTGGTCGTAGTGATCCTGAGCGGTTTCCGGTTTCTTTTTGACCAGCCGGGCGATCAAGCCCTGGGCTTCGACGGCTTTATCATCGAGTATCGCCTTCGGCGGTTCGGGCCGCCATCCGGCGCCGATTTCGCGGACCAGGTTTTCGATCTCGTCCAGCCGGTCTTGAATCGCCGCCGGATCAGCTTTGTCCTCGAACATCCGCTCGGCGGACTCACGGCTCTCTTCCAATCGCTTGCTCTTGCCGAATTTGGCCGCTGAGCTGGCGCTCGAAAGCGCATCCTCGGCGCGCGCGGTGAGCTTGAGGTAATCGCTCTGCAACTCCTCGCGCGATTTCTGAGCGCGCACGGGCAATTCGATGACGGCGGTGGTTTCGCGCGCCAGGGCGGACACGTAGGCGCGGACGCGCGTTTGGTAGTTCTCCTGGATCATCACCGTAATGTCCACCGCGCTCCCGACGGGCAGCGCCTGCGGGATGTCGCGCATGACGATCTCGCCGAGCGGCGTGTTCTCTTCGCGCACGCGCAGAATGATCTGCCCGCTGGTGTCTCTGGTTTCGGCTGGGATCACCTTCTCGAAAGGCAGCGGCGTGCGTTCCTTCGCGATCAAATACGGCCCGTCGGCGAAGTCAATGTAGATCGGTTTGGAAAGCATGTTGGTCGGGATCAATCCGCCGACCGCTGCGCCGCTCGCCACCTCGCTCGATTGTTTGACGGAGAATTTGTGACTGGCGACTTTGAGGCCCGTCGGCGAAGTCACCGTCAGATTGAAATCCGTTGTTTCGTTCGGACGCAGCTTCACTCCCTGGAAGGTGAACGCGCCGCCGGGCTTCGTCTTCGTCTGGCTGCCGTAAGAGCCATCGTCGGAGCGCAACGCCACCGTGCAGCCTTCCACGTTCTTCAAATCACCCTCGGCCACGACGCGCCCCGTGACCACAATGTGAGGAAGCTCCGTCTGTTTCTCGATCCGGTCGAGTTCCAGACAACCGACCTTCTCTCCGCCGCCTTTGGTCCCGGCGATGATCGCCGCGCCCAGCGCCACGCATAGATCGGGCATAATCAGCTTTGGTTTGCGCCCGAACTCTTTTTCCAGCCAGTGCCCGATCATCGGAATGCGCGACGAGCCGCCGATCATAATGATCTCGTCAATCTGATCGGGGCGCATCGGCTCCTTGGCTTTCTCGGTCATCGCGCGGTGGCAGATTCGGAGCGTCTCGTGGACCAGGTCGCTGATCATTGCCTCGAATTCGCCGCGCGTGATGTTCAGGTCAATGACCACCGGATTGCCCGCATGATCGGTGATGCCGGTCTCGTTTTCGACCAGGTCGTAACTCTCATTTTCGGAGAGCTTGATCTTGACCCGCTCGGCGTAAACCAGAAGCTTGGCCAGGATGACTCTGTCGGCGGAATTGTCCTCGTCCAGCTCCAGATCGTAACCCTGCTCGCAGAGCTTCCGCGCTATCCAACGCGATAGCAACAGGTCGAAATCGTATCCGCCCAGAAAACGATTGCCATCGAAGGAAAGGATCGAATCGGTGCTGATCACGCCGTCGCGTTTTTCCAGAATAGCCACGTCGAAGGTGCCGCCGCCCAGGTCGTAAGTCATAATCCGCAGCGGATCGCGCGTGTCGTTGGCGCAATACATCAAGGCGGCAGCCACCGGTTCAGGCGCGAGCTGAGCCACGCGCAACCCGGCCATCTCGCCGGCTTTTTCGGTCATTTGCCGCGCCTTGAGCGAGAAGTAGGCGGGAATGGTGATCACAGCCTCTTCCACCGGCTCGCCCAGCCGTTCTTCGGCCATCGCTTTCAAAAAGCGGAGCACAGCCGCCGAGACATCCACCGGTTGCAGCGCGCCCTGTTTGTTCAATTGAAAAGTCTTGTCTTCGCCCATCCACCGTTTGGCGAACATAATCGGTTCGGGCGCCAACCCGGCGCGCGACTTGGCCGAATAACCGACGACAATCTGCCCGTTGTTGTCTTCCGCCACCACCGAAGGGGTGATGCGCCGTTTGAGCTTATCCATGATGATCGTATAGCCCGGACATTCGGGCAGGACGTAAAAACCGTCACCCGCGCGCTCTCCCGGAATGGCGACGGCGCTGTAAGTGGTGCCCAAGTCAATGCCAATAATGCGTCCCATTGTTTGACCTCCGTGAAAATGCGGTGAAAGGCTTGCGGCCGTTCACGCTTCGTTATTATTGATGGCGGTTGCGGATCATCTTTCACTCAGGGGCTGTTTGGAAATTTGGCCGCAATCCCCCCAACGGCAGTTGGGGGATGGTTCAGGTCCGACCTACATCAAGCAACCGGAGTTCTTTGAATCCCCCCAACGGCAGTTGGGGGATGGTTCAGGTCCGACCTACATCAAGCAACCGGAGTTCTTTGAATCCCCCCAACGGCAGTTGGGGGATTGTTCAAGTCCAGCCTTCGTCTTGGAAGCCTTGAAGGTTGGGTTTGAACAATCCACCGACTTCCGTCGGTGGTATTCGGTAATCTTTTGCTGCAGTTCGTAGGCTGGGTCTGAACAATCCACCGGCTTCCGCCGGCGGTATTCGCCAGATACAAAATTTCCAAACAAGCTTTCACTCTGAAGCCAGATCAGCTTCAACTGATCCCCCATCCCCGGTTGCGACCGGGACGGCGATTATCGCTTTGCCCATGCGCAGCATCGCGCCACGATAAATGATGGTCGGCGCGATCACTTCGGCGACGCGCGGTTCTCGCGCTTCGGGATCGGGCTGCTGCGCAATGTTTTCGAGCAGTTCCATCAACTCGCCGGCGAACGGCTCGCCTTCGGGCGCGATGATCTTCAACCCGGCGTCCGCGAGCGCCGATTCGATTCGTCCGGCGATGGCCAGAAGCTGTTCGGCGTGGCCGCCCGGACTCGCTTGCGCCATCCGCCGCAAACGATGCGCCTCTTCGGCGACGCTCGCCAACGCCTCCGCCACCCGATTGGCCTCGCGCTCGCCGCGTTGTCGTTCCTCAGCGCGGCGTTGATGCTCAGCGCGCAACGCCCGCCAGGCCATCGTGACCAGCGGGGTTTCCGCCGACGTCCCGGCGGCAATGGCGCGCGGTTGATCATTCACTTGCAAAGACATTTTTCCTCCTTCAAACCTCGTCCCCCTGCCCGAACGGCGGAACGATCTCCAACTCCAGCGCGCCGAAAGACGGCGAAGGCTGCTGGGCCTGCTCCAGGAATTGCCGGATCAGACTCTGCGCCAGCCCTTGCAGCGCGCTGAGGTCGTTGACCGTCAACTTCTCCGAGGGATCAACAGCCGTCGCCTCGGCCACTTCTTTGGCGAGCTTTCGCGCCGGGCCAAGCGGCAATTCCTCGGCGGCGTGTTCGAGCAGTTCCTCGATGATTCGCCGCTTTGGATCGGTCAACGCCGGTTCGGCGGCGTTGATCTCGGCGTCGGTCACGGGCGAGCCGTTGATCTGGTGCGCTAGCGGGTCGCGGTTCATCAATTTCCGGGTTTCGCCGATGAGCCTGACGATGGTTCCGTGCCGCGTGATCTCGCGCGGCACGCGCGCGATGCGGAACGGCGTCCGGTAATACGGGTTCTGGGTGAGCAAGCCACGCCGCCAAAGGTTCATCGTCAATTCTCCTAATCAGCGAAAAAGGAACCCGCGCTCCGCAAGTCCAATATGGCCAGCTCATCGCGAAGCTGTTTGAGAATTTCGTGAAGGTGCTCGTCGCCGGACGAGAGATTGACCGCCGCTTCCATCTCCGCAATGGCCTCGTGATACAGCCTCGCCGCGGTGGCGAGAGTGGATTGATAAACGTAGCCGGTCTGCAACACTTCCTGAGCTTCGTGGTATTTGCACCACCCTCGCCCCTGATGCGCGGCCGCGAGTAGCTCTTTCATTTGCGAGCCGGTCGAACTGAATTGATCGCCCAACATTCCCCACTCGAGCGCGAAATCAAACGCCGCCATCGCCGCATCGCGGTCGGCCACGCTGAAACCTTTCGTTTGAGCCTCGGCCAGATAGCTCCCGCCGCGGTGATAGCCGAGCGCCGCTAATTCAAAGGTCAACGATTCCAACTCACTTCTGGCCAGCGATTCAGCGCCAAGATCCGGATGCGCCGCCAGACGCTCGACGGGCGATTTGTCCTGAGCGTCTTCGCTCTCATCTTTTTCCGGGTTGATACGCTCCGCCAGACGCTCGATTTCGGGCCAGTCGTTTTGAAACGACAGTGTGGCGCCCCACGCCCTGGCCACTTCAACATACAACCGCAACGCCGGCAGATAGTCGGGAAACAACGCCAGGAAGCGTTCGAGCACGGTCAGAGCGGGATCGAAATCCCCCATCGCCTTCGCATCCGGCACAGAGCCGGTCATCGCTTCAAAAACTTTCTCGACCAGCCGCTTCTTGACCGCAGGCGGGATGCGCGCGCGCTGGACGATGCCGACGTGAACCGTGGCGCGGTCCGGCGCTTCGCTCTCGCAGTAATGCCGCACGAACGCGACGTGCAGTTCCAGCAGGTGTTCGAGCAAATCGCGCCGCGCTTCGTCGAGCACTTTGGTATCCGCGTTGGGATCGCACACCAGCATCTTCGCCTTCAAACCCGCCCAAAATTCGCCCGCCGCGACCATCGTCCGCCAATGACCCAGCGCCAGCTCCCACTCGGCCGCCGCGCGCGCATCGCCTTGCAACTCCCAATCCCAGGCGCGCGCGTGATGAGCGATGGCCAGGTGATGCGTGATGTTGATGTCGTCAGGATCGCGTTTGTGAGCGGCGGCGAATTCGGCCAACGCCGCGTCGGTGTATGGCAGCGCCCCTTGAGCGTTGCCATCGGCGTCGCGCTCCTGCAACGCCTCCCAGCCTTTGGCCGCGTGCGAACGAGCGAGCGCCTCGCGCACCACCGCGCGCGCTTCCCGCGCCAACTCTCGCGCATCTCGCCGCATTCTTTCGCTCCTCTGCCAGGGTGGGACAAGATGGCATCTTGTCCCACGATCAATTTGCATCGTTTCTGGGCGTCAGCGATGCTGAAATGAATGACTCCTTCCCGGAATCGCCTTAAAACTATTCGCGGTCGGCGCAGTTCTCGGCTTGTTGTTCGAACCTCGCCGCCAGCAGTGATTCGATGGCCGCGTAATATCGAGCCATCGCGCGGCACGTCGAAGAGCATTCGCGCCGGCCCAACCCTTCATTCGCCACGCTCCCGGCTTCGTCCAATTCGCCGCGCTCTATCAGCCGCTTCACAGCCAACAGGTAACCTGGTCCCACCGCATTCGCGTCCGTTACTTGATTGCGGTTGATCTCCATCGCCTCGCGCAACAACCCGTCGCCTCGTTCGTAATCGCCGACGGCGAAACCCTGCTCGGCTTCGCGGACCAGACGCTGCGCCGTGGCTCGTGGCGATTCGCCCGGCGGCGCTGTGGATGTGGCGCTGTGTCCGCTCGTCTTCGCCTGTTCCCAAGCGGCCATAAACTCGCCCGCGTTGTTATAAACGCGCGTTTCCATATCAACCTGCAAAGCGGTGCGGATGACACGGCGCAACGCCTGCCACCTGCGTTGTTTCAATTCATCGTGATCGTCCAGCGTGGGAAAGGTCTCCAGCCGCCGGGCATTGAGGTGCAGCATGCGCAACTCCTGCCGCTTCATCTCGTCCTCACCGCGCAGATGCGAGCCGACTTCGGCGAACGGATTGCGCTTCGCCAGCATTTGATAAAAGACCAGGGCCAGCATGTAGACATCGCTCTGCGGCGAGCAGATGTTGTGCGAAAACGATTCCGGCGCCAGGTAAGCCAGATCGCCGCCGCTTTCGACCCAGCCCATCAGATCGTCAACTTCAATGGCCAGCCCGAAATCAGCGACTTTGATTACGTGAGGCGCATCCGCCCGCCGCACGACCATAATGTTGCTCGGCTTCAGATCGCGGTGGATGACGCCCTGGCCGTGCATAAAGTCCATCGCCCGCAGCATCTGATCGAAGTAATTGATCGCGCTGGTCAAAGTGAAAGCCCCGGCGCGCAACTCGTGACTCAAACTCCAGCCCTGCACCAACTCCATCACCACGTAAGGATGGAAAGCGAGCGGGCCGCCTTCGGGACAATAGCCGGCGTCGTGCACCATGATGAAATGCTGGCGCAAAGCGGCGTCGGGCGCGCTGTCGGCGATCTTGGCCATCTTGAGCGCGTCCTGAAAAGTCAGCCGCGCCTTGCGGTCGTCGAAAACGGCAGCGGCCCCCAAATCATCCTCAAGAATCAGAGGGCGCTTGGCGATCTTGATGGCCACCTCGCGCAACTCGACGCCGTAGGCTTTGTGCGAAGCCTTGAAGACCGCTCCGAACGCGCCTTCATCCAGAAAGCGTTCGAGCTTGTAGCGGCCAGCGATGGTCTCGCCTTCAAAGGCCCGCATGTTGATCGAATCGTCCATACCCGTCTTCCGCTTAGGCGAACAACTAACGACTCAGCCCCACAGATAACGTTCGTCGTAATCAACATCGTGCTTCTTGAGAAATTCCAGGTACTCTTCCTGAAAGGTCATCTTGCGATGATGATTACGCTGGTTCTGAATATACCGCTCTACATCCGAGAGGATGGATTTATTGACAGTGAATGCGCCATAGCCATCCTGCCAGGCGAAATTGCGTATGTCGGGGAATTCGGTGTGAATCCACAATGAAGACCCTCCCTTGAGCAATTGCGCAATCTTGCTCGGCGCAAAAGTCGGCGGAGCCATTACGAGCGCATGGATGTGGTCTTCGACTCCGCCTACCTGCAAGGCGCTCATCTTATTGTCTCGCGCAATGCCGCCAATATATTCCCACACGCGCTGTTCGATCTCCGGCTTGATATAGCCGGCGCGGTTTTTGGTGCTGAAAACTATGTGGTAGTACAACGATGTATAAGTGTTTGCCATTACATCACTCCTTGCCGCGTAACAGCTTTGCTCTTAGCGATGCGCGTTGCTCCCTGCCGCGTAGCGGCTATTGATCTTAGCCGTGTGCTTTAGCGCACGGAGGGCGTCAAAAGTGAATCATCCCAGTCGCGCCAGCGACGATTGAAACTGCCGCGTAGCGGCTATTGATCTTAGCCGTGTGCTTTAGCGCACGGAGGGCGTCAAAAGTGAATCATCCCAGTCGCGTCGGCGACGATTGAAACTGCCGCGTAGCGGCTATTGATCTTAGCCGTGAGCTTTAGCGCACGGAGGGCGTCAAAAGTGAATCATCCCAGTCGCGCCAGCGACGATTGAAACTGCCGCGTAGCGGCTATTGATCTTAGCCGTGTGCTTTAGCGCACGGAGAGCGTCAAAAGTGAATCATCCCAGTCGCGTCAGCGACGATTGAACCGGCGTGATCCGGTCTGATGAGCCGATTGCCGCGATGACCTGAGACTCAACCGTCGCTGACGCGACTAAGGAGCTAATTGCCGTGACTATCCGTGCGCTAAAGCACACGGCTAAGATCAATAGCCGCTACGCGGCAGGGAGAACCGTTTTCCGCGTTGCCAGTATTCCAAAGGAGTCCAGAGACCGCGATGCGGCAGAGAGAATCGCTTGATGCAGCGCGATCAGGGACCATACGGCTTCGCTCGCGGAAACGAAAATTTAAGTAATGACAAGCCTCGAGGCTAAACTCTCACCGGACTACGCGGCGGGAAATAGCATTTCAAAAAACGCTCCTGAAAATGAGCGAAACGAGACTGACAATCCTCGCTACCAAAACCATCTCCGCCACCCCATCCGTCAACCTCACGAAGCGGTTTGCGCTCTTGCCTCAAACTTTCTTCCCAATCTTTCAACCAGCACATAGCCCATGCCCAACCCCAGCGCGGCGACGTCGGCCAGAAAAACATCGGGCCTGAAATCCCAACATAACCAGATGATCAAATCCGCAAGTAACCAGACAACCGCGATCCGCATGAGCCGGATGCGAAACAGCGCCAAGATGAAGACCAAACCGTCTGACAGGACATTCAGTAACAACCAGGCAATGAAGTTGGAGCCGAACAGTGCGGGAACAACTATTAAGAACAACCATGCCATAAACGAGAATACCTTCAGCTCGGGTGGATCCTTGGGTGGATCATCTTCGAAGATGCTCACTCGATCTTGTTCCAAGACCGTCATCGCTCCAAGCATAGTCAGGATGGGCAGGTTGGCACCCACGACGTATCCTTCCTCTCCGAAAAGCCAAAGCAGAGACAAACGAATCAAGCCCCCGCCTATTGCTCCCAAAGAATAGACTCGAATGAAGCCGGCAAGGCTAAGATGCTTCCTGCCTATGTTGATCAGCCCTCCCAACCAGATCAGATCAAAGGTCAGATGACGGAGGCTGAAGTGGATGAAGGAATAGCTGCTGAGTTGCACGAGAGTGAACCCCTTATCATACCCAAGGGTAAACGGCAGTATGGGCTCAACAGATACAAAAGCTATGGCGTATACAACCACCCAGACCGCCGCAATAACCGCGCCCATAAGTGCGACTTGCCTGTGCGCATTTGTTTTACTGAAGACCTGAGCGATCAGTCGAATAGTTTTCGTTCTTTCGAGCATAACCTGTTCAGTAATAACCCCTCCTGTCTTGCTATCACGTATCTTCAGCTTGACTGACTCGCTCTGTTACAGGAGCTATCGCAAATTCATTACTTTCCACCACAGTTCTTTTCCTTGTTGCGCTACATACGCCACCTTGCTTCCATCAGGGCTAAAGATGGGCGGGCCTACATATTCGAGCGCCGGACTCTGGGGGTTGAGATGGACGACAATGACCACGCTGGAGCCGACGCCAATGATCCCTTTGCTAATTTGTCTCGCTTCATAAAACTCCTTGTCTTTCTCTAGTCCGAAGATGTGGCGCCATGTCGCAGTATCAACTATTTCTATTTCTTTCTCGTCTATGACGACGACGAACCATTTGTCATATTGCTTTGCTTTGTATGCCACCTTGCTTCCATCGGGACTGAAGATGGGCGCCCTTACCTCATCAAACTCTTGGCCTCTCTGATCGTTGACGACGATGAACCATTTGCCACCTTGACTTGCTTCATAGGCCAGCTTGCTTCCATCGGGGCTGAAGACGGGTACCCTTACCCCATCAAACTCTTGGCCTCTCTGATCGTTGACGACGATGAACCATTTGCGACCTTGCCTTGCTTCATAGGCCACCTTGCTTCCATCGGAGCTGAAGACTGGCGACCCTCCATCGGATCTGAAGACTGGGAACCCTACCTCATCAAACTCTGGGCCTCTCTGATCGTTGACGACGATGAACCATTTGCGACCTTGACTTGCTTCATAGGCCACCTTGCTTCCATCGGGACTGAAGACGGGTGCCTTTACCCAATCAAACTCTTGGCCTTTCTGATCCTTGACGACGATAAAACTTTTGCCACCTTGCCTTGCTTCATAGGCCAGCTTACTTCCATCGGGGCTGAAGACGGGGGACTTTACAGAACCACGATAATCAAATTCTTGGCCTCTCTGATCGTTGACGACGATGAACCTTTTGTCACCTTGCATTGCTTCATAGGCCAACTTGCTTCCATCGGGGCTGAAGACTGGCGGCCCTACCTCATCAAACTCTTGGCCTTTCTGATCGTTGACGACGATAAAACTTTTGCCACCTTGGCTTGCTTCATAGGCCAGCTTACTTCCATCGGGGCTGAAGACGGGTGACTTTACAGAACCATGATAATCAAATTCTTGGCCTCTCTGATCGTTGACGACGATGAACGTTTTGCCACCTTGGCTTGCTTCATAGGCCACCTTGCTTCCATCGGGGCTGAAGACTGGCGAGTCTACAAAATCAAACTCTGGGCCTCTCTGGTCGTTGACGACGATGAACCCTTTGCCGGCTTGGCCATCCCATGCACTGCAGGCCATCTTGCTTCCATCGGGGCTGAAGACAGGGCCTTCGTAACCGGAGACAGAGTACCTATAACCGAAGCCAGCGCCTCCATAGTTAAGTTGAACAAACTCTTTGGCCAATAGTTTCTCTTCGAAGGAAATCCCGGCCTCGATTTTGCTCCCGATTGGGGCATTGGTTTTGATTTCGCCACCCACCTGAGATTCGGTTTTGCCCCTGTTGCGAGCATTGGTGTTGATCTTGCCATCAACCCACGGGAGACGGGCAACACAAATCACAACGCCAATCAAAACAATTACGCCGAACAACATGACATCCACCATAAGACCCAAGTTTCGCTGTCCTGCGCTCATTTCCCCCCTCTCGCTTTGACGATCTTCCCGGCCACCCAGGCGAATAATCCGCAGTAAAGACCCGACATAAGGCTGCTTATCGGAGTCGAAATGATTGAAGTGAGCAGCAAGGTTGAGAGACGAAGGTTGGGCGCTTGCGCTGCGGCCTCACGAAGCTCGGAAAAATCGCTTAAGAAACCGATGACGAGCCAGCCGGCGACATAAACCAGGTTGTAGAAGAGACCGGCCAGAAAGCCATGCAGGAAATACCTAGCCGTCACGTGCTGCACGATCCAGCCAGCGAAAGCTCCGGGTACCATCACCAACCCTAGTATTAGCTTCACCCACAAAGGCCAGGCTTTGAAGAACTCCTGGCTCACGACGATGGCTTGCAACAGGCCAAACGCGGCGAGCAGGAAGATCAACTTCCAATTGATCCTGGCCTTCTGAGCCGGCGCTGCCGCCATTGGCTGCGACGCTCGCCACTCCTGGTCAATGCCAGGATAATCACTGTCTCCCGTGTTCATGCTCAGCCCTCCGTTATTAGCTCCGTAGGAGCGGCCTGTTTATAGCTGCGCTGCGTAAATTCCGCTAGCTCCGCAGGAGCGAAATGTGCAGATGCCGCTCCTACGGAGCTAAATGAAATAGTCGAATCTCGATCTATAAACATTCCGCTCCTATGGAGCCAATTTCCCAACATTCCCTAACAAGGTGGTTACAGCGGTTCGACGTCATCCCCTTGTAAGAACCTGCCGGCGATCAAGGCGAAAAAGCCACAATCACAACCGAAGAAGATTGCGCTGGCTATCAATATCGCTATGGCTTCGATATCAAGCGCCACTGAGCGCCTGTAATATAAATTTGCTGTGACGAAACCAAGCGAGACGATGAGGAAGCCTACTATAAAACCGTGTTCGAAATATTTTGCTTTTACTTTGCTGGCGATCCAGCTAGCGCAGGCGATTGGGACGATCAAAAGTGACAAAACCAGATTAAACCCGTTAGTTTCCCATGCGTGGGCGAATTCCTGGCCAATAAGAATGGCAGTCATCGGGCCAAGCGCGGAAAGGAAAAGGATTAACCTCCAATTCATCGGCTGCTCCTTGCGCTGTTACTTCTTTTGCGGTTCTTTCTCTGCGATCTGCGGGTGGCCACGCCCAGTGATCATGGTCAGGTTACGATTCTGATTCCCCTGATCCTTATAATCCCATCAATGGCAAACAGCAATGTCTGGGCGGGTTTTCACGCCAGTCATACCTCTCCCGCCGGCTCGCAATCGGAATCATTCGTCGCGCCAGACGCTTTCATGCCTCACCATTGAAGGGTCTGGTGAACCTCCCAATCAGCCAAGTGATGAATCCCCACCATATTCCAATAATTAGCCCCCCGACCCCAACCACGACGCCGATTGCCAGGAGCGCGAACAGGCTTGCAATGTAATCTCTCAGGGATGGCCCGAACTCTGCGTGATGAGTGAAAACGAGAGAGGTGCAAACCCAAATCGCATGGTACAGGCCGCTGACCAGGCAACCGTAAAGGAAGTGGTCGGTTGCCGTCTTCCGCGTGATCCAGCCGGCGATGGCGACTGGCACGACTACAAAAATCATCACCAGCCAGAACCAGCCTGGAAGCGCTTTTGCAAACTCCTGGCTCGAGATAACGCCTGCCAATCCCCCAAGCCCGGAAAGAAACAGGATGAATGTACAGCTTAGACCATTTCTCATGCTGTCCCGCCTCATGCCTAAGGTCAGGCTCAGCCGCGTTCAACGATTCCCGTCGGCTCGCAATCGGAATCATTCGTCGCGCGCACGGCCTTCACCTTCAAATTCACTGGCGTCGAGCAATTGTTCTTCAAAATGAAATCAATCACCGGTGTGATGACCACTGATTGCGTCAAACGCGCCGCGGCGCGGGCGCCTTCGTCAATCGTCGCGCAATAGCTTCCAATCATCTGGGCGACGCTCGGATCAGGTTCGACCGTGATGTCGCGCTCCTTGCGCAGCCGTTCCAGGTTGCGGTCGAGCAGCCGTTTCGCAATCTCGGTGTAATCGCCAACGCCGAGCGTATGGAAGAGCATCAACTCGTCCACGCGGTTGAGGAATTCGACGCGGAAGTCGCGCTTCTTGAATTCCTCGCGCAGCTTCTTTCTCACCTCGGTGCGCCAGTTGGGATTCTTCTCGACCTGCTTCCACAACTGGCTGAGCGCTTCTGCGCCGACGTTGCTGGTCAAAATCACTATGCATTGCGATCCGTCGCGGACAGGCCCCGCCGGGTCGTCAATCCGGCCTTCGTCCAGAAAACGCAGCAGCGCGTCGAGCACCTTTGCGTGCGCTTTCTCGACCTCGTCGAACAGCACGACCGCGCGTGGCTTGTCGCGCAATCCGTTGGTCAATTTGCCTTCGCCGTAGCCGATGTAACCTGGCGGCGCGCCGACGAAGATGTTCATGCTTTCGGGCGAATTGAACTGGCCCATTTCCAGGAAGATCAGGTTCTCTTCCGAACCGTAAACGGCGCGCGCCAGCTCTTTGGCCATCTCGGTCTTGCCGCTGCCCGATTGGCCGCAGAAGAGAAAGACGCCGACTGGACGGCCCGGCGTGGTGAAACCGAAGCGCATCCGCTGGATGTAAGGCAGTATGCGTTCGATGGCGTCGTTCTGGCCGACCAGCCTTTGGAGCAGCCGCTTATGCACGGTTTCGATTTCGGCCATTCCGCCTTCGTCTTCTTCCTCGCCGGTTGTGTCGTAGCCTTCGGCGATTTCGCGCAGCCTGACCAGGTCAACTTTCTCGTCTTCCAGGATGCGTCGCGCGGAACTTTCGACGGTGAGGAAGGCGCGCAGCAGGTGCGGCTCGGTCACGCGCTGGGCGTGGTCGCGCCCGGCGAGTTCGCCGGCTTCGACCAGGATGCCGGCGAGCATCGGCTGCAAGTGATCTTTGTCGAGCGGCGTGACGCTGCGCGTGTGTTTGGCGCGCGCCCGCAACGTGAGCATCACCGCCTCTTGAATCTTCTTCGGCGCCAGCCCCTGATGGTAGATGCCGTATTGCGTCACGCCGCCTTCGCGTTCGAGCAGCGCCAGCAGCAGGTGTCGCGGATCGGCTTTTTCGTAACCCAACGATTCGGTCTCGCTGCGCAACAGACCGAGAACTTTCTTCGCCCCGGGCGTGAACGCGTCGAGGTCAATCTCGTCTTTTTTGGCGACCGGGACCGCCTCGACTTTTCGGAGCGATTGTTCAAGCTCCTCGCGCCAGGTTTCCAGATCAATGTCCGCGGACTTGAACAACTTGAGCGCGTTCTCGGTCGCGTGTTTGAGGCCGGCGAGCAGCAGGATCGTTTCGTTGATGCGGATGAAGCCGTATTGCGAGCACAACTGTTCCGCGGTATTCAACATTGCGCGCGCGCTCTCGTGCAGGCTCGATTCGGTCAGGTGAGCCAGCGGCGCTCCGCCCGTTGATTTCACCGCGCAAGCTCCCATCTCGCGCTCCCACACGTCAGGCGTCAGGCCAAAACGCGCCAACCGCTTCCGCGTCACGCCGTTGGGGACTTTGGCGACGACCATCAGGAAATGAGTGCTTTCGATGGCCGCGCTCTGGGTGTTGACGGCGGCCAGCAGCGCATCGCTCAGATCGTGCGTGGCGTGGCGCACTTCCAGCTCGAAGATTTCCGGATTGAGTTTGTTGTTGACGAAGAGTTCCATGTCACACCTTTCAGGAAAAGCGCAGGATCAATCCCGTGACCAGCAACGCCAGGCCGAACGCATAGGCGCTCAGGCTGTTGAAGGCCCAGGGAGGCGACTTATGTTTGTTGGCTCGGCTGGCGCAGAAGGCTCCGGTGATCAGCAGAGTCACACCCGCAACACACATCCCGACATAAAAACCCTTCCGCCAGAACCAGATCATCAATCCAATTCCCAGCCCCGGGATGAGCAGCCATTTAAAGATAAACTCCCAGCCATTCCCACAACATATCCACCACCAAAACAGACCGAATGGCAGCGCAGCCGCGTAATGCCACGATTTGCGTGGCTCTCCCAGCATCCCCAACCCAATTGCGTAAGAGAAGCAAAGGATTATCAGCGGCCACAAAATTGTGAAGCACCCGGTTTCGCTTTTGTTGTCAGACATTTTCCACCTCCTCGGTCTTAACGGCGTTGGCGCTTATACCTTCCGTATATCCATATATCCATATATCCATGCGTTTTTTTCGACCAAAATGGAGGATGCCTCGAAAAAAAAATCTGCGGCCATTCAACGGGGTGCGGTACGGGGAGCGTAAGCGACCTGGATCTCAATTAAGTGCGCACTGGCCGATGTCCAGGTCGCTTACGCTCAATGAGATTAAGGCAAGGAATTTGCGTCAGCGGTGTGGGGCAGGTTTCCAACCTGCCCCACACCGCGCTCGCGGCTGTTTTAGTCGTTCGCCGGGTTGTGGGGCAGGTTGGAAACCTG